>Ga0335085_10004646_pt1 | contig 22613 bp, 21 predicted proteins | sample Lox_Sample_45_FD_206712 | JGI IMG/M metagenome (GOLD analysis project Ga0335085, IMG submission 206712) | Soil microbial communities from Loxahatchee National Wildlife Refuge, Florida, United States - Lox_Sample_4.5 | ecosystem: Environmental > Terrestrial > Soil > Wetlands | place: USA...
GCAACTTCGCTGCCTGCGCTGAGGCCGCAATCCACCCCAAGGAGTGTAGGCGTCATGACCGGATCCTGTTCGGAATACCGAAGGCTCGCCCACAAGCGTCTGGCGGCGTCATTGCGACTGTTGGCTGGCGGCATTGGCTTGCCGTGGATTGCGGCCTCAGCGCAGGCAGCGAAGTTGCCGCCGGTGCGCCAACTTGGGCCGCGGCTGGCAATAACCAAGGACTTCATTGGAAACGTGGGAAACGTTCGGCAGCTGAGCGACGGCCGCCTGCTCGTCAACGACAACCGCTCGCACCGCCTCCTCCTATTTGATGCGACGTTGACTCATTCACGCGTGATCGTCGATTCAGTACCGGCGGCCAATCGCGCGTACGGTTCGGCGGCAGGCGGGCTGATCGCGTACACGGGCGATAGCACAATATTCGTTGATCCGGTCGCCCTGTCTCTTCTCGTCCTCGATCCCGCCGGCCGGATAAGGCGCGTCATCTCGGCACCAGTTCCGGACGACGCGGGGTCGCTGGTGGCGCCGCTCGGTGGCGCCGCGTTTGATGGCCGAGGTCGACTCGTCTATCGGCCGACCGGAGCCCGGTACTTCGCGACGGGGTATTCCCCCGGGAATGGCGCGCGAGCGCCTTCTCGGCAGAAGTCGGTTTCCGCCGATCGGAACGATCTCGACCGCCCGAACAGTGCATTCCACGATTCGGTCCCCATAGTCGCTGGAGACATGCACACGCACAGAGTCGATACGCTTGGCTTTCTGTCGGTCCCGATCACGTGGGCGGCGAGTTTCGCCGTCGGATCCGACGGGTCGGATACGCGAACCCTTCCGGTTACACCGGTTTCCGTTTTCGACGACTGGGCCGTCGTCTCCGACGGATCGATCGCGTTCGTTCGAGCACAAGACTATCACATTGACTGGATCAACAACGACGGAACCCACACCTCGACGCCTCCGCTCCCGCACGCGTGGCACCGCTTATCCGACAGCGATAAGGTCGCCCTGATCGACTCGGCGCGTCGACAGAACGACTCTCTTGAGCGCGTCTTCGCTTTCCAACAGGCACGGCAGGATTCGATTGATCGACTCGGCGGTGTGTCGCGCCCGAAAGCAGTCACGATCTACGAGTATCCGCCGACGTCGGACGTCCCGGACTACCTGCCCCCTTTCTCGACATTTGGGTTGAGCAGCGCCGTACGGGCCGATCGTGATGACAATCTCTGGATCCGGGAGGGATATGCGCCGCCGGCACCAGACGGCCCACCCCCGATCTACGATATCGTCAATCGTGCTGGTCGCCTGGTCGATCGGGTGCGGCTGCCAGCGACCATGACGCTCGCTGGATTTGGGCACGGGGTCGTTTACCTCAGCGTTCGCGAGGGCGGAGGCACGGTCTTGGCAAGATATCGCGTTGCGCCGTAATCGGCCGTGGTGCGCCCGCAAAGCTGGCCTCGTGCTCAGCGCAACGGGTCGCACCGGCCATTGCGGCCAGCGCGCACTAACCCTGAGGTCGGCTGCCCTTTACGATTGATTTGACATAGCCATGAAGCTGCTCAAGGCCGGGATTCCCGATAACCATCAGGCTATCGATGAGAAATGTTGGCGTCGTCTGAATCCCCGAGTGCTGACCGCAGCAGGGGCATCAATGCAGCGAAAAGCCATGATTTGCACGCCCCACAATGTCTCAACTCTGATGCGCAGGTTTGGCAAGACAACGGGGCCGCATGGATTATACCTCTGGGCTTTGGTCCTCGCGACGTGCGCCTGCGTCTCTGGGCCACGATTGCCTTCGCTACGAGCGGTCGCGGCAAGCCCGTCGGGAGAGAACGAGGGGCTGTTCGTCGCGGTCGTGCAAGCCGCCGGGCGATTCAACACCGATAGCCTGCGCTCCAATGGGGCCCCTCGTTTTCCATTGTCTGTTGATCCTGACCCCCTGGTGCCGAATGCCGGCGATATTACGCCCAAGAATCGAGTTTCCCGCGCGGATGAGGCGCGCCAAGCTCGACGCCATCTCCTGGCCAATCTGAGCATTCCCACCGCGGACGCCATTCCACCGAAGGGCCGGTGCCGGAATTGGTCGGGATACGTTCCGAGCGAGCAAATCGATTGCCCCGCGTCGCCGAATGCCGTCGTCGCGATCGCCTTGACGGATCCAGCGAAGTCGTCCAGGCACGGAGATACGGTTACGGTCCGGGCTATTGTGCTGTACAGCGGTCCGGATGGCTGGGGCGAGTCTGGATACGACTACTTCGTCGTTCGCTCGGAAGGGGATTGGACAGTGCTCACGCGCGTACCTGTCAATCTGTTTCCGGACACCTGCTGTGAGCTCCGATTCGTGAGCCAGTTGGGGAGCTGACGAGCTCAACACCGCGTCGGGACCCAACCAGTATCTCTGGGGCCAAGCGCGGGCCCGCCACACCGCACGGCGACTGTCAACTGTCCCACCCACAACTGACGACCCTGAACTTGGATCCCGCCGGCTCGACCGCGTGACCACAGAGCGCCACGCCAAATAGCCTGAAACTGATCAGTTCACTGCGGTTCACTCAAGACTGACAACTCACGACTCGCCCCGACCCCACCCAACGCGCATCAAACACAATCCCAATCGCTGGCCGACCGCGCCGCGCGGATCCTACACCCGCGCCACCCCCGCGAGGGGTGAGCCGGAGTCAAACCACGCGTCGACGCGGTGGACGTCGAGCAATCCTGCAACGACCTCTCCCGCTCAGCGAATCCTGGCCTTCACCAGCACCGTCGTCGCGCCCTCGCGGATGGTCATGAAGACGTAGCCCGGTGCGAACCCGGCAATGCCGAAGCCGGGGCTCAGCTGCACCCGATCAATCAGCGCCCCGGCGCGGTTGACGACGTCGTAGACGGGACCCGGATTCGGTGAGAGCGGGACCTCGGGAGTGGGCAGCAACCAGACGTTGCCGTCGGCATCGGCGAACATCGCATCGCGCGCGAAGGGCGGTCGATAGTCGGCCAGACTATCCGGCGAGATCACTCCGGCGGGAAACGTTCCTGTCACCTGTCCCGTCGGAGCGTACGCCACATACGACCCTGGATGGGCATCGTTGTATGCCTTGACCGAGTCGATGATCGCGACCTTGTCGCTGTCGCTCAATCGATGCCATTGGAAGGGCAGTTTGGGCGACGAGTTGCGGCGGCCATCCGGCGCGATCCAGTCGATGTGATAGTCACGCCCGCGAACGATGGCCACCGTTCCATCAGGAAGCATGGCCCAGGCGTCGACGACGACGAAAGGGTCCACGAGCGCCCGCTGCAGGATGGCGCCTTCCTTGGTCGTATACGGCTCCGTATGGGCTCGTGCCGGAACGCGGACGTAGGCGAGTGTCTCCGGCACGGCTGCACCCGCGGTGGCCCGAACGATAGGCTCAGAATCCGAGAAGTCCGGTGCGTACCCGCGTCCCGTTGGCCGGGAGCGCGCCGAAACGCTCGCCCGATAAATCGCGCGCCCCATCGGGTCGAACGCCGCGCCTGACATGCCGAGGTACCCCGCGTCCGGTGGGAATGGAGCGGCCATCACGCGGGCGATCCCACCGTTGGGGCCGAGCAGAACCAGGGCCTGCGGAATTCGGTCGAAGAATACCGTCGAGTCGCCGACGAAGGAAATCAACGTCCCCGCGGCGGGAACGTCCGGATACCTTCGTGCCGACGTGCCGGACGTGTCGAGCAAGACCGAAAACTTGGAGAGGGTCGGATCGAACAGGATGACCCGTCCAGGTCCCCCGCTCGTTCGCGCTCCGAACAGGTCGCGGGGTCCGCCGAGATCGTTGACGACGACCCGGCCGTCGCTCAGCACGTGAATCCGCTGCATCGAGCCAATTGGCTCGGTGGTCTTGGCCACGATTGCACCGACAGGGTGAACGGCCGGTGCCTGCGGGTCGATCACGCCGCCGACGGATGCCAGATACCCCGCGGCCCGATCCACTGTTCTCGCGCCGGCGGTGAGGGCTGCGAGCGGGACGACGACCGCGAGCGCGACGCTCAGCACCACCGAGAGTTGGCGTCGGACCACGGGGTTTGCCTTCGATCGGGCGCGCTTCCGAGATGTCGGTGCCATCGAACCTCGCGGGAGTACCCTTCAGCTCCGCGACCGCGCCTCGCGCCACCTAAGGGCATTTCGCCATTACAGAAGCGCGTGGGTCATTCGGATTGTCCAGGAGTGCCGCACTCGATGGGCCAAGTTCACCACACCGCTCAGCGCGTTGGCAATGCTTTCGCATGTCACCGACTATCGTGATCCCGCGTCTCGTATCCATTCTTCCAACTCCCCGCTTGACTGGGCACCCATGCGGCGCCCGATAAGGATTCCCTCCCGGAAAAGAAGTGTGGTGGGATTCTGGTTCGTCTCCTCTGTCAGCCAGAGCCGCTCGGGTTCAATCGGGATGCGGCGAACGGCAACATGATACCGCGCTACCGTGCTAGCCACATCATCGCTATGGCTGCCAGGGTCGGTGCCCATCGCAATACCAACATCGCGACCCTCTCGTGCAAATGCCTCGCCAGCGCGTTGAAGATCGATCAGAGCATCCGCGCTATGGGCGCCCCACGTGCCCCACACCAGGACGAGAGCCCAATGTTCCCGTGGCACCGGTGTTTCGGGAAACAAGTCATTCCATCGCCGCTCCGCAGGCAGCCGTAACGCTGACCTTGGTAAAGCGTGCGCCGGGGCGCTGAACACATTGTCGGCGATTACAAACCCATTATAGTTCTCCCCGTCGTACCGGAAGCACAAACGGCCATCCTTCGTCCAACTTGGAAAGAAGCTGGACCCGACGAGATGCGTAATCGTCCGCACCGTGCGTTCCTCTGTATCCACGACCTGAATCTCGTATCCACGCCCGTCGGCCTTCAATACATGAAATGCGATGTACCTGCCGTCCCATGAAAAGTCGGCTTTGGCGCCGCGAATGCCCGTGTCAATCATGTTGCGGCAGTCGTCTACATCCCGCACGACGATCGTTCCATCAACAAATACCGTGGCTCTGCTGCCATCCTTCGACAACAACGGCCTATCTCCCATGCCCATGCCTGGGCAGCGCACCAAAGTCATCGCCGGCATAACTCCGGAATCGCCGCGGAGCATGTAATACCGCCCGAGTATGGTCAAGATGATATCCCTTCCATCTCGGGTCCCCCAGCTATAGTAGTCACCGAGTCCGGTAGGCGCGACGCCGCGGCTGACCACCCCTGTATGCAAGTGTCGTATGTTTACCGTTGGGTGACGGCCGAGGCTGGTATATATCAGCCTCTCGCCATCCGGCGACCAATACGCATCGAGCCCCGGTTCACTAACTATTCTCTCGTGTCGCGCCAGGTCCACTACAGTTATGGACCGACTCACATCAACGGTCGCCGGTGCCTTGGCCTCTGAGGCGTAGACGAGGTAGTGGCCATCCGGGGAAATACGAGCATACGCAAAGACTCCCTCATCCGGCCGCATCTCGTACACGCGAGTCAGCGTTGGCCCATTCACTCTCGAGGTACTGCAGCCCATTACCACGGCCGCTGTCATCACGGCAGGTATCCCACGCCACGTCGTCCCGATACAAGGTCGGTTTGTCAGCGCGAGGCGCCACCTCACGCATCGGGCGCGGCACGCCCCTTCCCGGCGCACGCCCGGTTGAGGGCGCCCACTGCCGCCTGGGACCTTTAGTCCGGCACGGGGCATAGCGTTATTGTCCTCTCGTCATTAGCCGGCGTATAAGACTGTCCAACTGCTCGGGTGGAACCGCCCCGGCGAACTTCTCTTCACCCACCAATACCAGCGGTGTTCCAACGATCCCCAAGGCGTCGCCAGCGCGAACGTCACCTGCGATGCGTTCCCTCGGCCTCGGGGAAGCCTGGCACAGCCTGAAGCCAACAGTGTCGATAGGACCGCTACGGCTCGCGAGGGCTGCCCACGATTTCTGTTGAAGGGAGTCCTGAGCGGCGTAGGCGGCGTCTACGAAGTCCGCAAAACGGCCTTGCTCCGCAGCGCATTCCGCCGCGATCGCACCATCCATCGCCAGTGGGTGAAGCGCACTGAGAGGATAGTTGCGCACGACGAGTGCCACGCGCGTCGGGTGCGCCGCAACGGCTTGCCGCGCGGTCTGATAGAAACGTTTGCAGAATGGGCACTGAAAGTCCGTGAACACAGTAATCACGATGTCTGCGCGCGGATCGCCGATCCGATGGCCCGTAGCGTACGCACGCCACCCAGAGACGATGCTGTGAGGAGGCCCAGCGCCAGCCTGGGGCCGCGTACGCGCCTTGATTATCATCGCGGCCATTAGGCTAGCGAGAAGAATGGCAGGCAGCCAGCCTAGGCCACCGAGAACAACTTTGCCAAGGCCGCCTCGCCACGTCGTGGCTGTTCTTGCCGTCATCGGTGTGCCTCCTCACTTTGCGGTTGGTCCGGCCATTGGTTGTAACGCTCAGCCGGCGAGCGTGCCGATGTTATTCCGACCTTCGCCCCGTCGCGTTCGCTATTCTGACCTGATGGCGGTCAACGGATCGATCGACACGGCCCGGTACACCGGCCAGATCGCCGCAGCCACCGCCACTAGTGCAAGCACCGCGACGCTTTGAGAGACGGGTAACAATGAGGCAGGGCGCGCGACACCAACTAGCTGACTCGTGGCGCGAATAATGAGCGGCGTGATTATCAACCCCAATCCCATCCCCCCAACGACCGGCCCCCCCGCCATGTGGAGTAAAGCACGGGCGACATCCCCGGGCCCCGCGCCGAGTGCGATGCGCACGCCAATGTCGTGCGTCCGTTGGCGTACCGCGTACGACAAAACACCATATATGCCGACGGCGGCGAGGACAAGAGCGACATCAGCAAAGCCTAAGAGAATGGTGAGCGCGAACCGAGGCCCCGCGACCGTCTCTGCCATCGCATCCTCAATCCGAAGCGCGGCAATATCTACGTTGGGTGGTGTCCTCGACCGGACTGCACGATAAAGTGCCGGCGCTGCGAGAGCCGGCGACAGTACGCGCGCGATCAACACAGGCGCCGTGTGCACCGCCAGCGGGACATAGATGACGGCCTCGCGCGCGTCTGGGCGAAGGCCTCCCGCCGCCACATCGGATACGACGCCCACCACAACTGACCAGGGCTGGCTCGGCTGAAGCCGGAACCTATGACCGACGGCACTGGTTCGCGGCCATAACATGCGCGCGACCGAGGCGCCAAGCACGACCTGGCCGCCAGTGGCCGAGCTGTCGGTGAACGAGCTTCCTTCGAGGAAACGGAGTTGCAGAACACGGAAATAGTTGGGCGCTACAAGATTGAATGCAACCCTCGACAGTGGGCTTGGGGTGAGGACGGGCCCTCCGTCCAGCTGGGGAGAGCCACCGACCATGACGGATCCCACCTGGGGGGGGACTTGCGAGGCGAAGGTGACCTCGCCTACCCCTGGAACATCGCGTAATGCCGCCACCGCGCCGGCGACAATCGCGGCAGATGGCGCGTCGCCTTCCCCAATGTCTCTGAAACGGAGCGCGATTAAGCCGCGTATAACAAAACCGGGGTCCTCGTGTTCTATGGTGGCGACCGCCCCGGCGAGGCTCGCCGCCGCAAAAAGAATTGTCGATGCGCTCCCCACTTCCGCAAGGACAAGCAAAGACATACCGCGACCCTGATAACGGCCGCTACGCAGCGCCTGAACTTTGGGGCGGCCAAAGAAGTGACGGCCAGTCCCCGAAACTTGCAGCGTGCCGAAGACGCCAAACAGCAGTGCGACTCCGACGGAGATCAGGAGGGCAGCAACGAGCACGTGACTATTGAAGCGAATCGTATCCAGGTCCGCCAACGCGGGAGGACGGAACGTGCGCAGCGCCCACAAACCACCGAGCGCTCCAGCGACTCCGAGCCCGCCGCCGCCCACGCACAAAGCGGCGCTTTCGGTAGTGAGCTGCCACAGCAATCTGCGACGGGTGGCACCGATGGCCATCCGCAGGGTCAACTCGGGCTGACGTTCCAACCCGCGCGCCAGCAGCATGTGCGCCACGCTTGAGCACGATAAAAGGAGAACGCACCCAACAGCGATACACAGCTCCGACAAGGCGGCGCGATACTGCACTAAAGCCCACAAGGGGCTCGCAACAATGCGTCCCGGCGCCCCCGGCAACACTTCAAGGGCGCTACCAGCCAGCCTAGAAAGTTCCCGTTCCGCGTCGTTGAGGGTAGCGCCGTGGCTAAGATGCGCGAGGACTATCGGCGGCGGCGTGTCGTCATCGAGGACGAGCGGCACCCAAGCGTCAGCCGCACCGCCCCCGGATGCCGGTAGGCGCAATGTATGCGGAACGACGCCAACGACGGTATAGCTCTCGTTGTTAAGATGAATGACACGGCCCAGGATAGCGGGATTGGCGCCAAAGCGCACCCGCCAGAGCGATTCGCCCAGCATGACCGCTTTCGGCCCATCCCTCCGTAGCTCAGCAGGGTCAAACGTGCGCCCGACGTACGGGCGAACGCCCGCAAATGACAGAAATGACGATTGAATTGCAGCGGCGTCGATAACCAGAGGCGCAACGCCTCCCTCTGACAACTTCATCTGGGAAAGGCTGAACGGCTCAACGGCGTTCACCAGGCGTGCGTGCGCACGCCAGGTGGTCACCATTGCTGCGGTCGGGTTGAGCTGCAAATCCCGCAGGCCTTCAGTAAACGCTTGCTGCTTTAGCTCCACGACGCGGGCGGCGTCAGGGTAGTACATTGGCCGCAGGATTAGACCATCCATGACGTCGAATGCCAGGGTGGAGGCCGCGATGCCCACGCCGAGTGTGCCGATCGCCATCAGCGCCCATCCTCGCCGGCGGGCTAGCGTGCGCCACGCAAACTGTAGATCCTGGCGAAGTGCCTCCAGTCTTAGCCTGAGCATGGGCTACCGGAACCCCGTTAGAGGGTCCGAGTGGCCGGCCGCAGGCGACAGCCGCGGCCCGCTTGCGATCTCTTGGAAAGTCACACTCGTCACCGCGTCCGCTCGCAGAGGCCCGGCGTGGCTCCAAGCTACTGCCACGGCTGCGCCGCTCATGGCCAGTTCTGCAGGGCCACAATCTGAAGCCGATCACGACCGTTGGTCGTCGAAGACGCGATCCAAGCGTTCCCGTGATCGATGGATAGCAGGCGCTCGCCGGGCGCCAACTTGAGTACAGCCGGTGTCCGTGCTGCGCTCCCGTACGCACGCCAGGTTTCTCCTCCGGAATCCGCAGGCATCAAATACGCCCGGACCCAGGCGCGCCCCCTATCGTCAAGCAGCAACCGGTCCCACAAAGGCGCATGGCTCGGCCATGATAACGCCGTCAGAATCGGCCGCAGTTTTCCTTCAAAGATGGCGGCTGGCGTACGGACGGACAGAGCATGTATCCAGGCCTCGCGGTCGGCAACGGTGACGTCATGAGCCAACAGGCCCGTCATCGATATTGCCGTAGCAGTGAACGCAGGGCCGGACCTCACCGTGACATTGGTCTGGTCCGTTCGAGCAATTGCGACTCGATTGGCGTTGACCGCAACAACAGCGGTCGGACCGAAAGGCCGTACCAGCCCGTCGACGGTCTGGACACTCGGCACAGAGGCTAGATGGCGCACCAATTGGCCGCTCGGAGTCGCTACGATTACTTCCAAGGTGTTGTCGACGAGCGTCAGGCCGTTAGCCGCCGTGACAGGTGAGCTTGGGAGCACCCACCCGCCCACGGCATTGCCGCCGACACAACCAAACAACGCAAAGCCCGCTCCGCCGAGCGAATCTGGCCACTGGGCGTGCGCGGGAGGAGCGCCGCCGGCCGCGAAGACATAGAGTTGTCCAGCCGTGGATAGCTCCATCACTTGGCCGTCGCCGCAGCCAGCAACGCCAGACACGACGTTACCGCCCGCGCCGAGCGGGAGCGTAACCCGGCGGATAATGGCCCCGCGCGTGTCGATCTCGATCGCCCCCCGGGCTGACTGTACCAGAGCGTGCCCGGCGGACCCCTGGTGAACGGCGGCGATCTTCTGCTGCGCAACGGTACTGTCACCGCCTCCCAGAGACAAATCCTTCCGCTGCCCCAGCGTCACTTCCATCGTGCGCGGGCCGGCCAGCTGACAACAAGCCCGGCGTGCGAGGACGCCCAGCAAAATCGCCACGATCACCCCCGCCGACGTCCTCATGTCCGTGTAGCGGCCACCGCCCGAACGCCGGGGCACCCCACGCCGGACGGGCAAGGGCCCCAGACATGTAGGGCCGATGCCTCCACAAAACGATCTGACTCCAGCCAGGCCGGCGCGCGGAGGCCCAACGCGCCGGTCTGCCAAGAAGCGATGATACTTACTTCCCATCATCTACTTGATGATAATGCAACCGGTAGGATCGCAGTAGTCCGACGTACAGCTCCACCTAGCCGCTCCGTTGTACGTGGCGCAGGACACGCCCTGCGGCGACGTGTTGCACAAGCAGCAGTAGGACTGACCAGTGGCGTCACATGAACCCGCCGTTCCCGCGCTTGCCACTCCCGGCGTCGCCAGGCTGAGGGCCAGCGGCAGGAGCGCCAATAGCGACCCGGTGACCAGCAGTTTGGCGCGTTGGTGAAACGAAGTCTGTTGCACGTCCCCCTCCTTGAAGATGAGTGACACCCGAAGGCCCGATACAGCGCGGCTCTATCCGCCGCGGCGGCGTTGGCCCGTCGCGCCGCCGTCATCAGTCGTCACCTTTCGTTGCGCCTCCCGCAACGTCTGACGCACGCTGGCGACCGTCTCTGAATCCAAACGCCCAGTGACAATCGTTTGTAACGAGTCACGCCGGAACACAAGCGTCTGGGGCCAGCCATCGCGCGGAATGAGATGCGCGAGCTGCCCGCCAGTTACCTGAACTACGTTAAGGGCTTTCGCCTCCCCCGCGGCGTACGTTTCCAACGCTATTGAGTCTGTGCTGAATGTCACCACGCTAACCATGTGAGGAAACGCAGTGTCCATCGCCGCAATGACTTTGTAGTTGATGGCGCATGCGCCACAGGATGGGTCGACAAAATACACGAGGCGGGTACCCGCCACACGGTCGACCACAGGCGCCCAGGAACCCGCCATTCGCCCTTCGAAAAAGATCGGCCCCGTCGGATACGTCCCAAGCACGGCGACTGCCCCAGCAAGGGCCTCCTTTGCGCGAGCCAAGTCACGCTGCGTCTGTAACAACGCCTGCTGCGTTTGCGCAGCCCGGGTCGCCTCGGTGCGCCACCGCACATACTGTAGGGCAGCTCCTCCGATAACCACCAAGCCCCACACGACATACAGACCCAAGCCCGTGGCACGTCCGTGCCGGTGGTTTTCACTCATTCTATCCTCCAACCTGAGCGATGACGAGCAGCGGCGCGCGGTCGCGTGGATTCCCAACGAGCACTAGTACGCCGTGTGCCATAGCGACGGGGTACGTCTGATTCAGCACGAGGCCGGTGTCCCGACCTACGCTCAACGCTCCAAGGTCTTCGCCGGAGAAGGTTAAGCGCTCAAACCACCCTCCCACTCGGTCCGTGACGTTAGCTACGGTGGCGTAGCGAGGGTGGAACGCCAACACCGTAGAGTCGTCACATATTAGATTCGCTGAAGACGCGCTGGGAAATGACCCAAGGCCGGATGGGGCGGGTTTGGGACCGGTCCAAGGAAGAGGACGCCAAACTGTGCGCCGTGGTAGCGAATCGTCGTAGTTAAGAAAAGCCACCTGAAAGCGCCAGAGGCTGAGTGCGGCCACGCCATGAGACGAGGAATGGTCCACGCAAACCCGCACCGATTGCACCCAGTTCGCGCCATTGGCTTCGCTAAATGGTACATCCGGCAAGGCGCGGCGCATGACCCGCCCTGTCGTTAGGTTCAGCCAGACGAGAAGCGGACGAAGCCCTTGAGTCGGATCGAGCGTTCCCGCAGCGCCCAGAGACACCAACGCGGTTGAGTCATCGACGGGCACCACATCCTGCACCACCGGATACGACGACGACACCACACCCAGCGAGCGGCGACGTAATTCACGGCCGTCCACTGACAGCCAGAGCAGCATGTCCGCGTTGGCGTCGTAGGCGACCAACGTGTCCCCCCAAAAACGCACTCGCGTGATACGGCTATCACCATGGGCGTCTGGCAAACAACTGTTGATGGACCAGCTCGGATCGCTCGCCTTGACGTGCAGCAAGCGTATGCGGCACGCCCCGTAGTCTATGACGGCCAACAGCGTATCCCTCGAGCGAACCGCCGCGCCAGCTATTCCTCTGAACGCCGCCGGGCCGTTGGCCGCCTGTACAACTCGCAACACCGCAATTGTCATGCGTGGCGGCGTCGTGGAGAGCTGATGATCTTGTGACGTCGCCCAGTAGGAGTCAATGGTCCCGGGGCCGGCCGACCCGTGGCAGGCGGCGAAGAGAGCCACAAGCGCTGCTGGGAAAAGGCTGGCCAATACTGCCCGGATGCGACCGAGCGAGCCCCCTAAGCGGGGCACTGAAAATCTCCAAACTCAACGATCGTGACGGGTGCCGCGGCTGAGCCCCGGAGGTGGCCGGTCGCCGCGTACTTTCTCCAATCGGGAACCGACTGTTCGGTCGCGGTGCGCCCCATCCCTAGATCCGTCGCCGCACGCCCCTGTACGAATAAGTCACGCCTCACTGTAAGCGCGGTCAGCACGACCGCGCAACATGCAAGTAAACCAATTAACAGATTACCAATACGCTCGCTGACTATCATATTGCTCTATATGCGGTTGGTCGTGGGGCGCAACTAAAGGGCGTTGGAATTTCACTTGGAGCTAGCGGCGCAGTTGTCGCCGTTCGGAACACCAGGTGGCGCGTTAGGGGCTTCGGTCAATCATGACTCCTTCCATTCGCATGCTCGTTGCTGTGGGCTCCACACGCGGATGCAGCTGCAACGCACTTCATGAAGAGGAGGGGCGTGCCTTGGGGGACTACGGCCAGTTTCCTTAGTCGAGCGGCTCTGCCTTCACAACGGCGTCGCGAGCTTGTCCGCAACGATAAGCAGTCATGGCTAGCTGTCAACGTTCGTTAATGCTGCGCACCATTAGCCACATCGCCGGTCGTGAGATGCGCCGCCGCGAGCGCGGATGGGAGCGCCCAAAAGCCATGATGCCCTGCGCCCGCGGACCCAACAACCGCTGCGGGCTCACTTCAGGAAGCGGGCTGACGGCAGTCGATGTGATGAGACCGGCGGGCGTCGGGCAGACCACAAGTCGCGGTCGGGCGCAGCCGCCGGTGGGGAAGCGTTACCGCCCAAATGCGGTGAATCCGCCGCAGCGGAAATGTCCCTTCGGCCAGATCGCGCTCCCGATCCCGTCCCGGTCCATTGGCCACGGTGACGGCTCCTTGGGCTGCGTAACGTTGACTGTCGGAGCAAACCCGGCAACTTGATGCTGTGAGCAATCGAGCGACCTCAAACGACAGGAGCAGAGCCTCTATCGTAAGAGAGACTGCGGCGGGGGCGCGCACCTGGCCTGCCGTCAGGCAGCATGTCGGAAGTTTTGGCCGGTCGAACAGGGCGACGGGATTGCGTTGCCGACTCTAGGCTTCATGGATCGAGCGGGAAGCGGCGCGCCGTATCCGGGCTCGCCCGCCGCCGCGTATCGAAGGCACCTTGCGGAGTCGCGCGGGTCGAGCGTGGGAGGTCCCGAGCTGGACGATTGGCTGATGGTTGCGACCATCCTGCATCACGTAGCGATGGGTCCAGGTTCAGGACGCGCGGCGCTCTTGGACGCGGCCCAGACCTTGGCCGCGAATGCGCTTGGCGAGGATGCGATCCGAGCCGGCTGCGCGCTTGATCCCGCGGCCGACGAACCCACGCGCCCTGCGACGCTGTTCCGCGTTCTTGCCGAACGTATCGAGGAAGCGGGCGTGTTGCACGTGGCGGCAAATCTCCTGGAGATCGTGCAACACGCCCTGGCGCCATCGTCGCTCGACGTAGGTAGAATCCTGGCACAGCGTGCTCGAATCGCCTGGAAGCTAGGAGACGTTGAGCTGGCGACGGATCGATACGATACCGTCGCCCGCCTTGCACAATCGGTGGGGAGTGCCGAGCTTCGTGTCCGGGCGTGGATCGGTTACATGGGCCTCGCGCGGCATCGCGGAAACTTTCCGGAATCGAGGAAGTGGGGCAGTGCCGCGCTGGTCGACGCGGAGCAAGAGGGCTTCGTTCGCCTGGCCGGCCTGGCCCACCATGGGATGATGATCGTCGAGGCTGTGGGGCATAACTTCGACGCTGCACTCGTCCACGGGTGGCACGCGTTTCTCGCGGCCCGCGGCGATCGCGAGGCTGAGGCAGACGCTCTCGTGAATCTGAGCCAATACTTGCTCGAGATCGGCTACCCGGCGGCGGCGCGCGCCGGCTTTGGTTCGATCTTAGTGGCGCAGCCGGCGCCTCGTCGAGCGCTGCCCGCCGTCGGCGGCTTCGCCATCGCCAGTGCGAGGCTTGGTGACGACGCCACGGTGCGACAGGTGGCCGCGCGCCTCGTAGCGACGGTTGGCGATGCCTCGTTTCCCTACGAGCGGGCGACCGCACTCCTGGAATGCGGTCTGGCTCTCTCCGCTGTCGGCGGTCGGCGCGAGGCTGAACAGCTCTACTCTCAGGCGCTCCGAATAGCGGAGTCGCGGGGTTATCATGAAATCTGCCATCGTGCGGAGGCCGCCACGGCTGCACACGGGCGTTCGGCGCTTGCCTGTGTGCAGCCTCTCGGCGAGCTGGGGGAGAGCGTTGCATCTGAAATCGCGGCGCTCGACCCGGGCCTAGTCGCAGACCGTGAGCTGCTCGCAGCGTTACGGACCTGAAGGCGGCGGGCTAATGGCCGCCGTCGGTGCAACTAATGACGCCGTTCGTCGAAGTCCAGCCGTATGGGCATGCTGTAGTGTCGGCACTGTCCTTAACGGCGCGGGCACCTTTGATCAGAGCGTGCGGCGCGGTTGACCCGGCATCGCATGCTGACAGGATGCCGAGCGAGGCGAGGACGAACGCGGCGAGAGCGACCAACGAGCGACTGCGAATCGACATAGCGAGCTCCAGGAGAGAGGGAGCCGCCTAGTTACATCAATGGCGTCGAGTGAGCCGCTCAATTCGGGGACACGGGCTCATAAGGAGTGCCACAAGGTGAGGCCGGCGTCGAACGGCTGGACAATCGTCGCGTGCTTGGCCGACGCGGAGGCAAAGGCTTGCCTGCGCCGAAGCGATGCGGGCGGTGCCGCCCTTCGTTTTGTTGAGACGTTCGAGGAAGTGGGCAAAGTCCTGCTGTCCTTGCACGGATCGGTGGGCGCCGTCATCATCACGCCAACCGATGCGACCGGCGCGCACGCCGCGCCGTTCGTTGAGCGCCTCGTAGCACTTTGGCCGAGCATTTCTTTCATGGCCTATTGCTCGATTGGCTTCCGTCATTCCCATGATCTGCGGACGCTTGGCGCGGCCGGGGTTCACGGATTTTTCTTCCGCGGCATCGATGCCGCGGGCGCCGACATTCGGGAAATGCTGCGGCTGGCAGATCGGGAGAGGGCGGCAGATGCTGTCTTGCGACGCATCAGTACCTTCTTACCGCGGCGGTTGCGCGTGCTCTTCGAATACTCGACCGAATATTTTGGCGGCACCCGAACGATCCGTGAGGTCGCGCGTCTCATCGGCGTGAGCCGACGAACCCTCTTTCGGTACTGCGAGAGGGAGCGCTATCCCCCGCCGGGCGAGATGCTCGTGTGGTGCCGGCTGTTCTTGGCGGCTTACCTGCTGGAGGATCAGGGGCGGACGATCGAGTCCGTGGCGCTCGAAATAGGTCTCCCTTCGGCGAACGCGCTCCGAAACTTGTTGCGGTACCACGCGGACTGCACGCCGACCGAGGTCCGCCGGGCAGGGGGCCTGGAATGGATGACCGTGACATTCCATGCGCGGCTCTGCGAGTTTCGCGCTCAATCGCTCAATGGCTAGGACCTTGATTCGCGTTTGCCGACGGGCTGGCCAGAGCAGGCCGCAGTGCTGAAGCGCGCCGGATCCCACGCGCCCCTTGGCCGGGGCGGACAGGGTCAGTCGGCGGCGCCAGCGGCCCGGTTGCGTCCAACGGCCCGCGGCACACCAAGTTCCAATCTCGCCGACAGGGCGCTCGTCACAGCCTGCATAGCGCCGGTCGTGCGAGCTTCGTTCGCTGTCACCTGAAGCCGAGCCTGAATCATGTTCCTGAGCGAAGTGTCGGAGGGGTATCCGAGGAGCCCGGCAATCGCCCGCACGGTCAACGCCGTGTGATCGAGAAGATGACAGACGAAGAGCATGCGAGACCAGGACAGCAGCTCCTCCGGGAGTGGGGCTCGCGCCGTTTTACAGCGGGACTCAAGCGTCGTCAAGCTCGTGCCTAACAAGCGGGCGAGCTGACGAACGGTCGTGCAATTCGACGCTTGGAGTAGCGCGCACTCAAGGATGTCGAGGAGCGCGGCCGGGAATATTCCCTGGACGTCGCGCATCACGGCGGTGACCGACCACTCCCTTTGGGCGCGAACGAGCACGGCGTCCACCATCATGCCGCGGTCGTCCACGCCGTGAAAAACAAATTCATGTGCGCCAGCCTCAGCCAATGCCCGTATGCTGGCGGACCGGTTGCCATCCATCACCAAGTAGGCCACGACCCGGACCTCGCGCGACATAAAAACCAGCTCTCTGACAAAAGGCACGAGCGTGGCGCCTTCGGCGTCCTCGGTGCCCAAGACTACCGCCGCCAAGTTCACGCCAGTCGTCCTCACCTGAGCCCGAACGTCCTTGTACCGCTCAACGAGCTGCACGTCGGCGTGGTCGCGAAGAGCGGTTGTTAGCCCAGCTCGGTGCTCATCGTGAACCAGGCACGCGAGCACAAGCGGTCGCGGCCACGGAAGCAACGGGGGTGTGTCCCTACGATGTGGCTTTGCCATTTAGCGGCCCTAAGAGCGGAAAGGCGACGACGATCGGAGGTCCAGCGCAGGGGGGCGTCGCTTGGCCACGCGATAATGGCACCGGCCACGCACGTTGTCCAGTGCCCCGCCGCGCGCCTATCCAAGCCGGCGATGGAGACGATTGTGAACTGAATGCAAGGAAGACGCGCACAGCGTGACAGGAACGACGCTTTCATGTTACCGGACGGCGCGCTGCACCTGGACCAGACCAGCCGGACACCCTACCCGGCGGCGGCGCGCGCCGGCTTTGGTTCGATCTTAGTGGCGCAGCCGGCGCCTCGTCGGGCGCTGCCCGCCGTCGGCGGCTTTGCCATCGCCAGTGCGAGGCTTGGTGAAAGACGGAGCTGACGCTGGACATCATCCGTAGGGCTGGTTCGGTGTCCATCAAACCGGGTCAACTTCAGCTTCGCGTTTGCGGCCCTCACCCTCGTCGCCGCGTCCGAATGCCAAGCGGCCACACGAGCGGCACCCGCTTTGCGACTGTCAACTGTCCCACCCACCACTGACGACCCTGAACTCGGATCCCGCCGGCTCGACCGCGTGACCACCGAGCGCCACGCCAAATAGCCTGAAACTGATCAGTTCACTGCGGTTCACTCAAAACTGACAACTCACGACTCGCCCGACCCAACCCCCCATCAGATACAATCCCAATCGCTGGCCGACAGCGCCGCGCCGATCCTACCCCCGCGCCACCAGCGCCACCGCCTCCGCCAGCAATCGCACCCGCGCACCCCGCCGGCGACTGACCCGCCGGTACACCCACCGCGTCCCCCACCACGCCGCGCCCGCCGCGCACACCACCATCCCCCACATCGCGTGCTTGCTCGCGCCGTAATCCAACCCAACCCCGCCCAGGAACACAGCCGCCACCGCCACGACCACGACCGCCGCCACGCGCACCCGGAGCGCCCCCCGCATCTTCTGCCCCACGCGGATCGTCGTCTGCCCGCCCTCCGACGACACCCGCGCGCGCAACTCGCCGTGCGACCGCGCCCGCCACAGGAACTCCCGCCCCACCGTCCGGCCGTCGCCCTCGATCCCCGTTTCCCGCTGCAGCAGCCGCGCGATCGCCTCGTGCGCCGCCCCATCCAGCTCGCCCGTCACGACGATCTCGTACGCCACCGCCGACGGGCCGCCGCGGAGCTTCGTCCCGATCGGACCCGTGGCCTCGTCCACCTCCCGCGCCGACACGCGGACGCCGCCGGGCACCAGCCCATGCTCGGCCAGCGCCTGCTCCACGCTCGCCGGCGCGATCCCCGCTTCGATCGCCGCTTCGCGCATCGTCTCCACATCGTGCCCCCACGACCGCGCCAGATCCGCCGCGTCGTCCCGCGTCAGCGCCACGATCGGCGGCCGCGGACGACCCGCCGTGATCGCGTCCAATTCCGCCGCACGCCCCAGAATCCGGTGCGACTCGGAGTCTGACACCCGAGGCGGCCCGGCGGGAGCCGCGCCTGCCACACCCGCCACGCCAGCTTCCGGACTCGCCGCCGCGAGGCCCGCCCGCGCCGCGGCCCCCCGCGCTTCCTCCATCTGCGTGCGCACGCCCACCACCTGCGCCAGCGCCCACTTGAGATCCTCCGCATTCGTATACCGCGATGCCCGGTCCCTCGCGAGACACCGCTCGATCACCGCCGCGAGGTCCGGCGGCACGTGCGGCGCCGCGGCCGTGAGCGACGGCACCGGCTTGCTCACGCGCGCGCTCACCACCGCCGTCGCCGCGTCCCCGTCAAAGGGCAGGCGGCCCGAGAGCGCCAGGTAGCCCACCACACCCAACGAGCAAACGTCGGAGCGGCCATCCAGTTCCTCGACCGCGATCTGCTCCGGGCTCAGGTAGTGCACCGTCCCCATCACCACACCCGAATTCGTCAGCGGGTCCGCCTTCTCCAGCCTGGCGATCCCGAAATCGGTGACCACCGCCTGGCCGGCGGGGCCGATGAGAATGTTCTCGGGCTTGATGTCGCGATGGATCACGCCCTGCCGATGCGCGTAGTGGAGCGCGTCCGCCACGTCCATCAACAGAAACGTCACCGCCCACGGGTTGAGTCCGTGCGGCGCCCCGGCGATCAGCGACGCCAGGGACGGCCCGGCCACGTACTGCATCACGAAGAACGCGTGCCCCTCGATCTCGTCCGCCCGATGGATCGTCACGATCCCGGGATGCTCGAGCCGCGCCGCCATCCGGCCTTCGCGCACGAAGCGCTCCCGCACCACCGGGTCGTCGGCCAGCTCCGGCGGCAGCGTCTTGATCGCCACGCGCCGGTCGAGCTTGATGTCGTGCGCCGCGTAGACGATCCCCATCCCGCCGCGCCCGATCTCGGCCCCAAGCGTGTACTGGTCGCGAAGTACGTCCCTGAATTCGCGTTCGGTCTCCATGAGGCGTAGGGTAGCACGCCGCGCCTCCGCCGGTGAGGGGCCCGGCGAAAGCGCGGCGCCTTGGTCAGGCGACATGCCGCCCCTCCCCTTCCTCCTCCCCCGCCCGCACCCCCGCCTGCGCCTGCATCCCCACCCCTGCCTCCCCAGCCGGCACCGCAGCCGCGCGACGACCCGAGCGCCGCACCGGGGCGAACGCGGGATCCCCAAGCGCGCGCCGCGTATCGAGCGCCGGCCAGTTCAGGAACAGCGCGCCGCGGCCGCGCGGGAGATCCCGCGTGACCCGGTACACCCCCGGCCCGCCCGCCGCCCCGTTCCGCGTCACGTTCCCCTCGACCGTCGTGACCCGCAGCGTCCACTCATCTATGAACACCGCATCCGCGATGACGGAGGCCGACAGCACGAACCCGACCTGGGGTTCTTGCGCCGCCTCGGACTGCGGCGTCCAGATCACCGAGATGTCGCCCTCCTCGCCCACCGTGCGCGTGATGTCGCACGCCATCGCGAACTCCACCAGATCCAGCGCCCGCCCCGTCAGGGGCATCGGCCAGGAGGAAGATCCGATCCCCGCCACCTGGTGGGCTCGATAGCCCACCAGGGTGACGAGGGCGGCCGCCCACCGCGCGCCGGGCTTGAGTCCGACGCGCCGCAATATCGTGTGGACCCAGGGACTCCACCCTCGCCGGTAGTCCACCAACCCCACGAGCGACGCCGCCGACGCGATGACCATGCACGGGCAGAGGGGCACGCCCGTGGGCCGCCGGCCTGCTCCATAATTGCTCATGGGTGCCCGCCTCCCGCCGGGCGGACGATCTGCCGCACGGCGGTATCGCCGCCGAGCGCTGGGAAACCCGTGCTGTCGTGCGTGACCGTGGGGAGCCCCGTGGCCGGCACGCGGATGTAGTCGCCCCGCTGCCCCACCACGGGCGCGCCGTAGTGGAGGCCATCGAACGGCCGCACGGTCACCGTGCCGCGGCCCACCGAGATGAGCATCTCCGACGCGTGGGGCAGCGCGCGCACGGCGTACAACCCCGGCGAGAAATCCATGATCCCGAGCCGGTTGTGGATGCCCACCGTCCCCAGCGACACGTCGACGACCGCCTCGCCATCCAACGTGCCTCGGGCGACGCCCGACGTACTGAGCCGCTCGAGCCAGGTCCCGGGCGCGCGATAGACGTATCGACTCCCCGGCCGCAACGTGACGGTGCCCGCGCCGCCCAGCGCGGCCGTGCGAACCGTCTCATGCGGACCTGTGCTGTCGGCCGTCAACGGTCCGGACCCGGAGACGATGGTGCGACCGGCCGCCAGATCCGCCGCCATGAAGGCGCCCACGGCGCGCGCCACGGAATCGGACGGTTGGAACCCGAGCTCCTGGCGCACCCCGCTGGAGTACCTGATGCCGAACCCCAGCGCCACGAGCACCCCGATGAACCCGAGAAAGGTGAACGCGATGTACTTGAGCACGCGCCCCACGGTCCACTTGCGCCGCGGAAAGAGCGGCGGTACCGGAACGGGCGCGCTCGACGCCGGAGGCACCGAAACCGGTGCAAGCGAGGGCCTTGCTTGGCCCGCCTCGGCGCCAGGCTTGGGCACCGCCACCAGCGGCATCGCCGCCTGGGGGAACTTCCACGCCTCGGCCTGACGAGCCTCCAGGGCTTGTTCGGCCTCGATCTCCTGCGCGATCCGGTCGAGGGTCGCCTCGCCGAAGGCTGCCTTGGCGGCCGCGAGGTCGGGCGGCGCCATGAGCATCATGAGCGCCGCGAACGAGCCAACCTCGCGGGCCATGACCGGGTCGGTTTCGAGCCGCTGCTCGAAGTCGAGCTTGGCGTCCGGGGTGAGCTCATCGCTGAGGTAGTCGAGCAGCAACGCGACGTTGGGATCGCGCGCCCCTGAAGCATCGCCATCGTCGGGCGTACGCTGCCCGTCGTTGGGCGGAAGGTTCGTGTTGGGGGTGTTCATAGGTCACCTTGCAGGTAGGCCCGCGCCATCGGGCGCAGTCGCTCGGCGGCAATGCCGATGTACTCGTCAGCCGTTTCAAAAGAGATCCCGAGAATTCGAGCCACTTCCTTATACGGCATCAACTTGAGAAAGCGTAGCTCGGCCGCCGCGCGGAGTCGCGGGGGTAATTGGCTGATCTCGCGCGCCAGGAGGCTTCCGAACCCCTTGCCCTCCTTGTCCAGCATCAGGCTGTCGGGCAGTTCGATCGGGACGTTGGCGGCCGCATCCAAATCTCGATACCGCTCCTCGGCCGCAAGCCTCGCCTGCTCGAGATCCAGGAGGATGTTGTGAAAGGCGCCGTACAGATACTTCACCATCTCGATCGGCCGCGCCAAGAATCGCGGATCCCCTTCTCGAGTCTTGTGGATGGTGAAGGCCACGTCCGACGCCGCGATCTCGATGTCGTCGACATTGCACTTCCAGAGCTGGTTGAACGCGACCCGCCGCACCACGGCGAACCCGAGCCGCGCGGTCCGGCCGAGCGGACCACTGTCCGAGATCGTCTCGCCCTTGGGATTGGGAAAGAATCCCGGCTGGACCACGTCCCCAACCTTGAACTGCGTGATGGGGTCGGGGACGTTTGGGTTCCCTTTCCTTTTCCTCGGCTTTCCTTCGCTGTCTCCGTCCTGTGTGCTCATTGGGTGCGCCCCTGGTCGAAGTGAGCCTACACGCCTGCGATGTACCTGAGTCATAAGGATTTGTGACTCCAAGTAGGATTGCCAACGGACCGAGAGGCAACCGATGAGTGGTTTTGGTCCGATTGGCGTGGATTTGGTCCACGCTGTGCCTCCTACCTGTTCATCCCTCCAACGGGGTGCGGTAGGGGGGTCATGAGCGGTGTCGTTACAAATCCGTGACAATCGCTACAAACTTGTTACAGAAAATGAACCCCCTAGATCTCCCTTTCGAGAGATGAATAAAGTAGAGGGGAGAGAGACGACAGAATTCCGGCGCGAGATGCGGATGCCGGGTCGCTCCCCGCCGGATGCGCCCCCGCGCGGCAAAGGCGCCGCCGGGTAATCGGCCGGTTGGTCGTGGCGGCGGCCACACGGGAAGAACCACATGTCACCGTCGGCGAGCCACCCGCGGTGGCAAAGCACCGACTCGTCGTTGTCGAGCGATCACTCGTCGTCGCCAAGCGATCACTCGTCGTCGCCGACAAACCACTCGTCGTTGCCGGCGAATCACCTGGGCTCGCGGACGAATCCGGCGTCCTCGCGGGCCAATCCCCTGTCCGCGCGCGCCGATCACGCGCCAGCGCGGCGGCGCTCGCTCTCGCCGCGCCACGGGCAGTGGTCCTCGCGACGACATCAGCGCTCGCC
>Ga0335085_10004648_pt1 | contig 22604 bp, 12 predicted proteins | sample Lox_Sample_45_FD_206712 | JGI IMG/M metagenome (GOLD analysis project Ga0335085, IMG submission 206712) | Soil microbial communities from Loxahatchee National Wildlife Refuge, Florida, United States - Lox_Sample_4.5 | ecosystem: Environmental > Terrestrial > Soil > Wetlands | place: USA...
GCGAGCCGTACAGTGGGTGGGTGACTCGGCGCCTTTCATACTTTACGTGCCTCTCCGTCAGAAAGCCCATCTCCAACTGCCAGACGGCCGCACCGCCGGGGCAATTATAGAGAACTACCCGGGCGACGATCATGGCTTGCTCATGCTCATGAGCAGCGAGACTACGGGGGTACGCCTGACTTCTCTTCTTCCTCTATTGAGAGATCTAGACTCCATCCAGATATACATTCCGGGCGACGACGACAGGCCGCGCCGCGTTCACTCCTGTGAGTTGGACCAAAAGTCGATTCGGCCCGCACGGGAACACCAGCCCGGGGATTCCGAGTTACGGGCCGCAATATCGACGCGCGGGCAACAGGTGCTGTCGGCCGGATGGCAGCGTTTCCGCTTCACCGAAACGCTCCGGCGTTTGCATGCGGCCTCCGCTTGGCCAGCGAGCTGGATCCGTGACGGTTTGCAGGAACACCGCGTGCCGGATAAAGCGCAGCCACACGCTGCGGCCGTCTTCATGCGGGATACCAAGCCCGGCAAGTTGACCATCCGGTGGGCGGTGTTTCTCCCCGTCGATGAGCATGAAGAGACCGTGGAGATCGATCCGGGTATGGGCGGCTACGCTCTTACTCTCCACGGTCATTTCTTTGTGGACTCCGGACGGAACGGGCTTTACGGGCTGGACGACCGCGGTAACCCATCATCTTTCCCGACCGACGAAGCCCGGATTCGTCGGGAGTGGAACGTGGCGCTGGCCGAGGGTTCCACGCTGGATCTCCTACTCCCGGCGCTTCGATCGTTTTGCCAGACGTCGGAAATGGCTGAAGATCGAGTCGCAGCGCTCACCGGTGCTCTCAAGAATTCGCAGGTGTGGGCGAACAGAAAGGAAGCTATCGGCGCGAACCATAAATGGCTCCGCCTGGCGACCCAGGATGGGTTTCATTGGGCGCTGGTCTCCGACGAACGAACCCTGCCCGTGCCGGCGGCACCGGACAAGGATCCCGGCCGCCCTTGGAGAGTTTTTCCGAGCCTTGCCGAACTGGGGAGTCACGTTGTCCTGTTCGACCCTTTAGCCGATAACCTGGTCGCCCGCGAGAGCGATCTCGGATCGTGGGACGAGGACGAAGCAGTTGCTCTCATGGCACGCATCGACGCGGCGCGCACGTTTGATTCCTCGGTGGATGCCGATTATGCTGCACGCTTTCTGAAGCAACTGACGGTACTGCGATCCGATAGCGTGCAACGCGAGCTTCGCGCCCTTCTCCGAAGAGCCGTGGAGGCCTTGGGGTTGGAACGGCTGCGCGCCGTAGGGGCCAGCGTCTCACGTATCGCCGGCCTGATCCCGCATGAACGCAAGCTTCGCATCTCGCTGCGCAATCCGAGCGTAGCCGAGCTCCTTATCCTGCAGGAAACGGAGGCCCTCCCTTGGCCGAACGAGCTCGATACTGACGAAGCGTCTTCCCAAGCCGATCTCGATACCCTCCATACTCTCCTGATAGCCCTCTCCCGCTACAGCAGTGATGTCGAGGCATGCCGCCGTTACGCCCAGGACCTGCTCGCCGATGCGGAATTAGAGACACGACGCGCTGTTTTGGGGCGTGCAGGCGATCTGGCCATCTTGAGCGTGTTCGATTGTCGGACTCGTCAGCGGGTGTCTGTGAGCGCGCAGTTCATGGCTAAGTGCCGGAACCGCCAGACCCTGTTTCGTACCGGGCAGGGCCTCACCGATTTAGACAGGGCAGAACTGGGGCCATTGCTTCAGGGCGTCTTGCCGAAAGAAGCGGTTCTCGTGGTCAGGAAGGAAGTCGCCGAAATCGTCCTCGGCGCTGAAGGGGCCGAGGAGATGCTCCCATGCAACGCGAAAGGCATCCTCTCTTGTCTGGGAAACTGTGCGCGCGAGCTTGGAGACATCGTGTCACGCCGCGAATTGCTGCGTTCATTGCGGCTCCCCGACCGCGATCCGATGACGCTTCGGGGAATGCGGTTCCTGCTGCACGGCACGCCCGAGAAATTCGAATGCGACGAAAGGCTCTGGACCAGCCGCGGTCAAACCAGTGGCGCGTGGCGCAAGGTGTGGGACGCCATCAACGGACCTGAGTTCCAGTGGACGGTGATCGATCCCAGCCTCGCGGAATTGGTAACGCCCTGGGACCAGGACGCACTGAATCTCCACGATGTCGAGCCGGAACAGGTGGTCAAAATCGTCGGCGAACGCAACGCGCCCCCGGCTCTAAAGCTCGAGCCAGTCGAATACGACACGATTCTTGGCTATCCGCATTGGAAAGAGGCGCCATGGAAGAGCCTGCCCGCTCATCTCACGGCGCAGGGCGACCGGGTTCCGATTGGTGATCTGACGTATCTCGCCGGCAGTGACGTCCAAGTGCCCGCCGACCTTCTTTTGGACGCCACGATCATTCAGCAGAGTGCGAGGCCCGAAGTCCGGGACTTTCAGATTAAATGGATTCCGGAACTTGACTTGCGTGCAGCCGTCTCTCTTGCGCTGAAGACGGTCCGGCCCGAAGTGTGGTGCAAACAGATACTTGATTGGCTCGAACAGCTAAAGAAACTAGACCACCAGGCGCCTTGGCCTGCGATCCTGTGGAGCAGGGACTGGCTCAAGCTGCGGTCCGGAGGCACCGTGAGTCCGGGCAAGCTCATCGTGTTGCGCGAAGCTGAAAGTGAGATCGCGGAAATGGCGAGAATTTCGGCGCATTTCGCTACGCCGTCGCTGCTTGCGGAGGGGCTGAGCGACCACCCGGCGCTTGCTCTGTTGAACGACCGCGCGGGCAATCTGGCCACTCTTTATTCCATGCTCCGCGAGGGGCCCGGGGCGGTGCTCGGAACGGTCGGGCTCAAACCGGAATCCATTCGCCCGAGCGCCGATATTATGAAATCCTGTCCAGACGGATCGGCTTCAGGTTGGCGACTAGTCGCCCGCCTATGTACGGCGTATGGCGACGACGCAGGGCAACGCGCGTTCCATGAGTTAGTCAGACCGCTGCCCAGCGACCGCCTCGAAGCCATCCTTAAGTGGCTTCCCGAACGAGTAGGCTCCGACAATCTCTTCGTGGCATTCCTCGCGGCCTTCGCAGAAATGAAGACAGGGCCTGGCGATCTACGCGGGATCAAGCTGAGGACAGTGGGCGGCGTGTGGAAGCCAGCGCAGGAAACTTGCATCGATGTCCCAGGTGTAGATGCGTCATACCTGCTCTGCAAAGAGCATCGCGAGGCACTGGGGGATCTGGTTCGGCGTAATCCTCCCCATCGGATGATCCGGGCTAACCAGGACTGGCTCGAACCGTCCGTCGAAAAGGTACGTGAATATTTCAGCTCGTGGGTCGGGAGAAGCAGCGGTATTCGTGCACAGGTAGGAGTGTTGGTGACGTTGCTTGCCGGAACGACTCGGCTGAATGTTGATGCTGCTGAAATGCTCGCGCCCCACACACGCGAATGGGTGTTGAGCCAAATACCATGGAGCAATGATTCGACAGATCAGCCACTCGATGACTTGACCTCGCAAGAAGCAATCTCCTCCTGTACGGTTCACTTTACTGAGGAAGAGATAACAGAGATATCCTGTCTTTCTATCACCGGTGACCTGCTCATTCTCCCAGCTGAAAAGAAGCCGGCGAGCCTTTTGGCCGGCCGCCCCCAACTCCGTTCGGCGCAGATCGACCAAAAGAAAGTTTTATACGACGTCACATTTAGAAGAATTGACATAAACCCGATTTGTAATGCCGAGCTGAGTTCAGTTCTACAGGCAACCGCCGAAGAATTGATTCGGTGGATTTATCGGCGCGGGCGCGCTGACCTTAGTGGCTTATGGGCTAAGCTCGACCAAACCGAACATTTACACCTTGAAACGGCCGAGAAGCTGATTTTGGAGTACCTGCCGTTCTACCTGGGGCAAATCCGGCCGGCAGGGGTCCCGGATCTCTCGCAGAAGCTCAGCGAAATCGAAGAGCTTAGGCGCGCTCGCGTCGAATACTCTGGCGACCCCGCCAAAGCGAAGGAATATGAGTCTCAACGGACAACGCTGGGCAGAATGTTAACAGACCGCGATGACATCCAACGCGCGGTTCTGAAAGGCCTACGCGCACGCCTGCGCGATCTGGAATACCAGGAATCCAGCATACCCTTCGAGGTATTTCAAAACGCTGACGACGCCTATATCCAATCCGGCGAGATGAGCCCATCCGGCAGTGCGAACCCTCAGCGCAAGAACCGTTTCATCGTCTTGCTGGAAGATCAGGCCTTAACATTCCAGCACTGGGGGCGGCCCATCAATTACGTCGGGCCCTCCGGATTCAACGGGCGAGAACGCGGATACCATCGCGATCTGGAACGCATGCTGACGCTCGCTGGCTCTGACAAACAGGACGTAGACGCGGCGGGAAGCCGGGTCACGGGTAAGTTCGGCCTTGGGTTCAAGAGCGTATTACTCGTGTGTGATCGGCCGGAGATTGCGAGCGCCGGACTTGAATTTGAAATCCGAGCGGGAGTTCTGCCGCATTTTCTGTCAGCCAGCCGGGCTGAACATCTTCGGAGCGTGGTGCATCATTGGTCAGACTCCGAGGCGAGACCGGGCACGATTCTTCGCTTACCGGAAGTCCAGGATTCGAGCGCGATCCTGGATGATTTCCGCCGGAATGCGGGGTGCTTGTGTGCGTTCTCGTCGTCCATCCGCGAGATCTCGATTGTGTCTTCAGGCCAACACCATGACGCCGTTTGGGATGGACGTAAAGTCGCGGGTAACGCCTCGATCCAAACTGGATGCCTCCCGTTCGGGGACGAAAGGGCTAGCGTACTGCGGATCCAGATGGACGAGTCCGTGGCGCTCTTCCGCCTCGGGCCAGAGGGCATCACTGATCTCCCAAAAGGTACGCCCTCTGTGTGGGTCACCTGCCCAACGCGTGAAGACCAGTACTTCGGCTTCGCTGTATGCGGCAAGTTCCACGTGGACCCCGGTCGCGCCCGGCTTTCCAGAAACGACGAGAATCAAAAACAGGCGACCCGGATCGGGACCCTGCTGGGCCAGCGCCTCCGCGAGCTGAGGATCGCTCCTTGGAAGACTGTTCGCGGTGATCTGAACCTCGCGCAGACGACAACTGAATGCGATTTCTGGGCCTCTCTTTGGAGGCTGTATCAGCGAACGCTGAAGCAACCCGAATCCGTAGTCGGAGCCATTCTGAAGCCCATCCTCATCGGAGCAATGAAAGCGCTGGCCAATGAGCACGCTATTGTGCCGAACGGGCTACCGGGTGCGGAGGAAGTTTTAACCATCGGTTCCAAGCTCATCCACAAACTGACCGGAACGTTGGGCATCGCTGAAGCAGTTAAGCCTCTATTCGGCTGGTCCGAATGGAAAGCGCGCGAATATACACGCGACACGATGATATTACAGCCGAACTCGATAGGTTTAGAAGAGATCGGTGTCGATCGCGTAACCTCGATCGATCTGGCCTCCGTGGCTTCGTGGATGGCCCGGAGGATCGCGTCTCCCGCTGATGCTACGGCGTTGGGGGGCGTCTTGAACGCGCTGCCCGAGAAAGAAGAGCACACCCGAGAAATCAAAGAAGATCTCAGAAACGCTAAGCAGGCGCTCGAAGGCGTCCAATTCCATTCGGAGGGGGGAACCAGCGAGCAAGCAAGGGATCTGGTCACAGCCGCTTTCGGCGATGATGAAGCCCGCCGTGCGGCATTTGCGCCACCCCACCTGCGGCTCTCGCCGGAGTACGGCGAGACCGGGCGCGTGTTCTTCCGCTTTTGTCGCGGGCCAATGGGCCTCGGAGCCAACGACTTGGCTCAGTGGATCAGGCAAGCCGTAGGTCCTGCCGCGCGCCAAGCCGCCTTGACCTATCTGGTCCGCGGCGACTTGGGTCTCCAAGTCCGGCGGCAACTTGCTCTTCTCGGTACTGACGGCACGTGGCTGGCGGCGCTGTCCGAAGAGGAGGTTCCGGCGGAACTACGCAACGAACTGTTTAGGCCGGCCGTCCAGGTTCGTCCGGTACCGCCGGCAGGTGTTCGGGTCGCCGATCCGCATGTCGCGCTCGAGCGGATCGAACGATGGTGGCAGCGCGTCGCCGATACAGAGGAAGGGACGGCCGATTACAACCGGCGCGTGTATCCGCACGGGCGTACGCCGCGCCTGAAAGCGCCATGGCAAGACGACTTCGACCGGAGCGACCGGAGTGAGTGGCTCATCCTGTTCGCGCGCGCCGCTTTCTACCGGGGGGGAAGAGCCACCGACGCCCAGCACCGCAGATTTATCGAAATGTCCAAGCGCCACGGTTTTTGGTATGTATACTCGGCTGAAGATCCCATAAACAGGGCCGACGAGTGGATGAAGGTTCTGGAAAAGTTCTGCGATGATCAAGTAGATGACGGTACGTGGGAGCACTGGATGCGATTCTTCCCGCATCTGTATAAGCTCTCTCGCTGGCTTAAGGAGTACGCCGAACTTTTCCTGGGGCTTGAGAACGAAGTTAACGAATATGACTTAAATACTGTTCTGGCATCTAGAGCGGATCCCCGCCAAAGCGGAGGAGGAGTTAGCGCGCCGCCGCCGAACCTAGGCATTGGCGCCTGTTTCGTGATTCGTGAACTCCTGCGTTTAGAGCACCTCCAAAGCACGTCCACTCACTGGCAGCACGCTTTCGTTCCATCTCAAGGTGTTCGGGAGTTGCTGCTCCGCCTGGGGCTGAAGGTGGATAACACGCCTGATGTCGCAGTTTCCAAACAGATCTACGAAGAGCTCGCCCGCAACTTGGGCCCGAACCGGGTCACATTCGGATTGGCGTTCGATATTCCGTTCCAGATTATCGCTGCAAACCCGGATCTGGAACATAGGTTGGTCTGGGGTCCTGAGTAGAGAAAAGGGGCTTGAGATGGACTTGACGAGACAGCCTGAATGGCCCGCTGGAACGCCCGTGTATCATGCGCGGTTCGGCCTAGGTGAGGTGGAAATCGATCGCGGCGCAACGGTTTTGGTCCGCTTCGGCCTGCAGTACCAGAATTGCGAACCGTCCGCGCTCGAAGCTCGCCAGAGCCTAAAGCAGGCAATCGCAACCCTGGCATGGAGTGAACCGGTCGAAGTCATCACAAAGGCGCAGGCCAGCGCCATCACATCATTGAACGATTCCTGGGGCGTCTTTTCGCGGTCGCGAATCGCGCTACTTCCGCATCAACTCTGGGTCTGCCATCGCGTTCTGCGCCGCAGGCCGATTCGATGGCTCATTGCCGATGATGTGGGTTTAGGCAAGACGATCGAGGCTGGCCTGGTTCTTTGGCCGCTGCTGTCGAAACGAATCGTGGAAAGGTTGCTCGTGCTCTGCCCAGCGAAGTTGGTCGAGCAGTGGCAAGTACGATTGCGGGAGATGTTCGACATTAGGCTGAACCGGTATCTCCCCGAGTTGGACACCCCGCGTGCGGACTTTTTTAACAGCCATTCGCAAGTAGTCGCATCGCTGCATACTGTGCGCGTCGATCACGATGGAAGGCATGAAAGGCTGCTTTCGGCTGAGCCGTGGGATCTGGTGATTGTGGATGAAGCCCACCATCTCTACGCCGACAAAAAGAGCGGTCAGACGCTCGGATATAAACTGCTCGAGCAACTCATGGCGCACAATCGCGTTGATTCGTGCCTATTCTTCACAGGAACGCCGCACCGTGGCAAGGAGTATGGGTTCTGGTCCTTACTTCGGCTATTGAGAAGTGACTTGTTCGATCCGGATCGTCCAGACCTTGAGCAATACGAAAGCCTTCCCGAAGTGCTCATCCGCAATAACAAACAGAGTGTCACAGATATGCACGGAACTAAGCTGTTCAAACCCATTCAGCAGTACCCGGAGACGTACCGGTATAACTCGGACGAGGAGCGCTTCTATCGGACCCTAACGGAGTTCATAGAGACAGGCCGGGCGTATGCCTCATCTCTATCCTTGCAGAGTGGGCAACAGGTGATTCTCGTCCTAATTGCGATGCAGAAGCTAGCATCGAGTTCCGTAGCCGCCATCCGGCTCGCGATCGAGCGTCGGCTCGAGAGGCTTCGGAAGGGCAGCGCATGCCCCGCCGAAGAGCCGGATATCAATGGGCTGAGGGCGCTTGATGCGGACCTGCTCGATGAGCAACAACCGGCGGTTGAGCAGGTTGCGTCTGTCCCCGATCTCGAATTGGCTTTAATGCGCGACGAAATCCGTCACCTTGAACAACTCCTCAAGGCGGCGCAAGCGGTTGTACGCGAGACAAAGATAGACCGCTTGATTGACATCTTGCAGCTGCGGTTTCCGAGCGATCAGGTTCTCTTTTTTACCGAATACAAGGCGACCCAGGCAGCGGTCATGTCGGCCCTCCAAAAAAAATACGGAGATGGCTGCGTCTCCTTTATCAATGGAGACGAGCAGATCGATGGCGTCGTCAGCCAGTCCGGCAAGGTCGAGCAGTTGCGCGAACCGCGTACGGCAGCCGCGGAGGCGTTCAACACCGGTCTGGTACGATTTCTTGTATCCACCGAAGCGGGCGGCGAGGGCATTGATCTTCAGCACCGTTGCCATTCACTTGTCCATGTTGATTTGCCTTGGAACCCGATGCGGCTGCACCAGCGAGTCGGCCGCTTGCACCGCTATGGCCAACACGATACGGTCCAGGTCGTCACACTTCGGAACCCGGACACGATCGAAAGCCTGATCTGGGACAAATTGAACGAGAAATTGCACACGATCATGCTCGCCCTGGGCAGTGCTATGGATGAGCCTGAGGATCTCCTGCAACTTGTGTTGGGAATGGCAGGTGGGACTGTTTTTGAAGAGCTCTTTGCCGAGGGAACTCGAGTCAAGCGAGAGCAGGTTAGCGATTGGTTTGACAGCAAAGCAGGGACGCTTGGCGGGCAGGCCGCGATCGATGCGGTTAAAGCTCTTGTCGGAAACGCGGCGAAATTCGACTACCAGGGTTTGGGTGATATTCCAAAAACAGATCTCCCGGCCCTCGCGAGCTTTTTCGAGAACGCTCTCCGAGCGAACAATCGCAAGCCCATGTGGAAGGACAATGCTCTATCGTTTGCAACGCCGGATTCTTGGCTCGTCGACCGTGGTGTGAGGCGAAAGTACGAGGGCCTGGTATTCTCCCGTTCCGGGCGCGGAAATGATGTGATTGGCGTAGGACACCGTGCATTTGACCAAGCGATCCGCCAAGCCCTGGAGTCGCCCGTGAGCATCGCCGCAATCCGTGAACTACCCCAACCGACTGTGGTCTTTCAGGTCTACGACCAGGTTACGGAGCATGCTGCTGCCCTCCAAAACTCAGCGGTGGCAATCATGGTGGATGTTGACACAAAACAGTGTCGGCTTTTAAGAGACCATGAACTTCTAGAGTTTCTAAATCAACTCAGCCTCGGCAAGAGCGAGTCGCACGTCACGGCGGCAGAGGTTCAGCAGGCGTTTGAATTAGCGGAATCCAACATTACCGACCAAATTCACGACTTGCATCTCCCATTCTTAGCACCTACTGCGCGAGCCCAACTCGTTCTGTGGCCCTCATAGTTGGCTATTGCAGGCACCCTTCCTTGAGTGATCCATCAATTTCGCCGGTATCGTCGAACCATCAGTGGCATCGGGTGCACCAAGCGCCATACGGAAGTTGCACCCATCGACACTCCGGCCGTTGCGTGGCCCGCGGCGAAAACCGACAGCAGGCAAGTACAACTCAACCTATTGCCTAACCGACTACACCCTGGGTGCAATTTTAATTCTTCTGGATGGGCAATCCAGGGGTCAGATTTTCCTGAGTGCTACGGTGCTGCCCAGAAGCCCATTGCGTGTACCCCGAGGGTGAGATCATAAGCAATTGATTCAAACCAGGGCGAAGATGGAGTCGGCCATGTCCTGAGCTTACGAGGCAGCCGCGGCGCCGATCGCCGGTGAACTTCTGGCGGAAGTAATGAGAAGGAATCGGCCATCAGAGGAAATAGACGCAGGGCATTCCGGCCACCATGCTTTGACCTCGCGGAGCCATTTGGTGAGCTTGTTCCGAAAATCCCGCTGGCGACCGTACTCTATCGATCCCAATTGCTGGCCCAAGCCGCTATTCCCAAAGATCGGTACTCGTGACCGCTGGCCTGCCGCGAGACTCCAGCTTCTCCAAACGAGCCAAACATACAGGTCAAGCGTGCCGGGAGCATTGGCCAGGGCCGCTACCACTCTGCGTTCGACGGGAATCCTGTGGCGGTCGATTTCATCGTAGAAGGCCTCGCTCAGTGTAATCATGTTTTCAGATTCATTGCTGTGGAGTTCTGCGGGTTCCTCGCGGTTGTACCAGAGCTGAACGCGATCAAAAAAATGGAAGCGAGTGGAGTTTGATAGGATAGCTCTCTGACGCTGCTCTTCCGTCCCGAAAAAGATAGTGGCCCCAAAGATGCGCTGAAAGCCCTGAACGATCCGTTCGTAATGGTAACCGTTCTTCGGTAGTTCGAAATAATCAAGAAGCGCAGACGGATTAGGAAAACGGACCACGCGACTCTTTTGGAGAACGGCGAGGGTCGCGACCCAAACGGGGATGAGGCGGTCCTGGCCGAAAGGCAATCCGTACTGCGGATGCGCGACGATGTCGAGGGTGAAATTGCCGTTGCGCCGGGTGTGAGTGATCTGATCCGTGGGAGGTCGCCGGAGAGGAATGCCACAAAGGATGAAAGGGCGAGCATGGTAGGCGAGCTCCTGTTTGCCGCTCGTGCGTTCCTCGCGCACGAGGCAAATGGAATTAAGCTTCTTGACATTGCGGATTGTGAGACTAATCGACGGAAGTGCAGACCGAACTGAGTTGAAAGTTGCGGCCCCGGGGGGACAAGGCGAAGTGATTCGCCTTTGGGCAGGTTGGTCCGCAACGTAAGAAAACCGTAACAAAACTCGCCTCGGACGTATGTAACTGCAAGAAAATGGGTTCTGGTTGTGAGCGAAAGCAGAAACCCAGAATCGGTGTAAGGGTATGAAAAGGGAGAGAATCTATGTAAGGAAGGGAAGATTTGCGGCTGCCTACGAAGCAAGGGGTCGGGTGTTCGAATCACCCCGGGCGTACCAATCTTTTCAAGCTTTTACAGGGAATCATTCGAACTGGGAAAGTACCAATTCGTACCACTTCATGCCTCGAGCAGTTTTTGGGTGAGTTTCCGAATGGCTTTTCGCTTGGCCGGAGCCATTGCCTGGGTGTATACGTTCATCGTCGTCTTGATATCAGCGTGGCGAAGAAGCTCCTTCTGCACGGCCAAGTCGGTGCCCAGACCGTGTAGTAGAGTTGAGAACGAGTGGCGGAATGTGTGCCACCCGAGCTTTCCAATCCCCGCCTTCTCGGATGCCGGTTTGATGTGGTCAGCAAAAAGGATGCCCCTCCACCGCGGCTGACCGGAATCACCCGCGAATACAAAGTCACTTGAGTTCTTGTATTTGGAGTTCTCTTTATGCCGCAAAAGAACTTCCGCCAAGCTCGGATCTAAGGGTACGGGCTTGCTCGATTGTTCTGTTTTCGTGTCATAAACGTGCTTGCCCGACGCGCTTCTCCTGATGAATACAGTGAGATTGTCCCAATCGACATCACCCCACTGTAGGCCCATCAACTCGCTCGCACGCAACCCTAGGCAGCCCGCCACAAGAACCATTGTTCTGTAGGGCTCCGTCAGTTCCTTCAGCAAGGCCTTAAATTCCTTCGGTGTCAGGATGCGGGGGATTGTCCTACGGGCGGTCGACTGGCGAACGAGACTGATCGGGTTCCGATCTGTGAGGTCCCACCGCATAGCGGATTGAAAGAGAACGTGGAACATGTTGCGAATGTGCCCACGGGTCTGCGGCGAACGAGGGATAGCTGCTAGCCAACCTTCCACCGGGACTGTTTTCACCTCTGCCAACACCACACTGCCCCACTTTGGCCGAATCCACTTGTTGAGAAAGCTTCTGTAAGACACTTGTGTGTCGTGTCGGACGCGATCTAGCTCCTCAGCCACGTAGCGGTCGATGAGCGCGCTTACTGTGATGGTTCGAAACGGGGTCTGAGGGTTGTCAGCGTTTAGCTTAACCCGGCGCGATTCAAGCGCGCGGATTGCGGCGGCTTTGTTGGGTAGACGCTCGGTTGTTCCAATCAGAACTGACTTCCGGCGCCCGGCCTCCATGTACCGCCACTGCCATACATCTGGTCCAGCTTTGCGTTTTCGTAACGTTAAAGTTCCGTACTGATACCGTGTCTGCATTTCATCCTCCTAAAAGGAATCTGTGCAGCACGGCTGGCGATCTGATTGTAGCCTTGAATTAATCCAAGCGTCCAGCGCTGTTGCACGATATCGCCAGAACTTCCCCACCTTCAGCGCAGGCACGTCTCCGCGCTTTGCCATCCGCTCTAGCACCTTCGGGTGAATCTTCAGAACCTGGCACGCTTCATTTGTCGTAAGTAGTATTTCCACGCCTTTCAATGTCGTATTTATGCTACTGATTACGGGTGGTTCCGAGGTAGAAGCCCGTGGTGCCGGTTGCGTTCGGTGCACCTCAAACTCGGAATGTGTTCCCTGCAATGCCAGTGGATTTGCCATTCGCACCTCCCTTGTTGGCCCCCTGAAGCCAATGCGCCGATTTCCCCCTGGTTGGATTGAAGACCTCGTTTCATGTTGCTGCCCTGACGCCGTTCGTGAGCACCCACGTTGCTACACCCGCGCCACATGCACGATTAGTAATCTGGAGAACTTTGCCTGTCAAACGACCGATCTGACGAGGCGAAAGCCGGTCCGAGATCGGCCCGTGAGCGTTCTCTCAGGCCGAACCCGGCAGTTGCCTTGCTCTGAACCTAGCGGCCGATGGGGTTCCTGAGGGCAAATGACATGATTTCCAGCGGGGATTCGTCTTGAGAAATCACCGGACCAGTGAAAAATAGTTGGCATTGGGCGTGCTGGGCCGGGACGTAATTTGCCTTGTATTGTCTCGGGGCCAAATGTGGTTTAATCTTGTTTTCTGGTTTCAGGGCTGAAACTACAAGTGATACGCCCTAAGAAGCGGAACTGAAGAAAGCGGCCGAATGAGATATTTTGTGGGGTGCGGGAACTCGCGCCCCGGGGCTGAATATCTTGAAACGCCATTCTCTCAAGTTCGTTCTAGGTGCAGCGAGCCTCGGGGTGCTGGCCGTAGTGCTCTTTCTTGCGTGGCACTTGGGCATGCCACTGATTTTCGGCTACCATGCCCCGGCTCCGAGCGCCAAACCGAAGACTGTCGATTTTAACAATCCCAAGCAAATTCTCGCGGAAGCCGACCGGTACGCGTGGGTCTTCAACTCCCAAGAGGCCGGACCGCTTTACGTGCGCGCCGAACAACTGTTCGCCAAGTCTGGCGATGAGGCAAACGAGATTCATGCTCGTGTCGGCTTGATTCGTGCCCGGGCCGAGACGATGTCTTTCGTCGACATCTCCCAATCCCTCGCAACCGAGCTCAAAAAACCGGTCGTCCAACATAATCCCAGACTGAAACTGTGGGTTCTCGCGGCCAAAGGGTACACCGACATTGAAATAAATCCTTCTGCCGCAAAGGCTGAGTGGAAGGAAGCGCGCGAGATCGCGGGCAAACTGGGGGAAAAACAATGGGTGGAAAGGGCAGACGGAGAGCTCGCAATCTTCGGGTTCCTGGATGGAGATAGCACCAGGGCGGCCACGCTGATAGGAAGCGCGCTCGTACATGCCATGATGTACGGAGATGCAGGCGGCCAGATTAGATTTATGGAAATGATAGGAAACGGCCTCGCGCAGGAAAGGAGATATGAGAATGCGCTCTATTTCTTCAACCGCGCCATGCGCGTTGCGAGGGAAACGCCCGACGTTGGTTTCCCTTTTATGGCATACGAAGGAAAAGCGGACGCGCTATTGGCTCTCGGTCACGCTGCGGAGGCAAAGGCGCTTCTGCTTGATGCCCTAAGGACCGCCCAGCAGCTGCACAAGGAGGGACACCAAACCCAAGCCCTCATGCTGCTGGGAGAACTCGCAGAGAAAGTTGGTGACCGCAAGAGCGCAATCGACTACTTGGAGCAGGCCGCGACCATTGGGACCATGCTTGGTTTTGATCGAATGGTCGGGCAAACCATGTTCGACTTGGCCAGGGTCTATGAGGCGCAGGGGGACATCCGATTGGCGGACGCGAGGCTAACAACGGGCTTAGCGGCCAGCCAGCGAATTGGGGATAAGTACTTTCTTCCGCGGGATCTCACTGCGTTGGCGGACCTGAAGTCGCGCGAAGGCCACGTAGCGGAGGCAGATCGGCTGTATGATCGGGCCGAAGATGTGATCGATGCGATTCTCGCCAACCTGCCGGGGCCTTACGGTGAAAGTTCGCTCGCCAACTCGATGAGTGAGACTTACCTCAAGCATCTGCAGTTGGTAATCGGCCGGAAGGACGTCGACAAGGCATATCAGATCGTTGAGCGGATTCGCGGGCGCACGCTGGCAGACCGCCTGCGAAGGCGGCCCACGAAGGGCGAGTCCGATTCGCCGGCCATTGCTGCCGTCGCCGCCGACATCTCCGCCGCAGAAATGAAACTGATGCAGTCGCAGTCTGCCGAAGAGCGCTTTCAACTCCGTGAAGGTCTGCTGGGTATGGAAGAACGGCTGGCGTACGCGCGCGGGCAAGCCGTTCAGATCGGAACCCGCTCTCAAATTGAGACGCCGCCGTCACTGAAGACGATTCAGAGCATATTGGCTCCCAATGAGATCCTGTTGGAGTATGTGCTCAATGAGCCCCAATCGGCCTGCCTCGCAATCACGCGAGACGCAGCAAAGATATACACGATACCGGCGGGGCGGGCGAAAATTGAGGAGGCCACTCGGGCATATCTGGAAACCCTTGGCGGCGGCCAGTCGCCGGGTTTGGACAAGGCGATGGCTCTGCATTCCATGCTCTTGAGCCCGATTCCCGAGGTGGGAACGAAACTACGCCTGACGATCATCGCGGATGGCGCACTCCATCTGCTCCCATTTCAGGCTCTGGTCGACCCAGAAGGGCGGCCCGCCGTGTATACCCACGTTGTTTCTTACTCTCCATCGGCGACGGTACTGAATATCCTTCGCGGGCGGCAAAAGGACGAAATCGCGAACCGGCCATATTTGGGGATCGGAGGAATCGTATACGACGGCGAAACAATGTTTGCGCAGGTAGCCCAATCGGACTCAATTCCCGGAAGGGTCTTACGGGGTCTGGGCGACTTCGCTGGCTACAAGCTTCCCAACCTTTCGCAATCGAAGGAAGAGGTTGTTTACGCGAGCCGGCTTGCCGGCCCGAAGAGCGTTGTGCTCCTTGGGCGGAGTGCGACCAAGTCCGCGTTCAAGGCGGAGCCCCTTGGCGACTTTCGGGTGATCCATTTCGCGGTCCATTCATCCACAAGCTTGCGATTCCCGGAACGAGATGCCCTGGTGCTGGCGAAAAGCAATAACTCGGACGACGACGGCATGCTGCAGGTGAGAGAAATTGATAACCTGGCATTCAAAGCTGACCTCGTTACATTGTCCGCATGTGATACCGGAGTGGGAAGGCTGCAAGGCGAGGAAGGGGTTACGAACCTCGCCAACGCCTTTCTGTTCGCGGGCGCCAGAGCGGTGGTGGCAAGCCTTTGGCCTGCCGAGGACCAATCAACGAGCGCGCTCATGGAAAGGTTCTATTTCCATCTCGCCCAAGGTGAGGACAAAGCTCTGTCATTACGCGAAGCCCAACTGGATATGCTGAAGCAGTACGGCAAACGGACCACGCCGTTCTTCTGGGCGGGCTTTGTGCTGGTTGGAGATGGCTCATCCGGCGCCCTCCTGAAAAACTGATGGACCTTACACGCGGTGAGAAGGAAAAGATTCTCAAAAAAGTATCTGAGCTTGTGGAGAAGAAACATTTCAATCCCAAGCTGAACGGTGCGGATTGGCCCGCGCTAGTGCGAAGTCACACCTCACAAATCCTCAGCACGGAAAGCCCCGAACTCTTTGAAAAGGAAATGCAGGAGCTGCTCAGCCAACTCAAAACCAGCCACACCGGCTTCTTTCATCGAAGCGCCCGCAACATCCCCGCGAGGCTGGCAATTAACGCCACCGTGGAGAAACTGAGCATGAACGGCGACGAAGTTTGGATGTTCCGGGATGTTCAGGAGGGAGGGGCTGGCGCCGCAGCTCGAATCGAGCCCGGCGATATCATAGTGGCCTGTGGGGGGAAAAGAATTAGGCCTCCCGCGCCGGTCGTGTTCAAGATGGGAGAACCGGCCGCGTTGACCCTCCGTAAATTGGACGGAAGAGAAGTGCTAGCATCCCTCAACGTCCCTGCTCCCAGGGACAGAAAGCATCCTGTCTCTCAACCCAAATCCATTGTCTTAAGTCGGCTCGCGGATGGCGTTGGTCTTATCAAGGCCAACATGTTCCCCGGCACCGTGGGGATTGACGTGGCCCGAGAAACGGACGAAGCATTCCATCAGCTACGCGATTGTGAACGCCTCATCATTGACTTGCGGGGGAACACTGGCGGCGGAATCGGCGGATTAAGGCTGATGAGCTATTTAACACCGGAAAGAATTCCGGTGGGTTACAGTTTAACCAAAGGACGTGCAGCGAAGGGATACGAGAAAGAGAAATTGCCGCGGTTCGGCCGCATACCTTCCAGCAGGGCCGCATTAATTTGGCTTGCTCTGCGATACGGGTTTATCGACAAATCGATTGTGGTGGTCACCGAGGGCTTGGGGCCAAAGAAATTCCACGGCCACATTGCAATTCTTGTGAACCAACATACCGCGAGCGCCGCCGAAATCGTCTCGGCCTTCGCGCAGGAGAACGGGCTTGCAACCATCGTCGGGGAGAGGACGGCGGGCAGACTGCTGAGCGGGACCGCATTCAAAGTTGGGCATGGATACATGTTGGGTTTGCCGGTTGCGGCTTATCTAACGTGGAAAGGGAGGACAATCGAAGGAACCGGAGTGACGCCCGACGTGACTGTAGATCTCCCGTATGAATCGCTGAAGGCAGGACGCGACGACCAGTTGAGTAAAGCACTTCAGTTGGGATCGCAGTGATTGCCTGCTCGGACATGAACCTATAGCCGAAGAGCCTCGATCAAAGCAGAAAGTGCAGGCGGTTGCTGCCGGCGGCTCGGGTAATACAAAAAGAAACCGGGGAACGGCTGGCACCAATCCTCTAAGACGCGGATGAGCTCCCCGGCGGCAAGTTGCGAGGCCACACGCTCGTCTGACACAAAGGCAAGCCCGATGCCGTCAATCGCGGCGCATACCAGGGTCTCCACATCATCGACGATGAGGGGGCCGTTTACAGCGACAGACAAGGATTTCTTGCCTTTGTCGAATTCCCAACGGTAGACACCGGCACTACCATGCCGGAAGTTGATGCAGCGATGCTGAAGAAGATCGTGCGGCGTTTTCGGCTTGGGGTGCGACTTGAAATATGACGGCGCGCCCACGATGGCCGCCCGATGATCTTTGGACACGCGAACCGCGATCATGTCCTTCTGAATGTACTCGCCGAAGTGAATTCCTGCATCGAACCCTCCCGCTACGATATCGAGGCGGCTGTCGTCAGCCGTAATATCGAGAACGACGTCCGGATAATCGCGAATGAACTTCGCGAGTTTTGGTCCGAGTACCGTAGTTCCGGCGAGCCGCGGGACGAGCAGGCGCACGCGCCCGGCTGGCTTGTCGCGCAAACCGGAGAGTTGGTCCACGGCATCCTGCACATCCGTGAGTGCCGGGCGCAACCGTGCCAGTAGTTGCTGTCCGGCGTCCGTGGGGGCAACGCTACGTGTCGTCCGCGAGAGCAGACGTACCCCTAAGTCTTCTTCCAGGCTTCTAATAACATGACTCATCGCAGAAGGCGATACGCCCAAGCGTTTGGCGGCCTTGGTAAAACTGCGCTCCTCCGCTATGGCGAGGAAGGCAGCAAGAATGTTGAGATCGTTCCGTAGCATTTGTGAATGACGCTCACAAGCCTTTGTTCTTTATACATACTACTCAAAAACCTCATGCGGGCATAGATTGGAATTGAGGGACGGAGAGAACGGTTGGGCAGAAGTTGCGAGGAAGGAGACACAATGCAAAAACGCCGATTAGGTAAAAGCGGTCTGGAAGTTTCAGCAATCGGGCTCGGCTGCATGAGCATGAGTTTTGGCTACGGTCCGGCAGGAGACAAGCAGGAGATGATCTCAGTGATCCGGGGAGCGGTCGAACGCGGTGTCACCTTCTTTGACACCGCGCAGGTGTACGGCCCGTTCGCGAACGAAGAACTGGTGGGCGAAGCGCTGGCTCCCTTCCGTGGACAAGTGGTCATTGCGACAAAATTCGGATGGAAGTTCGATGAAGTTGGTGGCAAGCCCCGAAACGTAGGCGTCAGTAGCCAGCCGGACTACGCCAAACGAGGCGTCGAAGGTTCACTCAAAAGGCTGCGAATGGACGCGATCGACCTTTTTTATCAGCATCGCGTAGACCCCGAAGTCCCCATTGAGGATGTAGCGGGAGCCGTCAAGGATCTGATCCAGGAGGGCAAGGTCAAGCACTTCGGCATGTCGGAAGCAGCCGCACAAACCATTCGCCGGGCGCACGCTGTTCAACCGGTCACGGCGGTTCAAAGCGAGTATTCTCTCTGGTGGAAACGCCCGGAGGAAGAAGTACTGCCAACTCTTGAGGAACTCGGGATCGGCTTCGTTCCATACAGCCCACTCGGCAAAGGCTTTCTGACGGGGAAAATCAGCCAGGAAACCAGCTTTAGCAAGGACGATTTGCGGAGTCGCATCCCACGTTTTACGCCCGACGCTAGAAAAGTGAATCAGGCCCTGGTTGATTTGCTTGGCGGCATAGCCAAGCGAAAGAAGGCGACACCGGCTCAGATCGCGCTCGCCTGGCTGCTCGCCCAGAAACCGTGGATCGTTCCAATTCCCGGCACGACGAAGCTGGCGCGCGTCGAAGAGAACATCGGCGCCGATGCAATCGCACTCACGCCGGATGATCTCCGTGAGATCAACCGAGCCGCCTCAGACATAACGATAGAAGGCGCCAGGTACCCCGAAGAACTGGAGAAAATGACGTATCTCTGAATTTTTGCGAAACAGGAGGTCGAACATGCAAGGAGCTGTTTTGCACGGTCCGCGCGATGTGCGCTTCGAGGAGCGCGAGGTCCCGAAAATCCTCAAACCGACGGACGCCCTCGTTAGAATCTCAGCCGCGTGCGTGTGCGGGTCTGACCTGTGGCCCTATCGCGGGATCCAAGCGATTGCCCAGCCGACCCCAATGGGGCACGAGTATTGCGGCATCGTCGAGGAGATCGGAAGCTTGGTTAAGTCGGTCAAGCCGGGACAGTTCGTTATCGGTTCGTTCTTCGCGTCCGACAACACCTGCCCCACTTGCCAGATCGGATACCAGTCGTCCTGCCAGCATCGGGAGCTGGTCGGTGGCGCGCAGGCGCCATTCTTGCGGGTGCCATTGGCGGATGGGACGCTGGTGCCGACGTTAGCTGTGCCCGCCGACGATCTCGTGCCGAGCCTGCTGACAACGTCGGACGTGCTGGGGACGGGCTGGTTCGCCGCTGATGCCGCCAACGTAAGGCCGGGTTCAACCGTCGTAGTTGTCGGCGACGGCGCGGTCGGTTTGCTCGGTGTGCTTTCCGCGCGGCAGATAGGGGCCGAGCGGATCATGGCGATGAGCCGGCATGAGTCGCGGCAGAAGCTTGCCCGCGAGTTCGGCGCCACCGACATCGTGACCGAGCGCGGAGAAAAGGGGGTGGCTCGCATCAAGGAACTGACCAAGGGAGTGGGCGCAGATTCGGTTCTGGAATGCGTCGGCACGCAGGAGTCAATGATGCAGGCGATTCAGTCGACCCGGCCTGGCGGATTCGTGTCTTACGTCGGCGTTCCGCACAGTGTTGAACTCAACGGTGAGCAGTTGTTTTTCGCCCACGTCCATCTGCACGGTGGACCTGCGCCGGTGCGCCGGTACTTGCCGGAACTCATCAAACTGGTGTTGGACGGCAACATCAACCCCGGCAAGGTGTTCGACCTGACCCTGCCTCTCGATCAAGTGGCCGAAGGTTACCGCGCCATGGACGAGCGCCGGGCGATCAAGGCGCTGCTGTACCCAAACGGAAGGAAGTGAGGAGGAGCCGCGATGAGCACTTGGTCGAAAAACGAACTCCAAAAGATCGCCGAAACCGACGATCTGCACATCTCACCGTTTCGCGAAGACGGAAAAACCTACGGAACTCCGACATGGATTTGGTCCGTTGTAGTGGATGACGCGTTGTATGTGCGTGCCTACAACGGACAAAATTCTCGCTGGTATCAGGCAGCGTTGCGGCAGAAAGCCGGCCGCATCAATGCTGCCGGCATCACGAAAGAAGTCTCATTTGACTCGGTGAACGGGGAAATCAACGACCAGATCGATGATGCTTACCGAACGAAATACAAAGGCAGCCCATATCTGAAGCCCATGATCGGGGAAACTGCCCGATCAGCCACAGTAAAAGTCATCCCACGCAAGGCAGCCGCCTGACCGGTAATAATTGCACGGAGGTGAACGGAAAATGCCGCATGTAATCGTAAAATTGTGGCCAGGCAAGTCGGAAAACCAGAAGACCCGTCTCGCTGAAGCTATCTCCAGGGATGTCATGAGCATTTTGCATTACGGGGACGAGTCCGTCTCCGTCGCCATGGAAGAAGTGAGGCCCGAGGAGTGGGTTGAAAAAGTATATAGGCCGGAGATCAAGAACAAATCCGATAAGCTCTACAAGAAGCCCGGCTATGACGAGAAAGACCTGTGAGACCTAAAAGGCGGTTCAAAGCGGTGATCGCGTGCGCCCTATCTTCACGACGTGGTGGGGTTCGGGTAGGCGTGCGGCACCACAAGAAAGAATTATCCAATGCAAACAGGCAAAGACATTAAGTTGGTCGCTCCTGCACTTGAGAAGTATGCGCAAGCGCCGGTTGCCGAATTATGGAAACGGCCCGGGCTCTCGCCCCGCGACCGGTGCATTGTGACGGTCTCGGCCCTGATCGCACGCAACCAGACCATCGAGATGCCCTATCTCATGAATCTGGCGCTCGACAACGGCGTGAAGCCACAGGAGATTTCGGAAATCACTACCCATCTCGCGTTTTACTCCGGTTGGGCCACTGCGATCTCAGCAGTAGCCGTTGCGAAGGATGTCTTTGCGCAACGCAACATCGGCACGGATCAACTGCCTCCCGCATCGTCTACACCTCTTCCACTGGATAATGACGCCGAAGCAAAGCGGGCAACCGCAGTTCAACACAACTTCGGAGACGTTGCTCCCGGACTCGTACAGTACACGACTGATGTCCTTTTCCGAGACTTGTGGCTGCGCCCCGATCTGGCGCCGCGTGACCGCAGTCTCGTGACCGTCAGTGCGTTGATTGCTTCCGGCCAGGTCGCCCAGATTACTTACCATCTCAACAGGGCGATGGATAATGGTCTGACACACGAGCAGGCCGGCGAGGTGGTCACGCATTTGGCTTTCTACGCCGGTTGGCCGAACGCCTTTTCCGCGCTGCCCGTCGTGAAGGATGTGTTTGATAAGCGCGCTAAATAGCCGGAAGCGCCCTGTGCGGGTGTGACATGCCTGCCCACCATTGAGGACATGCAGCACTCGGGAGCTATGCGGTCTACTCCCGTCGGTTATTGGGAATGAGCTGGGCACCTACTGTGATATATCGTCGAGACCTCCCGATTAAAGGAGTAGGGGCATCGAGCCGTTATGTCGCTCTCGATCGTGGCAGAATCGTTGGTCGACTTCTGTCGGGGATCTCCCTACGGCCGACCCAACCTCGCCTCCCGCTCTGCCACCCACGATATTTGCGGAACGTGCCGTCTTCCGCGGCGGCCCTGGGGGCCACTTAAACTGGCTACCCGTTGATGACGCTTTCGAGCCTTCTAATTCATCCATGATCGAGGCAAAGGGCGGTGGCTCGCCAAAGATCATTACGCCCATACGGCGGTAGTCCCTTTCCAGTGCCGCCATGCGGGCCTCCGGCAGTAGAAGGCGAAAGGTGCCGGGTTTTGCACGGCCATATTGCGCCCAGGCGGCGGGATAGAAGGTCTCCTTGTGCCTCACAACTTGAGCAAGGAGATCGAAATCAGCAAGTGCTTCGGCGCGGGTTGGCCCCTTCGCCAACATGGCAACGTCATAGTAATGGCGCGAATACCTTTCAGGAAGCGGCTTTTCCATTGATCGATGATACTCGGCGTGAAGGATGGTTGCCTTCTCCCAGAAAGGCCTCTTCGCAAGCAGGGCAACAACCTCTATTTGCGGCTCGGCGATTATGTTTGGGAATTCCTCTGCGACGAACGAGCGGATCGCGAAGCGATCACGCGGCACGAATTCCGCATGAGTTCCGAGCTCAAGCACCACCTGGGGCGTGACATAGGCGAGACCTGCCGTCGCGGCCAGAGGATAACGAAACCGCACGACATTGGGGTCTTGTGGGTCGACATCGAGGTTCCAGGATCTTTTCGGCCCGAGCACCTCCTCGCACCGCACCCTGAACGCTGCGAGGAACTCACCAGCGATGTATTTCCGGCAGGACTCCATCATCTCGTCGAGGATGGCGTTGCGGCGTGATTTTGAG
>Ga0335085_10004650_pt1 | contig 22599 bp, 20 predicted proteins | sample Lox_Sample_45_FD_206712 | JGI IMG/M metagenome (GOLD analysis project Ga0335085, IMG submission 206712) | Soil microbial communities from Loxahatchee National Wildlife Refuge, Florida, United States - Lox_Sample_4.5 | ecosystem: Environmental > Terrestrial > Soil > Wetlands | place: USA...
AGAGACCCGATACGGCCGGAGAAAAATTGAAACAGTACAACCACTTGGAATCTTTGACTTCGTGCGCTGATGGGTGGTAGATTGACACTAAGATTATTCGAGGGGTGACGACGATGCGATGGGTGGTCCGGCAGGCGGAACCGGGGGCGGTGGAGGCGTTGCGTCAAGACGGCGCGTGGTCGCCGTTGTTGGCCCGCTTGCTGGCGGCCCGCGACATCCGCTCATCCGACGACGCCCGCCGCTATCTTGATCCTTCTCCCGCCGATCTCATCGATCCGTTGCTGCTGCCCGATGTGGGCGTCGCCGTCGACCGGATCCGGACGGCCGTGACCCGGGGCGAGCGACTCATGCTGTTCGGCGATTACGATGTCGACGGGATCAGCGCCGTGTCGATTTACCGCGAACTCTGCCGCTGTCTGGGGCTTGACGCCGTCGTGAGAATTCCCCGGCGGCTGTCGGAGGGCTACGGGCTCAGTCGCGCGGCCGTGCTGGAAGCGAAGGCCGCCGGCGTCTCATTGCTCATCACGGCCGACTGCGGCACCACCGCGTTTGAAGAGATCGCCCTGGCCCGCCGCGAAGGCGTCGACGTGATCGTGACCGATCATCATCAGGTGCCGCGCGACCTGCCGGCCGCGGTCGCGATGATCAACCCCTGGCGAAGCGATTCACACTATCCCTTTCGCGGCCTCTGTACCTCCGGTCTGGCCTGGAAGGTGGCGGCGGCCGTGGCCATGCAGCCCTGGGGCCGGGAGGTGCAGTCGTCATTGGCGTCGTGGACCGATCTCGCGGCGCTGGGCACGATCGCCGACGTGATGCCGCTCAAGGGCGAGAACCGTTATCTGGCGGTGGCCGGATTGAAATTGCTGACGCAGGGGCAACGGGTGGGGGTGCGGGCGCTGAAAAAAGTGGCCGGCATCGAAGGGAAACCCGTCGGCGTGGGGACCGTGGGATTCGTCCTGGGGCCCCGGCTCAACGCGGCCGGCCGAATGGGCGACGCGGCGATGGGGGTCGAGTTGTTGACGACGCCGGATGAGGGGCGGGCGGCGGAACTGGCCCGGCAGCATCAGCGGGACAACGAGGCGCGACGGGCGATTGAAGAGGGGGTGCTCCGCGAGGCGCTCGTCCAGGCCGGACGCTTGGATCCGCGCGCCTCGCCGGCGATCGTGGTGGCGGACCGGGGCTGGCACCCCGGGGTCATCGGCATCGTCGCGGCCCGGTTGGTGGAGCGGTACTACCGGCCGGCGATCGTGATCGCGGTCGATCCGGTGACCGGCGTGGGCAAGGGCTCCGGCCGGACGATTCAGGGGATCGATCTCTATCAGGCGCTGAGCGACTGCGCCGACCGACTGCTGCAGTTCGGGGGGCACCGCATGGCGGCGGGCCTGACCGTGCAGGCCGAGCGGGTGGACGCGTTCCGCGCCGCCTTCTCGGAGGCCGTGGCCCGGCAGGCGACCCCGGAGACGTTCGAGCCCTTCCTGACCGTCGACGCCGAGGTGGAGTTGGGGGATTGTTCGTGGAGCATGCTGGAGGAGATCAGCCGGTTGGCGCCGTTCGGCCCCGGCAATCCCGAGCCGGTGCTGGTCGCGCGCGGGGTGACGCCCGTTGATGCGCGGCAGGTCGGCGGGGGCCATTTGCGGCTCACGCTCCGCGCCGCGCCGCTCTCGCATGGCTCGTCGGCGCCGGTGACGGTGTCGGCGATCGCCTTCGGGCAGGGCGATCGGGCGCATGACGCGATGGCGCTGTCCGCGGGGCTCGACATCGCCTTCACGCTCAAGGAAGATCGATGGCAGTCCGCCGGAGGCGGAGAGCGGCGGCTCCAATTGCAGGTGAAGGATTTTCTTCCCGCCGCCTGCCCGGCGGACAGCCCGGCCGTGTCCGTGACCGGAGCGGCGCCGGCATGAGTCCCTCGGCGACGTTTGAAGACATCCTGCACCGGGTCGCCGGCTACAACCCCGGCGCGGACACCCAGTTGCTGCGCAAGGCCTATGACGTGTCGTTCGAGGCGCACGCCGGTCAGGTCCGGGAATCGGGCGAGCCGTACGTGAAGCATCCGCTGGAGGTGGCCCAGATCCTGACGAAGCTGAAGCTCGACGTGCCGTCGATCGCGGCCGGACTGCTGCACGACACGGTGGAGGACACCGATTACACGCAGGACCAGATCAAACAACAGTTTACCGAGGAGATTGCCAAGCTGGTCGAGGGCGTGACGAAGATCAGCAAAATTCCGTTCCGCAGCCAGGAAGAGAAACAGGCCGAAAATTTCCGGAAGATGATCGTGTTCATGGCCGAGGACATCCGGGTGGTGCTGATCAAGCTGGCCGACCGCTTGCACAACATGCGAACGCTCGAGCACCTGCCGGAGGCGCGGCGGGGGCGCATCGCCCAGGAGACGCAGGACATCTACGCGCCGCTGGCCAACCGGCTCGGCATCGGGTGGATGAAAGCGGAGTTGGAGGATCTGTGTCTGCGCTACCTGCATCCCGATGAATATGCCAGCCTGTCCAAGAAAATCGCCCAGAAAAAGGAAGAACGCGACCGGATGATCAGTGATCAGATCGAGGTCGTCAAGCGCAACCTCGTCCTCTACGGGTTTCCGGGCGAGGTGACCGGCCGCGCCAAACATCTGAACAGCATCTATCAAAAGATGAAGCGGCAGGGGGTCACGTTCGAAGAGGTCTATGATCTGGCCGCGATCCGGATCATCACCGACACGAAGATGAACTGCTACGGCATTCTGGGCATGATCCATTCGCTCTGGCGCCCCGTTCCGGGGCGCTTCAAGGACTATATCGGCGTGCCCAAGTCGAATCTGTACCAGTCGCTGCACACGACGGTGGTCGGCCCCAAGGGCCAGCATGTGGAATTCCAGATCAGGACGGAGGAGATGCACCGCGTGGCGGAGGAAGGCATTGCCGCCCACTGGAAATACAAGGAGCAGGGGCGGATCGATGATCGGGACGATCGCCTCTTCGCCTGGCTGCGGCAGCTCGTCGAATGGCAGCAGGAGCTCTCGGACAGCCGGCAGTTCCTCGACTCGGTCAAGATGGACCTGTTCGGGGACGTGATTTACGTTTTTACGCCCAAGGGGGAGATCCGGGAGCTGCCGTCGGACAGCTCCCCCATCGACTTCGCCTACGCGATTCATACGGAGGTCGGCCACCACTGCAGCGGGGCCAAGGTCAACGGCAAGCTGGTGCCGCTCCGCCACCCGCTCAAGAGCGGCGACACCGTCGAGATCCTCACGACCCAGACGCAGACGCCGACCAAGGATTGGCTCAAATATGTCCGCACGCCGAGGGCCAAGACCAGGATCAAGCACTGGATCAAGGTCGAGGAGCAACGGCGCAGCCTGGAGCTCGGCCGTCAACTGCTTGAACGCGAGTTGCGGCGGCTCCATTTGAGCCCGAGCGAGGTCTTCAAATCGGGCAAGCTGGAAACGCAGGCGAAGGAGGCGGGCCTCGCCGCGACGGACGATCTGCTGATCGCCATCGGCTACGGGAAATTTTCGGCCCAGCAGGTGGCCAACCGGCTGCAGCCGGAATCCCAGTTGAAGGAGGGGTTGAAAGAGAAAATCATCGGCAAGATCGGCCTCGGCGTGGGCGGCAGGGGGGTCAGCGTGCGCGGCGTCGGGGACGTGCTGGTCCATTTTTCCAAGTGCTGCAATCCGCTGCCCGGCGATCCGATCATCGGTTTTGTCACCCGCGGGCGCGGGCTCTCAATCCACGCGGTCCATTGCCCCAACATCGACCAACTGGATTACGACAAGGATCGTCTTGTGGATGTGCGGTGGGAGACGGAACAGCCCGAGCGGTATCCGGTGCAGGTGTCCGTGCTGGCCGTCGACCGGCCGGGCATGCTGGCCGCGGTTTCGGCGGCCATCAGCGCGGCCCAGACGAACATCCGGCACGCCGACATTTCCACGTCCGAGGCGCAGAAGGCGGAGCTGAACTTCGTCATCGACGTGAAGAACACGAGCCATCTGGACCGTGTCCTGAAGAACATCCAAAAAGTCGACGGCGTCGTCCACGCCAAGCGCGTGATCCGAAAATCGTGACAACGGGGCGCGGTCCCGTTGCGGGCCGGGCCTAGTCCGGCAGCGGCCGTCCCCTGGTTTCCGGGGCGAACGGCAGGACGGCGATGCCGACGAGATAGATGAGGCCGATCAGGCTGACGGCGACGCCGGGCCCGAAGCGTGCGCCGAGGTAGCCCTTGATAAAGGGGCCTCCGGCCGCGAGGATCCGCCCGACGTTGAAGCAAAAACCGGCCCCCGTCGCCCGGATCCGGGTGGGGTAGAGTTCCGGAAGATAAATCGGAAAGCCGCTGAAGATGCCGTTGTTGAAAAAGCCGAGGACCGGCAGCAGCCCCAACACGAGCCCGTAGCTCTTCGGGGTCAGAAAGGTGACGGGCAGCATGATCAGGCCGCCCAGGCACATCAGAAAAAAGGCGGGGCGGCGCCCGACGCGGTCGGCGATCGGACCGAACGCCAGGTAGCCGACCAGGGCGCCGGCGTTCAGGCTCATGACGGCGTAGCTGACGTTCCGATTGATCGTCTCCGGATCGAGGGGGCGGGGCGCCAGCAGTTCCCGGATCAGCGTCGGGGTCCAGTTGGTCGCTCCCCACAGGCCGAAGACGGCCACGAACGCAAGCGTGGTGCCGGCGACGGTGCTCCGCCGCAGATCCTTGCGAAAGAGCCGGCTGAGGCTGAAGGCCAGCCACTCGGCCTCCTCGTCGGAAGGGCGCGCGGTCCGGCGGGCGCGCTCCCGCTCCATTTTGACCTTGAGCCACCGCTCCGGTTCCCTGACCAGGGCGCGAACCAGCAGGGTGATCAGGGCCGGCAGAATGCCGATCAGGAAGATCACCCGCCATCCATAGGCGCCGAAAAACAAATTGATCAGCGCGGCGATGAAAAAGCCGCCCGCCCAGGCGGATTGAAGGACGCCCGCCGCCTTGGCCCGTTTGTCCTCCGGCCAGGTTTCCGCCACCAGCGCGGCGCCCGCCGCCCATTCTCCTCCGATGCCGATGGCGGTGAGCAATCGGTACAACGCCAGCTCCCACCATGTGTGGGAGAGAGCGGCCATGCCGGTAAAAACGGAATAGATGAGGATGGTCAGGATCATGGTCTTCGTCCGGCCGAGATAATCGGCCAGCATGCCGAAGAGCAATCCGCCCAACGCCCAGCCGATCAGAAAAATGGAAAAGATGATTCCGCCGTACCACTCGATGCGGTCCATGGAGGCGCCGGCGCCGAGCAGTTCGTGCAAGGCCGGCTGCAGGACGATGGCATAGAGGGTGGAGTCCATCGAATCAAAGACCCACCCCAGCCAGGCCACGGTCAGCACCAGCCATTGGTAGCCGGTGACGCCTTGCCACCACGGGAGGCGGTTCATCTCCACTGCGGCGGGTTCCGGCATGACGTTTCGTCGGTTTCGGCGGTCAGGGTGCGGACGGTTGGGGCGGCGAGTCGGGGGGCGTCGACCATTCGAGCGCGAGGCCGGGCCGCAGGTCGGCGTGCGTCACGCTGCCGGCCGCCAGTTCAATGACGTAGAGCGCGGCGGTGTCGGATTGGTAGATGAGGCAGGGCTCGCGCGGGCAGGGCGGCACGTTCGTTTCGATGTGAATGATCCGTTTGTGATCGTCCAGCCAGAGGATGTCGAGCGGGATCAGCATGTTCTTCATCCAGATCCCGTAGCGATCCGGCGTGGAGAAGAGAAAGAGCATGCCGCGATCATCGGCGAGCGAAGGGCGAAACATCAGGCCGAGATTGCGCTGATGCGGCGTCGAGGCGATCTCCATGGTCACCGAGCGGCCGTCGGGCAGGCGCAATGTGGAGACGTTCTCCGCCGCCGCGCGCTGCACGGTAGTGAGCGCAAGGACGGTTCCGAGCAACCCGATCAGCAGACGGCCGCATTGCACCCGCGCATTATGGCACCGTTGCCCGGTTCTGTCTATATGCAGGGGCTCGCGTCGGTCATTGAATGTGGGGGCCTGTGCGGCAGAGGCAAAGAAGGGTCCTCCAATGCCCCCACACCCCAAGCCCCCGTTGTTCTCCCATTGCCGCTTCGGGCCCCTGGATTTCTCTAGCCGTATATGCGTATCGCTCTTCCGTACCTCCCACGTCAATCAATCAATGGGGGGCGCGGGGGGAGATAGCGTCTCCCCACGCCTTCATTGCTCGCCCGTGCGGAATCGACCCGGCGTCCTCCAACACCCCCGCTCCACCGGCATGTGGCTCAGGCGGCTTGGAGCCCCTCGGGGCGAACCCTCGGGACAAGCCTTCCCCTCACGCTCGCGTGGCTCGCTGAATCACCGCCCTCCGGCAACAGATCTTGCATCGGCGAGAACGCGCCACTTGAGCGGAGGATGAGCGGGGACCGGCTTGCCCGCGGGGCGTTCCATGTGCTATGGCACTAGCAGGGCCGGAGCGCGTCCGGTTGTCATTGAGATCAGCGGGGAGATTAGCGCGGAGATTGGCGGGGAGACGGGTGGAGGCGGGCCTGTTCCGACATGGGGGGAGTAGAGCGATGGCCGGACGATCCGATGCGACGCGTCAGATGATCGAACGGGCGCTGCAGGAGCAGCTGGGGGCCGAGCGCGTTGAAGTGATCGACGAGAGCTGGAAGCACGCCGGCCATGCCGCGGCCGGCGGCGGGGGCCATTTCATCGTGCGTGTAGTCTCGACCCGGTTTGAGGGGGTTCCGCTTATTGATCGAAACCGGATGGTCTTCCGGCTGTTCGAGACCCAGATGGGGCGCGAGATCCACGCGCTGGCGATCAAGGCGCTGACGCCCGAGGAATGGGCGTCGTCATGAGCGGCGGGTCGATCGGCGCCCACCAGCGGCCGGGCGTCCCGTTCTTGCGACGGCCCGGCGTTGTGCTCGCCCTCGTCGGGTTCGGGCTGGCCGTCGCGTCGCTGCTCATGCTGTTGCTGGCGGGTTTAGGCAGCCGATGGGGGTGGTGGAATTTCCGGTTCGGCTTCACCCTCTTGGCGTGGGGGGCGTTCATCGGCGGCGCGGCCGCATCGAGCTGCGGCGCGGCGCTGCTGCTGATGGGGCTGTCGCGCGGGCGCACGCCCCGAACGATCGGGATCCTGGCGCTGGTGGGCGCGCTCGTCGGTCTTGCAGCGTTCGGCATCCCCTGGCAGTGGAAGCGCGCGGCGCAGCGCGTGCCGGCCATTCACGACATTTCAACCGACGTCGACCACCCGCCGCCGTTTGTCGCGGTGCTGCCCCTGCGCGCCGGCGCCCCCAACCCGGCGGATTATGGCGGCCCCGCGATCGCCGCCCAGCAGCGGTCGGCCTACCCGGAGATCGCGCCGGCCATCCTGAAGGCGCCGCCCGATCGGGCGTTTACCCTTGCGCTGGCCGCGGCGAAGGGCATGGGCTGGGAGATCGTGGCGGCGGCGCCGGCCGAAGGACGCATCGAGGCGACGGATACCACGCTGTGGTTTGGATTCAAGGATGATATTGTCGTCCGGGTGACCCCGTCCGGCGACGGCAGCCGGATCGATGTGCGGTCGGTCTCCCGGGTCGGGAAGAGCGACGTCGGCACGAACGCCCGGCGCATCGACGCCTACCTGAAACGGCTGACGACGGCCGGGTAGGCCGCCGTCTTCATGCCGCGCAGTCTGCTCACCTTCGCCAACCCCATTGAACCGCTTCAACTATTTCTCCGGTACTGTTGCTGTTGTCCCGCGGCGGTGGACTTGACCCGTCCGGGCAGGACAGGTAGACTCGCGCGGGTATTTCAGTCAGGGGAGAGGTGGTTGTAATCGGATCGATGCGTGATTTGCTGTGAACCATGAACGGTGAACCGTGAACCTCTATGCCAGACAGGCCGGCTATTTTCGCGCAGCCTATCAGCGCGGCGAACACGGCTGGCCGGTTGAAGGGCCCGAGCCGCGCATTGCGGCCGCGCTCCGACGGCTCGGGTCGCGGCTGCCCGGCGGACTGGTGCTCGACCTCGGGTGCGGCGAGGGACGGCACGCTTTCTACGCCGCCGAGCGGGGCTTCCGGGTGATCGGCGTCGATTACGAGCCGCTGGCGATTCAACGGGCCCGGGCGTTGGCGGCCAAGCACCCCGGCGCCGGCGGCCGGGTGGCGTTTCAGGTGGCGGACCTGTTCGCGCTGCCGTTTCAGCCGTCGACCTTCGATGTGATCATCGATTACGGCTGCTTTCACCATGTGACGCGCGGCGACACCCGGCGCTACCTCGACGGCGTGCTGCCGTTGCTCAAGCCCGGCGGCCATTTTCTGCTCTCCTGCTTTTCGACGAAATTCAGACATCATTCCGGCGAACGGCGGACGCGCGACTGGGTGGTGCATCGCGGCCATTACGACCGGTTCTTTCGCCGACGGGATTTTGCCGGGATTTTCGGCGGCTGGTGCGACGTGCTGAAGATCCAGGAGGAACGGAACGGATTATCGGGTTTTTATCATGTGACCATGAGGAGGAAGCATGCCGAACATCGCGGTGTTGAACGGCCGGCTCATGCCGCTGTCGAAGGCGACGGTCCCCGTCGAGGATCGGGGCTACACGTTCGGCGACGGCGTGTATGAGGTGGTGCGGGTCTATCGGGGGGCGCCGTTTTTGCTGCGGGAGCATCTGGAGCGGTTTGCGCGAAGCGCCGAGGCGATCGGGCTGCCCCTGACCCCCCCGCCGGCCCGCTGGGAGCGGTGGGTGACGCAGGCGGTTGCGGCGAGCCGCTACGACGAGGCCAAAATCTATTTCTCATTCACGCGGGGCGCGGCGCCGCGGGAGCATGCGTTCCCGGTTGAACCGAAACCGACCTGTCTGATCACCGTCAGGCCGGTGGCGCCCCCGTCCCCCGCGTCTCATGACCCGCATCGCGGTGTGCGCGTGGTCACGATGCCGGATCTGCGGTGGGGCCGGTGCGACATCAAATCGCTCAACCTCTTGCCCAATGTGCTGGCCAAGCAGGAGGCCAAGCGGCGGGGCGCGTTTGAAGCCATTCTCGTGCGGGCGGGGGTCGGCGTGACGGAAGGGGCTTCGAGCAACCTCTTTGTGGTGCTGCGCGACGGCACGGTGCGCACGCCGCCGGTCGGCCCGGCGATTCTGACCGGCGTGACGCGCCAGGCCGTCATCGCGGTGGCGCGACGGGACGGCCTCGGGGTTGTCGAAGCGCCCGTCGACCTCGAAACGGTCACCGCCGCCGCCGAGCTGTTTTTGACCGGCACGCTGACCGAAATTGCGCCGATCACCCGCTGGGATGATCGCGTGGTGGGCGACGGCCGCCCCGGCCCGGTGACCCGGCGGCTGATGGGGAGCTTTCACGCCTGGATCGAGGCGCAACTGGCCCGTGCACCATCGGGCCGACGTGTCGTGCGGCGCACGCGTCGCCAGTCGCGTCTTCGCTGACTCAAACGGCTCGTCCGATTCGGCGAGAACGGACGCCCGAATGGTCCCCAAATAGTCCCCAAATAGTCAATGATGATTGCAATGTCAGAGAGTTGTGTGCTATAAATTATCGGGAGTCGGTGGTGCGTCGAGTGGGCCCGGATTCCGGTATCGCCCACTCTTTTCATTTCAGGAACCGATTTGAAACAGACGGTGGACGGGCGGCGGAGCAGGGAGCGCGAGGTGGCCGAACGGGTCGAGGCACTGGCGCGTCCGGTGATCGGCGCGATGGGGCTGGAGCTGGTCGAGGTGGTCTACCACGGCGGTCCGTCGAGGGGCATTTTGCGGTTGACGATCGACAAGGACGGCGGGGTCGGCCATCAAGATTGCGCCGAGGTGACCCGGGTGATCGGCACGCAACTGGATGTGGAGGACGTGGTGCCGTCCGCCTATACGCTTGAGGTGTCGTCGCCGGGTTTAGACCGCCGCCTGCGGCGGCCGGAAGAGTATCAGAAATACGAGGGCCGCCTGGCCAAGGTCAAGACCGCCAAGCAGGTCTGGGTGGGGCGTTTAGGCGGGGTGGCGCTCGAGGACGTGGTGATGCGGTTGGAGACGGGCGAGGAACGGCGCATCCCCCTGCGGGACGTGGTGGAGACGCGCCTGATGGTGGAAATGGGGCGTTCGTAGCGCCTGCGCAAGGGATGACGGGGTAGGATGATGAACCGGGAATTGATTGCGGTGATCGAACAGATCGGCCGCGAAAAGCGGATCGACACGGAAAAGGTCGTCCAGGCGATCGAGGCGGCGCTGCAGACCGCGGCCAACAAGCGCCTCGGCGGGCTGGACAACATTCAGGTGAGGCTTGACCGCAAAACCGGCGAGATCGAGGCCGTCGCGCTCAAGACCATCGTCGAGACGGTGACCGATCCGCAGCGCGAGATCTCCCTGACGGACGCCAAACGATTGGACGAAGGCGCCGAGCTGGGCGATGAGATCGGCCAGCTGCTTGCCGTGGAGGACCTGGGGCGCATCGCGGCCCAGACCGCCAAGCAGGTGATCTTCCAGCGGGTGCGCGAAGCCGAGATGGAGTCGGTCTATCAGGAGTTCCACGGCCGCGAGCGCGAGATCGTCAGCGGCGTGGTGATGGGGCAGGAGCGGCGCAATTACATTATTGATTTGGGCAAAACGGAGGCCGTCCTGCCGATTCAGGAGCAGGTGCCGCGGGAAAATTTCCGCCGAGGCGATCGCATCCGCGCGTTGCTGGTGGAAGTGCGGAGCGCGGCCAAGGGTCACCAGCTCATTTTGTCCCGCGGTCATCCCGAATTTGTCTCCAAGCTGTTCGCGCTGGAGGTGCCGGAGATCGGCGAGGGCATCGTCCAGATCAAGCACGTGGTGCGGGAGGCCGGCGACCGGACCAAGATCGCGGTCATCTCGAAAAACCCCTCCGTGGATCCCGTCGGCGCCTGCGTGGGCGTGAAGGGCTCGCGCGTGCAGGCGGTCGTGCGCGAGCTCCGCGGCGAGAAGATCGACATCATCCCCTGGTCGGACGACGCGCGCATCTTCATCGGCGAGGCGCTGAGCCCGGCCGTGGTGGAAAAGGTGGGCATCAACGAGGCGGAACATTCGGCGATCGTCGTGGTGGCCGACCAGCAGTTGTCATTGGCGATCGGGAAGAAGGGACAGAATGTGCGGCTGGCCGCCAAATTGACCGGCTGGAAGATCGATATTCTGAGCGAGGGCGAATACGACAAGGAACGGGCCCAGACCAGGGACCGCGAGATCACGGCCGCGATCGCGCGCGAGCACGAGCAGCAGGCGCTGCAGCAGGCGCAATTGCAGGGTCGCAACGCCGAGGGCGGTCCGACCATCGAGTCGCTGCCCGGCGTCGGGCCGAAGCTGGCCGCCCTGTTGCAGGCGGCCGGTTTTGACACGCTGGAGAAGATTGTGCAGGCGGCGCCCGAGGCGTTGATGGCGGTGCCCATGGTCGGGGAGAAGGTCGCGCTCAAACTGGTGGAAGCGGCCAGGGCGGCGCTGGCCGGCTCTGCATCGGCGGCCGATCAGTCGCCGTCCGACGCCGAGCCGGACCCGGAAACCGCCGGTGACGCGGCCGCCGCGCCGACGGCCAAAGAATCATCGGGGCAGACCGCATGAGCGTCACGGTTTTCGAGCTGGCCAAAGAGTTGGGCAAGACCAGCAAAGAGCTGATCGCCTTGCTCAAGACCAAGGGCATCACGGTCGACAATCATATGAGCCTGCTCAACGCCGAGCAGGTGGCGGCCGTCAAGCCCGGCGCGGCTCCCTCGCCTTCAAGGGGGGAAGCCAGGAAAAAAGGCGCCGCGGTCAAGAGCGCGACGCCGGCGGCTTCCGCCTCGGCCAAAACGGGCGCCGCCTCCAAAGCGGGGGCGTCGAAGAGCGCGGCGACAAAAGCGGCGGCGAAGGGCGGCCCAAGGGGTGTCGCCCGCGCCGAAGCCGCTTCAGGGCGCCCCGCATCGATGGAGCCGGCTGGGGAGCCCGCCTCGTCCGCACGCCGGACTGTGCTGATCAAACGGAAGCGGGCGATCGAAGAAGCGCCCGTCGAATCGGCCGAGTCCGTCGAGGCGATCGCTCATCCGCCCGCGTCCATCGAGGCGCCTTCCCCGGAGCCGGCACCGGCCATTGAACCGCCCACCGCTCCGGCCGTCGCCGCCAAGGGACCGTTGCTCCAGCCGGCTGCGGAGCCCGTTGCGCCACCGGCCGTGACGCCGTCCGCCGCCTCGGCGGCAACGGAGACAAAGCCGGCCTCGCCGGCCATCAAACCGGAGGGCGGCGATCAGACGGCAAAACCCAAGCGGTTTAAAGTCATGAAGGAGGAGATGTTCGATTTTCGCCGCGAGGTGAAAAAACTTCACGACTTCAAACCGTTTCAGCACCGGGCGCCTCGCGTCGGCGCGCGGAAGACGATGAAACGCGCGCCGGGCGTCGACATGCCCGACGCGTCCAAACCCCGACGCAAGGTGATCAAGCTCTACCCGGGATTGACGATCAAGGAATTTGCCGAGTTGATCGGGCAGAAGGCCGGCCTGATCATCAGCCGGCTGATGGAAATGGGCACGATGGCGACGATCAACCAGCCGATCGATCTCGATGCCGCCCTGTTGATCGCCGAGTCGTTTGAGTTGAAGGCCGAGGTGGCCACCCGGCCGACCGAGGAGGAATTGCTGGGGGTGGCCGATCAGCCGGAGCCGACGGCCGAATCGCTCGAGACGCGGCCGCCGGTGGTGACCATCATGGGCCATGTCGATCACGGCAAAACCTCGCTGCTCGACGCGATCCGGGAGACGAAGGTGGCCGCGTCGGAGGCGGGGGGCATCACCCAGCACATCGGGGCCTATACCGTCGACATCCGGGGCCGCCAGGTGACCTTTCTCGACACGCCGGGCCACGAAGCGTTCACGGCCATGCGGGCTCGAGGCGCCAAGGTGACCGATCTGGTCGTTCTGGTCGTGGCCGCCGATGACGGGGTGATGCCGCAGACGCTGGAGGCCGTCAACCACGCGCGCGCCGCGGAGGTGCCGATCCTGGTGGCGATCAACAAGATCGACAAGCCGGAAGCGCAGCCCGAGCGGGTCAAGCGGGAACTGGCCGATCAGGGGCTGATCCCCGAGCAATGGGGCGGCCACACGATTTACGTCGAGGTGTCGGCCAAAAAGAAAACCGGCATCGACGCGCTGTTGGAGATGATCCTGCTGCAATCGGAAGTGCTGGAGCTCCGGGCCCGGCCGTCGGCGCCGGCCAAGGGCATCATCATCGAGGCGAAACTGGACCGGGGCCGGGGGCCGGTGGCGACCGTCCTGGTCCAGGACGGCACGCTCCGCATCGGCGACATCTTTGTGGCGGGCGTGCAGGCTGGGCGCATCCGGGCGCTGATCGATGACACCGGGCGTCGGGTGGAGGAGGCGGGGCCGTCGATGGCCGTCGAAGTGATCGGCCTGGACGGCGTGCCCCAGGCCGGCGATCAGCTGCTCGTCGTGACTGATGAACGGGCCGCGCGCGAAGTCGCGCTGACCCGCATGCAGCGGCAGCGGTCGCTCGAATTGTCCGGCTATCAGAAAATCACGCTCGAGGATTTGCACGCCAGGATCAAGGAGGGCGAGGTCAAGGAACTGAACCTTGTCATCAAGGCCGACGTGCAGGGTTCGGTCGAGGCGCTGAAGGAATCGCTGGAGCGCCTGAACGCGGCGTCGGTCAAGATCAAGGTCATCCACAGCGGCGCCGGCGGCATCACCGAGAGCGACGTGTTGCTGGCCTCATCGTCCGATGCGTTGATCATCGGGTTCCACGTGCGGCCGGATGCCAAGGTGCAGGCGCTGGCCGAACATGAAAAGGTGACCATCCGACTCTACGATGTGATCTATGAGGTGATCGCGGATGTCAGAGCGGCCATGGAGGGGCTCCTGGAGCCGACGCTCAAGGAGCGGGTGGTCGGTCGCGCGGATGTCCGGCAGCTCTTCACGATCCCCAAGGCCGGCGTGATCGCCGGCACCTATGTGACGGAAGGCACGATTACGCGCAGCGGCACGGGCGTTCGCGTTGTGCGCGATCACGTGCCGGTCTATGAAGGCAAGATCGGCTCCCTCCGCCGGTTCAAGGATGACGTCCGGGAAGTGCAGAGCGGATATGAATGCGGCATCGGGATCGAGAATTTCAACGACCTCAAGGTGGGCGACGTGCTCGAAGTGTTCGTCCAGGAGAAGGTCGCCGCGAAATTAGAGGGGTAATAGAACAGAGGCGGATTAAGGATTAATGAAGAGACAGCGGATTAAGGGATAAAAGGCGCGCGACCGACGCGAGCGGGTGCGGAGCACGAGCGGATCAACGTGACTGTGGTGGTGAGCGCCATCGAATTGCATCTGCCGGCGCCCTCGTCGCTCAAGGACAAACGGCGGATTCTTAAAAGCGTGATTGAACGCCTTCAACATCACTATAACGTCTCCATTGCAGAGATTGGGGATCATGAGCTGTGGCAACGGGCGGCGATCGGCGTGGCGTGCGTCGGACGCGACCGGCAGCCGACGCTCCGGGTGATGGATCAGGTGATCGGCTTCATCCGCCGGAACCCCGAGGTGGAGTTGATCCGCCACGAGACGCAGGTGGTGTGAGCGGGCAGGGGTGATGACGGGCTATCCCCGAACGGCCCGGATGAACGATCTGATCCGGGCGGAATTGTCCGAACTGATCCGGCGAAAGGTGAAGGACCCGCGGGTGGCGTCGGTCTCAGTGACGGCGGTGTCGACGACGCCGGACTTCAGCCAGGCGCATGTCAAAGTCGGGCTGTTGGATGAAACGAAAGCCGCCGAGGTGCTGAGGGGGCTGAACCATGCGGCGGGTTTTTTGCGCGGCGAATTGACGCGACGCCTGCAAGTGAAGCGGGTGCCGGAATTGTTGTTCGAGGTGGATCAGACGGCGAAGGCTGAAGCCCGTCTTGAGGAATTGTGGGAACAATTGAAGCAGGAGGAGCAATCGTGAAGGTCCGGGATCGGCAGGCGGTGCAAGCCGCGTTGGAGCGCCACCGGCGCTGCCTGATTTCGACCCACGTCAGCCCCGAGGGCGATGCGCTGGGCTCGGCGCTCGCGCTGGCGCATGCGCTGCGCGGCATGGGAAAAGAGGCGCTGGTGGTGAACCGGGATCCGGTGCCCCGGCTGCTCGATTTTCTCCCCGCCGACGGCCTGTTCCGGCAGGTCGACCGGCCGGACGAGGGGTACGAATTGCTGGTGGTGGTCGATTGCGGGGATCTTGAACGGACCGCGCTCTTCAACGAACGGCGGCCGCCCCTGATCGTCAACATCGATCATCACGTCACGAATAAACAGTTCGGGCAGATCAACTGGGTCGAGCCCGACGCGTCGGCGACGGCCGAGATGATCGCCGTGCTGCTGGGCGATATGCACGTGGCCGTGACAAACGAGATCGCCTTGTGTCTGTACACCGCGCTGATGACGGAAACGGGCTCGTTCAAATATTCCAACACGACGCCCGCCGTCTTCCGGCTGGCGGCGGATCTGGCCGATCGGGGCGTGCAGCCGGCCTGGGTCTCGCAGAAAATCTATGAGCGGAACACCGTGAACCGGCTCAAGCTGCTGGGCGCGTTGTTGGAGCGGATGGAGCTGTCCGCCGACCGGACGGTGGCCTGGGTGACGATCCCGGCCGAGCTGTTCGCGCGGACGGGCACGACCGCGGAGGATGCGGAGGATTTTGTGAACTACCCCCGGTCGCTGACCGAGACGGAGGTGGCGATCCTGCTGCGCGACGCCGAGCCGGGGCGCGTCAAGGTCAGTTTCCGCGCAAGCGGCGAAGTCGATGTGGCGGCGATCGCCTCGCAGTTCGGCGGGGGCGGCCACCGGAAAGCGGCCGGCTGCAGCGTGGCGGGCACGCTCGACGCCGTGCGGCCCAGGATCATCGAGGCGGCCGAGCGGGCGGTGCGGCAGACGATGGCGGCGGCCCCCCGATGATGATCAAGACGATCAAGATGCGCCAACACCGCACGACGACCGCCGGTGCGGGCGCGCCCGTGATCGCCGGGCGTCCGCCGATGGGGTTTGTGAATGCGAACAAGCCCTCCGGCTGGACGTCGCATGACGTCGTGGCGAAGGTTCGATCATTGTTGAAGGGGGTGTTGTCGGCGCCGGTCAAGGTCGGCCACGTGGGGACGCTCGACCCCATGGCCACCGGGGTGCTCCCCCTCTGTATCGGCAAGGCGACGAAGGCGGCGCAGTATCTGGTCGCGGAGGAGAAGACCTACCGGGCGGTGATGAAGCTGGGGGAGCGCACCGATACGCAGGACGCCACCGGCGCCGTCCTGAGCCGCGCCGATCAGCAGGCCATCACCGGCATCGATCGCGCGCGCATCGAGGCGGTCTGCCGGGAGTTTGTCGGCCCGATCCGGCAACTGCCGCCGATGTACTCGGCCGTCAAGGTCGCGGGGAGGCCGCTCTACAAGGCGGCCCGGGCCGGCATGGAGGTGGACCGCGCGCCCCGCGAGGTGGTCATCGCGTCGCTGCAGGTGCTGGAGATCGACGGCCCGCTGGTCACCATCAAGGTGGACTGTTCGAAGGGCACCTATATCCGCACGCTCTGCGCCGACATCGGCGACCGGCTGGGCGTCGGCGCGCATCTGGCCCGGTTGGAACGGTTGCGGGTCGGCCCCTTTGGGCTGGAACAGGCCGTGACGCTTGAGCGGATCGAGGCGGCGATTCGATCGGGGGCAATCGATACAGTGGTGACGCCGGTCGAAAGGGTTCTGGCGCATCTGCCCGTCGTGATCGTGGACGGGCCGGCGGCCGAACGGGTCGGCCATGGCGCCCCGGTGCCGCTGTCTGCGGCGAATGGCGCGGCGCCGTGGCGCGAAGGGCAGATCGTGCGGATTCAACGGACCGAAGGCGATGTGATCGCCATCGGACGGACGGCTGTGGAATCGGTGGCGAAAGGCAGGCCGGCGCCTTGGATGATTCGAGTGGACACAGTCTTGACGGAAACGGATGACGAGAGCGGGGAGGGGTAAATGGCGACGAAGCGCGTGAAGGGAACACAAGCAACACAGCGGGGTCTTGAGGCGTTTCGCAAGCACAAGACCGACACGGGATCGGCCGACGTGCAGGTGGCCGCGCTGACCAACCGGATCAATGAATTGTCGACGCACTTTGCGGAGCACAAGAAGGACCATCATTCCCGGAGGGGCTTGATCCACATGGTCAACGAGCGGCGGCGCCTGCTCGACTACGTGAAGCGCACCAACGCGGTCCGCTATCAGGAATTGGTGCAACAGCTGGGATTGAGAAAATAAACCGGTACGCAACCAGACGGAACGACACGCACGTCATGACAGTCAGGGGATAACGAGACGATGGCACAGCGAGTGGATATGACATGGGCGGGTCGCCCATTGATGTTGGAAAGCGGCAAGATGGCGAAGCAGGCCGATGGCGCGGTCGTCGTCCAGATGGGCGAGACGATTGTGCTCGTGACGGCGGTCACGGCCAAGACCATCCGGCCGGGGATCGATTTCCTGCCGTTGACGGTCGATTACAAGGAACGGTTCTATGCCGCCGGAAAGATTCCGGGCGGTTTCTTCAAGCGTGAAGGACGCCCGACCGAAAAGGAGACGCTGGTCAGCCGGCTGATCGACCGGCCTTTGCGGCCGCTCTTCCCGGACGGGTTTTACTATGAAACCCAGATCATCGCCTCGGTGCTGTCCTTGGACCCGGCCTGCAGCCCGGATATCCTCGGCATGATCGGCGCGTCGGTGGCGCTGCTGATTTCCGACGTGCCGTTCAACGATCCCGTCGGCGCGGTGCGGATCGGCCGGGTCGACGGCGAACTGGTCGTCAATCCCACGCCGCCGCAAATGGAGCGCAGCGAGCTCGACCTGGTCGTCGCCGGCACCAAGGACGCGATCATCATGGTCGAAGGCGAGGCCAAGGGGCTGTCGGAAGAGATCATGCTGACGGCGCTCGATCTGGCCCACAAGGAAATCAATCTGGTGATTGATCTGGAAAAGCAGCTGGCCTTTCTGGTCGGCAAGCCCAAGCGGCGGGTCTCGCTGGCGGTGACCGACACGGCGCTGGCGGAGCAGGTCGCCGCCGCGGCGGAAACGCGCATTGCCGAGGCGTTGCGGATTGCCCAGAAGCTGGAGCGGCAGGCGAAGCTCGACGAGATCCTGGCCGGGGTTCAATCATCGATGGCGCCCGAAGACGCCGAACAGCAACGGAAGATCGCCTCGATCTTTCACGATCTGGAGCGCAAACGGATGCGCGAGATCGTCCTGCAGGAGAAGAAGCGCGCCGACGGCCGCGGGCCGGCCGACATCAGGCCGATCACCTGCGAGGTGGGACTGCTGCCGCGCACGCACGGTTCCGCCCTCTTTACCCGAGGGGAGACGCAAAGCCTCTCGGTCGTCACACTGGGGACGGGCGAGGATGAGCAGCGGGTCGACGCCCTGGAGGGCGAATCGACCAAGACGTTCATGCTCCACTACAATTTCCCGCCCTTCAGCGTGGGCGAGACGAAGCCGCTCAGGGGACCAGGAAGGCGGGAAATCGGCCACGGCGCGCTCGCGGAACGCGCGCTGAAGGCCGTGATGCCGAACAAGGAGAAGTTTCCCTACACCGTCCGGCTGGTCTCCGACATTCTCGAGTCGAACGGCTCGTCGTCGATGGCGACGGTCTGCGCCGGCACGCTGGCGCTGATGGACGCCGGGGTGCCGATCGCCGAGCCCGTCGGCGGCATTGCGATGGGGCTGATCAAGGAAGGGGATCGCGTCGCCATTCTCTCCGACATCCTCGGTCTGGAGGACCATCTGGGCGACATGGATTTCAAGGTCACCGGCACGCGCCAGGGCATCACCGCCCTGCAGATGGACATGAAGATCGGCGGCATCACCAGCCAGCTCATGAAGCAGGCACTGCAGCAGGCGCGCGAGGGAAGGCTTTTCATTCTGGACAAGATGAAGGACGCGCTCTCCACGCCGAGGACGGATCTCTCTTCCTACGCGCCTCGGATTCTGAATATCCGCATCCGGCCGGAGAAGATCGGCGCCCTGATCGGCCCCGGAGGCAAGAACATCAGGGCCATCACCGAGAAAACCGGCGTCAAGATCGACGTGGCCGACGACGGGTTGGTCAGCATCGCGTCAACGGATGAGGCCGCGGCCCGGCAGGCGATCGAGATGATTCAGCAGACGACGCAGGAGGTGGAGGTCGGCAAGATCTACACCGGCCGAGTTCGCCGGATCATGGAATTCGGCGCGATCGTGCAGCTTGGCCCCAACACCGACGGGCTCGTCCATATTTCGCAACTGGCGAACTACCGCGTCAAGTCGGTCACCGACGTCGTGAAGGAAGGGGATGAGGTGCAGGTCAAGGTGCTGGAGGTGGACAAACAGGGCAAGATCCGGCTGAGCCGCAAGGACGCCCTGCCGGCCGACCAGGCCGAGAAGGAATCCGTCGGCCGCTGACCGCCACGCATTCTTCGGCGCGGGCCCCGGCCATCAACCGGCCTGTGTTCGGGATTTGCCAGCGATGCAAGGGGGAAAGAGCCAGAGAGCCGTCGGTGGGGCTTCGCAGCCCTACCGCTACGGGCGGCTCGCCAACGGCCTGCAGGTCGTGGCCGAACCGATGCCTGACGCGCAGTCCGTCTCCGTCGGCGTCTGGTGCCAGGTCGGTTCCCGGCACGAGCAGGCCGAGGAGGCGGGGCTGGCCCATTTCCTCGAACACCTCTGCTTCAAGGGCACCGATCGGCGCAGCGCCCGCGACATTTCAGAAGAAATCGACCGCCTGGGCGGCGAACTGAACGCCTTCACCACGAGAGAGAACACCGCCTTCTACGCCACCGTGCTGGGCGAGCACCTGCCCCAGGCCGTCGATTTGCTGAACGATCTGGTGCTGCATCCGGCCTTGACGGCCCGCGATGTCGAGAAGGAGCGGCAGGTCGTCATCGAAGAGATCCGGATGGTCGACGACAATCCCGAAGAGATGGTGCACGATCTGCATGCGCGGCAGCTCTGGGGCCGCCATCCGCTGGGCCGGCCCGTGCAGGGGACGATGCGCTCGGTCGGCCGGTTGTCGCGGCGTCAGGTGCTGCGGTTCTGGCGGCGGCACTACCGGCCCTCCGGGATCGTGATCGCCGCGGCCGGCCGATTGCAGTGGCGGCCGCTGCTCAGGCAGCTCGATCGGACCTTTGGCCGGTGGCGGCCCCGGCCGGCGGCCAGCCAATCAGGGGAGACGCCGCCGGCGCCGCCGGCGCACCACGGCGTCCGGTTTGTCCGTCGGACGCTGACCCAGTTGCACTGTTGCTTGAGCGCGCCGGGGCTGACGCAGAATCATCCAGACCGCTACGCCGGCTACCTGCTCAACACGATCCTCGGCGGCAGCGTCAGCTCGCGGCTCTTCCAGGAGGTGCGGGAGCGGCGGGGCCTGGCCTACACCGTCTATTCATCCCAGCACAGCTTCGCCGACACGGGGACGACGTCGGTCTATGCGGCCTGCCAGCCGTCGGCCGGCGCCAGGGTGGTGAAGCTGATCGAGCGGGAGTTGCGCGCCCTGGCGCGCGTCGGAGTGGGCAGACGGGAGCTCAACCAGGCGAAGGAACAATTGCGGGGCACCGTGCTGCTGGGACTGGAGCATCCCCATGCCCGGATGAGCCGGCTGGCGCGCGATCTGTTCTATCTCGGCCGGGTGACGCCGATCGAGGAGGGGTTGCGCGCCGTTGAGGCGGTCACCCCGTCGCAACTCCGCCGGCTGGCGGCCGCGCTGTTCGTGCCGTCGGCGTATTCGTTGACGCTCCTGGGGCCGTCGGCGCCCGGCGTGCCGCACCGCCTGTAACGCTCTGCCGTCCCGGGCTGGGGCATTGACTCGGCGCCTGCGCGGTTGTTAGACTTCACCCCTTCACCGATCTGACGGAAAGGAGCCTGCCATGGCAGTTCGACTGGGAGATATCGCACCAGATTTTACCGCGGAATCGACGCAGGGCACGATCCAGTTCCACAAAGCGATCGAAGGAAGCTGGGCGGTCCTGTTCTCTCATCCGAAGGATTACACCCCGGTCTGCACGACCGAGCTGGGGCGGGTGGCGACCCTGAAGCCGGAGTTCGACAAGCGGGGCGTCAAAGTCTTCGCGCTCAGCGTGGACAAGGTCGACGACCACAAGGGCTGGGTCAAGGATATCAACGAGACGCAGCGGACGACCGTCAATTATCCGATCATCGCCGATCCGGACAAGAAGGTGGCCACCCTGTACGACATGATCCATCCCAACGCCCTGGACAATCTGACCGTCCGGTCGGTCTTCATCATCGGGCCGGACAAAAAAGTCAAATTGACGCTGACCTACCCGGCGTCCGCGGGGCGAAATTTTGATGAAATCGTGCGGGTGATCGACTCGCTGCAGTTGACGGCGCAGTACAGCGTCGCCACCCCGGCCGACTGGAAGCCCGGGGAGGATTGCATCATCTCACCCGCCGTTTCCGACGAGGACGCCAGGAAGAAGTTTCCGAAGGGCTTCAAGACGATCAAGCCCTATCTGCGGATCACGCCGCAGCCGAACAAATAACCGCGGCGACGCACGTTTGCGTGACGGGCTCTGTCCCCTTGCGGGGACAGAGCCCGTTCTTTTTACCTGTTCGGCTTCGAGCCCTTGGCTCGCAGATCATCAATGGCCGTTTGAATCGCCTGTTTGACAGTCGCCATTTCCTGCTCGTTCTTATACGGCCGGCGCCGCCAGATGAGAATGTTCGAGAAGAGCCCGTCCTTTTTCCAGCGCGGCACAATGTGGATGTGCAGGTGGGGCACGCTCTGGCTGATGCGCGTGTTGATGGCGAGAAAGGAGCCGTCCGCCTGCAAGCCCCGCTCCACCGCGCGGGCGAGCAGCTGTGCGTTGGCGAAGAGGGGGCCGATCAAGGGGCCGGGCAGGTCGTGGAACGTTTCAACGTGTTGTTTGGGCACGAGCAGGCAGTGGCCGCGAAGCAGCGGGCGGTGATCCAGAAAGGCCAGCGAGTGATCGTCGTCGAAGACCACGCTGTTTGATGATCCACCCTCGACAATTTTGCAGAACGCGCAGTCGCCGAGGCCCTTGGAGGACATGAAGGATCAGGCGATCTTTAACGCCTTGGCGGCAAGCTGTGTGCCGTCGATTCTTGCCCTGATCTTGGCGAAAGCCGTCTCCCGCGGTGTTGACGTGTCGTCGCCGAAGGGCGAGAAGCCGCAGTCGTCGGTCGTACCGAGTTGGTCAAGGGGCAGAATGGCGGCGGCTTCCAGAACACTCGCTTTGACCTCCTCGGCCGTTTCCACGCGGGGGTTGATCGGGTCGGTCACGCCGATGAAGATCCGCTGATGGGGTTTAGCGTGTTTCTTGATGATGCGCAGCACCCGGCCACGGTCGCGCTCGCTCGCCAGTTGCAGGTAAAAGTTTCCGGCATTCAACTGGAAGAACTGAGGCAGCAGGCCGGCATAGTCGACGTCGGCGCTGTGGGTCGAATCCCGGTCGCCGCCGGGACAGGTGTGGACACCGATCCGTTTCCGCTCCTCGGGCGAGAAGCGCGCGAGCGCCAGGTTGTTCAGAGCGATGAACTGCTTGAGCAATCCTCCCGATGGGTCGAGCTTCAACGCCAGCCGCCCTTCGGTAAAGTCGACCTGAACAACATGTGCGCCCTTGTCGAGGCAGCGGCGGATATCGGTCTCATGCTCCCGGAGCAGATCGTTCAAAAAGGCCTCTTGG
>Ga0335085_10004651_pt1 | contig 22598 bp, 15 predicted proteins | sample Lox_Sample_45_FD_206712 | JGI IMG/M metagenome (GOLD analysis project Ga0335085, IMG submission 206712) | Soil microbial communities from Loxahatchee National Wildlife Refuge, Florida, United States - Lox_Sample_4.5 | ecosystem: Environmental > Terrestrial > Soil > Wetlands | place: USA...
TTGTTCATATTCGTAATTGAACTACTCGCTTAATATGAAACACGCCTGCAAATCGATAAGAATAGCAATTTATTTTGCTTTTTTCATTTCTGCACTTTCTAACAAAACAGAAGCGCGTCCCGGCTCGATAAAAGGAACCATCACCGATTATATTACTGGAGCGGGAGTGGCTGATGTAAAAATTTCTTTGGGAGAAGGCAACTTCTCAGCTGTAACTGATACGGATGGAAGATTTTTCATTGCTTCAGTTCCTGCAAATACCTATCCGATTTTCATAGGGAAAACGGGGTATCTCGAAAAGAAATTCAGCATTACAGTAAATTCAAGTGACACACTCACTCTCACCCTCACCCTTACTCCAACGGTCATTGATTTGCCTGCCATGATTGTGGTGAGTGAGAAACCATTGTCTGCTGCTTCCTCTTCCATCATCAACAAACTCGATTTTGAATTGCGGCCGAAAAATTCTGCGCAGGATATGCTTCGACTCGTTCCGGGCTTGTTCATCGCGCAACATGCGGGCGGCGGAAAAGCAGAACAGATTTTTGTCCGTGGTTTTGATTGTGATCACGGAACGGATATCGCTACGTACGTTGATGGTCTTCCGGTGAACATGCCGTCGCACGGACACGGGCAAGGTTACGCAGATTTGCATTTTCTCATTCCTGAAGTCGTTCAGAACATGCAAGTGTATAAAGGTCCGTATTGGGCGCAGTTCGGCGATTTTGCAACAGGTGCAGCAGTGCAGTTCAACACGCTTGACCGGTTGGATAAAAATCAATTCACGCTGGAAGCGTCAACAGTCCCGACACAAAGAGCATTCGCAGGAACGCGTGCGTTGATGATGTTGCAGCTTCCAATCAATGATGATCACGTTTCATCCTACATCGCCGGAGATTTTCTTTTCAACCACGGATATTTCGATGTAGATCAGAAATTCGGGAGGTTTACTCTGTTCAGCAAAACAACTTTTCAGTTGAATGATCATTCATCAATCATGTTTTCTTTCAACGGATTTGGTTCGTCGTGGAATGCATCAGGACAAATTCCCGAGCGAGCCGTGGCGGACGGAATCATCGATCGATTCGGAAGTATCGACACTACTGAAGGAGGAACGACTTCAAGAAATAATTTCAATCTCATTTATTCATCAAAGAGCCGTGGAAATGATTTTATGTCGCAGGTGTATTTCGGAAATTATCGCTTCAAACTTTTTTCGAACTTCACTTTCTTTCTTAATGATCCTGTTCACGGCGATGAAATCGAACAGGACGATGCCAGAACGTTTCTCGGTTACAACGGATCGTATTCCATTCCCGGAAAACTGTGGGGCATGAATATCAAAACTACCTTCGGTGCAGGATTCAGAGCGGATAACATCGAGAATCAATTGTGGCATGCAGAAGCGCGAGTGCGATTGAATCCGGAGGAACATGCAAATGTGTATGAACGGAACATGCTTGGCTATGTGAAAGAAGAATGGATGCCGAACGAACAATGGCACATCGAGGGAGCATTGCGCGAAAATTATTTTACGTATGACGTGGAGGATTTATTGCCCACCGATTCATCGCACACGAATTACACGGGATACAATTACCAGTTTCTTCCCACGCCGAAATTGAATATTGCTTTTTATCCATCGAATGATTTGTCATTCTTCTTCAACAGCGGGTTGGGTTTCCATTCAAATGATGCGCGTGTTGTTGTTCAGGATTTAAATAATCATCGATTGCCAAGAGCTCTGGGCGCTGAAGTTGGAACGCAAATCCGTCTCGATAATCGTTTCATTTTCTCCTTCGCTTTTTGGGGAATGGATTTAAGTGATGAATTGGTTTATTCGGGTGATGACGGAACAACGGAGGATAATGGGCCGAGTCGCAGAATGGGAATTGATTTCGGAATGCGAATGCAAATTACGAAGTGGCTAATCCTGGATGATGATGTGAATTTTGCGCACAACTATTTACTGAATAGTTTTCTCGGAAGCGAATTGCCGACAGACAACTTGATCCCTCTTGCACCAACACTCACTTCCACAGGAGGATTGACCGCGAGATTGGAAAACGGATTTGAAGCGTCATTGCGCTATCGTTACATGCACGATCGTCCGGCGAATGAATCAAATACCGTGATTGCACACGGATACACTGTGGTGGATGCAGTTGCTGATTATCACACATCGAAATACAAAGTTGGGATCAGCATTGAAAATTTGTTGAACACAAAATGGAATGAGGCGCAGTTCGATACAGAATCGCGATTATTTGACGAGCCGGCGCCTGTGGATGAATTGCACTTCACAGCAGGAACTCCATTTGCTGCCAAGCTGAGTGCAACCGTTTATTTTTAATTTTTATCTCGCAGATTTCCCTGATCATGCAGCAAAGAAATAAACCTGCTTAAGCTGCTAGCAATTTCCTCGCCCCTCACCGTGTAACTCGTTCAGGGATGCTGATGTATTCCGAATCGTGGATTCGCACCCATAGAGACTCCTTTCTACAACCATTGGAATGAAAAAACTCAGAGAAGAAGCGAAAGCCTTAGAAGGAAAATGGTTATGTTCGTGGGGTCAATCGACAGTTAGTCGGTCGTATCTTCTAAAATATCCGATCATTTAGCAAGATCAGGATGAGGTGAACTAAAAAACATTGATACATGTGGCTACAGATTCTTCCATTCCTTCTCGCCGTCGCCGTAGGTTTCAGGCATGCATTTGAAGTCGACCATCTTGCTGCAGTAAGCAACATTGTGACTAAACGTAATTCACCATTGCTTGCTATGAAAGACGGCGCTTCCTGGGGACTAGGGCACAGCTCGTCCATTTTAGTTGTTGGCGTAATCATGTTATCGCTCAGATACTCGATTCCGGAAAATTATTTTCAAGCGATGGAGGGTGCTGTTGGCGTTATGATCATATTGCTTGGAATTTTTCGGCTGTGGCAATTCTTTAGACAAACACCGATAAAACTCCACCTGCACGAACATACACATGACGGACACACTCACACCCATTTACACTTACATATTGGCGACGAGCCATCGCATCAGCATTCGCATAAATTACCGTACGGTGTGGGCATTATTCACGGGTTAGCCGGAAGCGGAGTGCTGATTGCCGCTGCAATGGCTGCAATGAAAACAGTAGCAACAAGTTTACTCTTTCTCATTGTGTTCAGTGTTGGATGTATTGGCGGAATGCTTGTTGCTGCAGCAATTTTAGGATTGCCATTTTCAAAAAAGCTTCGAACCTTCGGAAAAATTCAAACTGCACTTGTCATATTTTCATGTGTAATTTGTTTTGTACTTGGTGCAAGGATCATGGTTGAAAATTGGTTTTGAACATTCCATCCCCTTATTGACCTTCGAAGAATCCGGTAAGTCCGCATTATAGCAGAGAAGCGTTCACTGAATGAGAATTGCATTGAAGTCTTCCTGTGATCCTTTGAACACATTCATGTCAACACACTCATTGCATCCTGCAATTCTCACTCTGTCGCGGTATTGCCAGAATGCCCATTTTATATTGCCGGAAGTTGCAGGTTTATCAACGTAGTAGTTCGCAATCCAGAATTGATAAGTGCTGAAATCATCAGCTAAATAATTTTCAATGAAGTTGACGTTAGAATAGATGATCGGCTTGCAGTGGTAATGCTGCTCGATGATCTGCAAATATATTTTCACTGATTTCACAAATTCCTGTTTGCTGTTGCTTCCTCTTTCTTCTATATCGAGAACGGGAGGAAGATCACCCTGTTTGAGTGCCACGCTTCCGATAAAATTTTTTGCCTGAAGTGTCGGACTTGCATTTGGTTTGAAGTAATGATACGCACCACGAGTCACTCCTGCTTTTTTCGCGTTTGCCCAATTATCCTCAAACATCGGATCTTCCCACAGAATACCTTCCGTGGCTTTGATGAGTGCAAACGAAAGCGGAATCGTGTCACCTTTTGAATTGAGTGCTGAAAGTTTTTTCCAGTCAAGATTCGATTGCCAGCGTGATACATCAATGCCGTTCACTGAATAATTGGTCGGCACGTCAATGGGTCCAGAATAAATATTCTCCGGAAAATTTCTCCACTCATATTCGCGGTAAACTAAGTAACCAAAACGAACCACTTGTTTATGGAAATAGAAGATCGTTCCCGTGAAGAAAAGTAAAACTGAAATCCGAGTTATGGTTTTTCGGGTGCGGCGTTTCATTCAGGCAGCCAAATAAACGGCAACGCCTTTGAAATGTTATAAGGATGATTTCACACTTAAGAAATGATTGTCCTGAATCAGGCCGGTAATTATTTTCTGCACACAACAATAAAATCTTTCGACTGATTGGTGAGCGGATTCTCTTCATAATCGCCGAGGATGGTTTCGAGTTTCAGAGGAGAACGGGCGATGAGGTGTTCAATTTCCCAATGAAAAAAATATCGCATCTGGAATTGCCACGAGTGAGAATTTATTTTCCCGTTTTCATCCCATTCATATCGCATCGTAACGTTGTTCACCTGATTGATTAGGTCAGCATAGAACGAAGTGATTCGCCGCAATTTTTTGCCGGGAGCATATTCACCTTCGAAATCGACATTTTCGTTCACTCCCTCTATGAGAAATTTCATGTTCGGAACAAATAAATCAAAAATGAAAATTCCGTTTTCATTCATATGATGATGAATCCGCTCAAGTGTCCGAAGCTGTTGATCAATGGTAATGAGATGTGAAAAGACCCTGAACGGAGCTATGATCAAATTGAATTTTCTTTCAAGCGAAAAATCCTCTGCCTGCTGCCGTGAAATTCTGGAATGCTGTGAGGAATCGAGTTGTTTTTTCAAAACACCTAACATCGTATCGCTCGCATCGATGCCGTAAACGTCAGCTCCGAGTTTTAATGCTTCCAGAAAAAATCTTCCTGTTCCCACTCCGATTTCAAGAACAGGACCGTTGGCTGCGAGAATTTTCTTCAGATAAAAATCATGATCAGTGGTGCGCACTTGTGCATAAACCACATCATAAAAGCGGGCAACGTAATCCGGATAAATGGCAGACATGGCAGCAAGAATTCAGCTCGGCAAAGGTAGAAGTAACACAGAGTTCACGCAAAGTTTTCCACACGTAAATCGGCAGGAGTGATCAAAGTTATTTTACATACTGAGAAAAATCATAGGCCAAAAGTTGATCGAAATCCAATTTGCACTTCGAAATAAGTAATCATGAAACGCCTCATTCTCTCAATACTCTTGGCCGGAGTGGTTGGAATTTTCAGTTGCCAGAATGCACAAAACACCACGCCAGCGGGAAACGAGCAGAGCACAGTCGTGCAGCCCAAAGAGGGCGGTCAGTCAACAGTTATTGATTCGGTTTCTGCTCCCGATGTGGTTAAAATAGCCCTTTCTTCTAAAGACCACACTACGCTGGTGAAAGCACTGCAAGCAGGGGAGCTTGTAGATGCATTGAGCAACAATGGACCCTTTACGGTGTTCGCTCCAACCAATGAAGCGTTCAATCAGCTTCCTGCCGGCACATTGGATGATCTGCTCAAGCCCGAAAAGAAAGCAGATTTGCAGAACATCCTTCAGTATCATGTGTTCGTTGGCGTGTTGAGTACGGACATGATGAAGGACGGACAAGTGCTGAACATGGTAAACGGGGTGAATGCAACATTGCACGTAAAAGATGGCAAAGTGATGATCAATGATGCCAACGTGGTTGCATCCATCAGAGCATCCAATGGCATTGTGCACGTGATTGATAAAGTGCTGTTGCCTCCGGCCAAGAAGTGAAAGAGCAGCTTGGCGGTTGTTGCCGCCAAGGCTCTAACAGCCCGCCGCGGCAGAAGGAGGGTGCCCGGCGGGTTTGTTATTTTGTATAATTTGAACAGAGACTCTACTATTATTTCTGCTTTTAAGCTGAATGAAAATTCAGTACCCTCTTAAGTTCCTCAATCGAGTTGAAAACAATGGGACAGATGGCATAGTTTGCCATAATGGAATGGTAACGGAATTTGAAATTCTCTTTGGCCAGATGAGGAAAATCTTTGCATGATGCCGGCCGCTGATGATAGATGTTGCAAAGCTTTCCATCGAAGAAAATGCAGGGCTGATGATTCATGAAAAGAGTTTCGGTTCCTGCTTCTCTTTGGGTAAAATTGCGAATGAAAACTTGCTTCGGCATGGACTTCAGTGAGGCGAGAATTCCTGCTTCTTCTTCAGTGATGCCCGGTTCTAAATGGCGGCAGCAATTTCCGCACTGTGTGCAATCAATTCTTTCTGTAACTGAATTTGCGATGGGCTGAAGAATTTTGTCGAGGTGAGAAGAAGGAAATTTCTTCAGAAAGCTTTTAAATAAATCATTTTCCTCTCTCCTTGCTTCCGCGAGCTGAGGTAGCAGCGAATAATCAGTCATCAATTCATTCTGCGGCGAAGCCATTTCGCAAAATTAGATATGAGACAGGGAAACAAGTTTTACTTCAATGAAATCACGCGCATTCCCTGCTCATGATTTTCACTGAGCATCTGCAATATGGCATCATAGTCATTTTTGCTGTTCACGAAATCGAGATTAGTGGCATCGACAACTACAATTTTCAGATGAGGAAGTGATTTGAACAATTCGAAATACCCATTCTGAATTCGCTGGAGATAAGCGGGTGTGATGTCTTTTTCATATTCCCTTCCGCGCTTAGAAATGTTTGATAATAGTTTTTCGACAGGCGTATGAAGGTACAAAAGCAATTCAGGCTCCGGCAATGAAGATTGCATGATCTGGGCAAGGCGCTTGAACAATTTCATTTCTTCGTCCTGCAAATTGATGGAAGCGAACAAGTGCGACTTGGCAAATAAATAATCAGTAATCATTCCTGAAGCGAAAAGATCGGGCGATGAAGCAACATCTTTCAACTGCTGATATCTTTCTGCAAGAAAAAATAATTCGAGCGGAAAAGCGGATTGCTTTGGCTTTTTGTAAAACTGAGGAAGAAAAGGATTGTCAGCAAACTGTTCGAGAATTAATTTCGTGTTTAACTGCTGCGAAAGCAAAGTTGCCAGTGAAGTTTTTCCTGCACCGATATTTCCTTCTACAGTGAGATATTTGTACCGCATGCCGTTGGCAAGATCGGAAATGTAGAGAGGAAATTGAAAAGTAAACATTCATGTAATGGAGGAGAGAACTCTTCTTGAAAAAATAAAAAGATTAAATGCGATGGCCGACATTGGTTTGCTGTACAGCAACAATGAATATGACCGTGAACTTTATTCAGAACTGAAAGAAATCAGTCACCAGTTATTGAGAGAAGCAACGGGACTCGGCAAAGAGGATATTAAAATAATTTTTCCTGAAACGAAAGATTATCCAACTGTTAAAGTTGACATCCGTGGAATTGCCCTAAACGAAGAAAAAAAGATTTTGCTTGTGAGGGAGAGCAAGGATGGCAAGTGGGCATTGCCCGGCGGATGGGCTGATGTAGGATTCACGCCAAGCGAAACGGTGGTAAAAGAATTCAAAGAGGAAACAGGATTCAATGCTAAACCAACACGCTTACTTGCGGTGTTTGATAAGAGGAAACATCATCATCCGCCACAACCATTTTACGTTTACAAAATGGTATTTCAATGTGAAATTATTTCCGGAGCCATGCAAAAAGGATTTGACATTCTCGATGTTCAGTTCTTCAGTGTAAGCGAATTGCCCGAGCTTTCTGAAGACAGAATTCTTTCGAGCCAGATTCAGCTGCTCCACAAGAAAATACTCTCGAACGATTCGGAAGTTTATTACGACTGAATTCTTCTTCTCTCCTTGCTTTCTCTTTGGTCCTATATCAATGCTTAACTTTGCGGTTCAATAATTTCAAAGCTCATGTCATTCTGGAAAGTGTTTTTTGGTTCGCTGCTGGCCTTCGTTGTTGGATTCATTCTGCTCATGCTTCTTTTCATCGGACTTATTGCAGGTATCGCTACATCACTCACAAGCGAAGAACCCGTTTCTATGAAACGAAACAGCGTACTCACGCTTGATCTCGATTACGATATTCCGGAGCAAACGGCGTATCAGCCCGTGAGCATTTTTATGTTCAGCAGTCTTGAACCGACTCTGAATCCCGGGCTTTATGACATTGTAAAAAATATCCAGAAAGCCAAAGACGATGATAACATCAAAGGCATCTACCTCAATTTCGGTTTTTCCGGAGGAAGCATGGCCACAACTGAGCAGATCCGGAATGCGCTTGAGGATTTTAAGAAGTCAGGAAAGTTTGTGATTGCATATTCAGAATTGTATTCTGAAAGAACTTATTACCTGTGTAGCATCGCAGATAAAGTATTCGTGAATCCAAAAGGAAGCATCGAATTCAACGGAATGAATGTGCAATACATGTTCTACAAACATCTGCTTGAGAAAATAGGAGTAGAACCCCAGATTTTTTATGATGGGAAATTCAAGACTGCTACCGAGCCTTTTCGCCTCGATTCGATGAGCAGGGAAAATAAAATTATGACGCGCGCTTTGCTCGACGACATTCATTCACATGTAATGGAGAAAATTGCCACCAGCCGCAACATTCCGCTGGCTCAACTCGACAGTATCAACAATAATTTCCTCGTACACACGGCTTTCGATGCAGTGAAATATCACATTGCCGATAGTGCCTACTTCATCGATCAGGTGCAGAGTTATATCAAACGCCAACTTAAAATAGGCGAGAAGGACAAAATCAATTTCATTGATCTTGAAAAATACATGAGTGCGCCGGGAAAGAGATCGGATGAAACGATCGCCGCTGATAAGATCGCCATCCTCTTTGCGCAGGGGGATATAGTGGATGGTGAGGGTGACATTAGCAACATCGGTTCTGATAAGTATGTGACGCAATTACGTAAGCTACGCGAAGACTCCAGCGTGAAAGCGATTGTCCTGCGCGTGAATTCGCCTGGTGGAAGCGCCCTCGCTTCTGACGTGATCGCTCGTGAAGTGCAGATAACGGCAAGGAAAAAGCCAGTGGTCGTTTCTATGGGAGATTATGCCGCTTCAGGAGGATATTACATCGCTGCTCTTGCCACGAAAATTGTAGCCCAGCCAAATACGTTTACCGGGTCGATTGGAGTATTTGGCATTCTGCCTAACCTTCAAAAACTTTTTAACGATAAACTTGGACTCACTTTTGACAATGTGCAAACAGGAAAATATTCTGATTTCGGCGTGCCCACACGTGCATTACGACCTGATGAGAAGCGAATCATTCAGGATGGTGTTGACACGATCTATGCTCAATTCAAATCTACAGTTATGAGCGGAAGAAAGTTGAGCGGATCAACAGTAGATTCTATTGCACAGGGAAGAGTTTGGACAGGCAGCCAGGGATTAAAACTCGGATTGGTTGACACACTGGGCGGAATTGATGAAGCCATCCATTTGGCTGCTCACCTGGCCAGTACTTCCAAATACAGAATTGTGCAGTATCCACAAATCAATCAGCAATGGCTTCAGTTGTTGAAACTCTTTTCGAAAGATGAAAATGATGAGGCGTTGAAGAGTCAGCTTGGCAGTTACTATCCTGTTTACGAGAACTTGAAAGAATTGGCAGGCATGCAAGGCTATCAGGCAAGAATGGTGGCAGTGCCGAGAGTGGAATAGCTTCAGCAATACTTCTTACAAGTACATTGCACGCAGAATGAAAGATGACCGTATTACTGTTAAGGCGGCTTACATTAGAATGATCATCTCGGGTTATTCCTGGTAGCTTCATGAGTCTTCGGATGCTGTGTTTCTTAAATCATTTTGCTCGCATCATTTAGGCTAATTGGAAATTATTAAGGTAGGAGTCCAGTCAACTCTTGAGGTTTAGTGCTTTGATTGATTTGGATAGCGACATTTATCTTTTAGCCTGCATTCAGGACATACGTGAGAAAAATAACACAAGCACGAATGATAAATGCGCATATCATTTCTTTATCGTAAGTTCTGCTCTGTAAATTTGCGGAACAGAGATAATTTCTTAGACACTAAAACTTATTATATGATCCTCCGCATTACACTCTTAACTGTTCTGATCATTGCAACCTTTTGCTCAGCATCTAAAGCGCAAGACATTCCTCCTTACATTCCACAAGAAGGCTTGATTGGGTGGTGGCCGTTTAACGGAAATGCTGACGATGAAAGCGGCAATGGCAATAATGGTACAAGTAATGGTGCCGTGCTTACCACTGACAGGTTTGGAGCAGCGGACAGCGCATACTCGTTCGACGGACAGAATTCATACATCTCAATACCAAGTTCTCCATCTCTTGAAAGCCCATCAACTCAATTAACAATGTCAGCTTGGGTGTATCTTGACGGTCCCAGCCAGGTAGGTCAACCATTTAGCCCGATAATCACAAAAACTAACAATGGTGCAAATGAATTCATGTACCGATTCGATATTGATATTGACCTCACCGGATTTTATGCAGGCACCAATAATTGGAACAGCAATGTAGGTGTGCCCTATGCTTTTCAGCTCAACCAGTGGTATATGGTCTCCGCAGTACTTGATAGCGATTCAGCTTATTTATTTCTGGACGACACGCTCGTGGCCTCAATTCCCTACACAACGAGCATCCAACAAGATGCGTCACCGCTTGAATTTGGACGCGACACACCGGGATATATCGAAATATTCAACGGCAAGATAGATGATATCGGAATTTGGAACAGGGCACTTTCACATGATGAAATCACTGCTGTCTATTCGGGAATTCCTCTTGGAACAGCAAATGCAGTAAATGAAAATCAATTCCGCATTTATCCAAACCCGGCTTCTGAAAGCGTTGATGTAATCGGAAACAATAATCCGGCAGAATCCGAATTTACCTTAACTAATGATGTGGGAAAAATCGCTTTGAGAGGAAAACTGAAATCGGGCAGGACAACGATCCCGCTAACGAACATGCCAGCAGGTTTGTATTTCCTGAATGTCAATGGAGATTGCGACGCGTCATTCAAGCTGATTAAGCAATGATGTTGATTTCGTAAAAAGCCAAGCAGGAAATTTTGGCATAAGCCTATTTATTTTCTGATTGCCCTGAATAGAATGACATTGAAAGAACGGCTACTAATCCATGATTGTTATTCAAGCTTAATGATTTTATCTTTCAGTGCTTTTGAAATAGCTTCTTTGCCGCAGCTCACGTGAAGCTTAGTATAAATATTTTGCAAGTGAGTGCGAACAGTATTTAGAGTGATGTTACACGCTGAAGAAATCATCTTATAGGAAAATCCCTGCACCAGTAGCTTAAGGATTTGAATTTCGCGCGATGATAATTCATAGTCTATTGAAGGTGCTGTTGCACTCTTGAAAGAGTCAAGAACTTTTCTCGCAATTCCTGGTGACATTGGGGCACCACCTTGATTTACTTCAATGATCGCATTGATCAATTGTGACGGTGGCGTGTTCTTTAATACGTAACCATTTGCTCCGGCTGCCAGACAATTGAAAAGTTTAGCTTCATCTTCAAAGACTGTAAACATAATAATATGAATTTCCGGATTTGATTCTTTTATGAGCCGCACGCCTTCAATTCCATTTGTGCCCGGCATATCCAAATCCATAAGAACTACATCAGGCTTATAAACAGAAGCGATATGATCAGCATCGGCAGCGTTCTCAAAGATCCCTGCCACTTCAAAGCCGGGCGTTCCTGAAAGCAGCAGTCCTAGAGATTGGCTTATTCGGCGATTATCTTCAAAAATTAATATTTTCATGTAATTCTTGTCAAAATTATAGCAGCATCTTTTTGAGTCAATCCTCTTTTTGTGTGACTGGTAAACAAAATGAAACGGTTGTGCCTTTGTTGCTCTCTGAGAAAATTTTAAATTCCCCTTTCCACTTCATGATCCTGCTTTCCATATTCTTTAGCCCATTTCTAATAGAACTAACAGAGGGATCAAATCCAATTCCGTCATCGCTTATGTCTATACTCAGCGAGCGATCGCTCAGGGCAAGGACTGCGGATGCCCATTGGCACTTCGAATGCTTGGCAATATTGTTCACAGCTTCTTTAAACACTAGGTATAAGTCGCGACGCTGCTCCATGTTGAGCCGTACTTTTTCAGGAATATTTTCAAACGAAATTGTAAAATCGATTCCTGCTGCTTCCCATGTACGAGAGGCATATCGTCGCATTCGCGCGAGTACTTGTTCCATAGAATCATTCTTGGGATTTACCATCCACACGATGTCATCTAATGTTTCTCCTGCGTCACGTAAGTCAACACTAATGCTCTCCATTATGCTTTTAGCCGCAGTTGGTTTGTGTAATTGTTGCATAGCAAGTTCATTGGCAAGATGAATGGCTGTCATAGTTCCGCCGATGTCATCATGCAGATCTCGAGCGATTCGGTTACGCATCTCCTGTACGCGCTGAATTTGCTTTAGCCGAAAGCGGTATAGCAAATAAACTCCGCCGGCGACAAACAAAAGCACAAGTATATAGAACCACCAGGTTATCCAGAAAGGTGAGGAGATGGAAAATTTCAAAGAAGTGGCGTTCGGATTCCAAGCTCCGCTTTTGCTTGCGGCTTCTATGAGTAGTTGATAATTTCCCGGTGAAAGTTCACTAAAATTAATTTGCCTGCCTGTGCCCAGGTTAGTCCAATCCTTTTGGTTGCCGATCCTGTATCTGAATTTAAGGTCAGAACCATTTACTAAATCAATTGCAGTGAAGTCAACAGTCAGGTTATTATCGTTATAGCTAAAGTTAAGCGGCTGACTTAGATTTGCGTTCAGGGGATTGTTGTTTACAAAAACCTTATCGATAAAAACGACAGGCCGATTACTGTACCCGGAAAAATTTGCAGCGTCAAAACGGATAAGCCCTTTTTGCCAACCCACATACATTACTCCAGTAGCAGTAACGAAATAGTTTCCCGGCGAAAGCTCATCGGAAGGAAGTCCATCCTTTGAGTAAAAAGATTCAATTGTACCGGTACCCGTATTTAGACGATTAAGCCCGAATGCCGTTATAATCCATAAGTAAGGGTATTGTGAGGCATTAATTTCATCGACCTGATTATAGGATAATCCACCTTCTTCCCCATAAGTTGTAAAACTTTTATTTCTTAAATCATAGCAAACTAATCCGGATGAGGAAGTGCCGATCCATAGGTGTCCGTGATGATCAGCGCATAAGCAATTTATTCCTTCGTCAATGTAACTGTCAAAACCTGAAGAGTGTACTATAATAAATTCATCGCTTTGTCTGAGCCACTCTACCAGTCCCCCTCCTTTTTGCGTTGCCATCCAGAGATTTCCGTTTTCATCTTCCGCAATTGCGGTTGGGTGGCGCAAGGGGAACTTCTTATGATCGTATACTCTAAATATTTTTTGCCCGGGATTAAAAGCAACAACACTATGTCCCGCTCCAACCCCCATCCAAATTGTTCCGGTATGGTCTGTAAATTGGGTTGTAATTGGAAATGTGTCGAGCTCAGAAGGGTGGGAAAACTGCAACCGTCCAAAAGTTGCATTCAGGGTATTAAACCAGATTAGTCCCTGTAACGTTCCGATCAGCAGCGTGTCACCGTTATAAGTATGAATATTCCAGGTGTAAGGAAGCAAATCGCCTGAATGAAATGAAAGCAAATAATGTTTGGTTTCTTCGGTTTGCAGATTAAAACGGTAAAATCCATTTCCATAGGAAGATATCCAAAGTTCGTTTTCAATTTGGGTAACAAAATTATTGTCCGCAGCCCGTGCGGTCTTAGGATCTGTCGGAAATAAAATTGATTGAAATTGATTTTTCACAGCAGATGAAACAAAAAGTCCCTCATTGCAACCAAGCCATAAATTATTTCCGCGATCACGAAATAAAATCGCAGATTCCAGGTCACCGGGAATATTCGAGATAAATGAAACCGTGTTTAGACCATTTACTTTTCGTAGTAAATAGAGACCTGCATCAGCCATGTAAATGTAGGTACTATGAGTTGAAAAATTATAGATAGCTCCAAACGGAAAAAAGTGAGAAGAAGCGCCGTTGTATAAGGCATAAGAAGTTAACAATCGGCTTTCCCAACTAAAACAAAACAGAGAATCATAAGGGCCTTTGACAAACCACATGTTACCTGATGAGTCCAGTACATAGATGTTCGGGTAAGCATTTGGAAGAAATGACCATGACTTTTGAGGAGGAGAGCCGGTATGAATGCACTGATAAGTTCTTGTATTATAAATATCAAAATCGAAATCACTCTCTACGAGCATTTGATCACCCGGGAGCTTAGAAATTTTAGTAACCCAGTTAATAACCTTATTGCCAACGTCAGCCGAAGTATATCCGCTATTAATTTCGTGAATCATTTTTAATTCGGTACTGAAAATAAAAATATCACAAGCTGTGCCGGCCCAAAGATTTCCGTGAGCATCAAGACAGAGAGTTCTGAAATAATTATGCTGTAAAGAGAGCCGCGATGTGTCGGCGTAATGATAATTATTAAAGGTATCAGCATGGGTATTTAGAAAACTAAGTCCATTGGCTGTGGCAATGGCAATGATATGGTTAGGCAAGCAGACAATGTCGTTGATATTGTTATCAGCTAAACTGTTCTGGTTTTTCACTTTATAATAATGAACAAATGAATTGCCATCGAAACGGTTTAGGCCGCTGGCTGTTCCAATCCATAAGAATCCATCAGAGTCCTGGGCAAGGCATTGGACACTATTGGAGGATAAACCATTTTCAAAATTGTAGTGATCAAAATGTTGGTTGCTGATTGAGCTTTGCGCAAATGCGAAGAAACATAGATGGCGGAAACAAAAGATGCATGCAATTACATTTGGTGAGATACGCGCGCTCATTCCTTAATCCACGAGCAAATTACAATGAAAATATTGTTTTTGAAAAATCACCATTGGTCTCACTCATTTGTGTGGTCTGTCAACGTGTCTCGAATGTGTTGTCACTCAAAAGTGCGATTGAATCTGCAGGAAGGATGAGTGCAAATTTGCCTGCAACAAAAATCTGCATCATGGAAAAACGATATGCACTACTCATCCAGTTATTCATTCTTATTAGCAGTATCCTGAAGGCGCAAACCAACACATTCCCGTCTACCGGTAGCGTTGGAATTGGAACGACGACACCTAACAGCTCTTCATTACTTGAGATCAAATCAACAACAAAGGGAATCTTAATCCCGCGTATGACTAAGACGCAGCGGGATGCAATTAGTTCGCCATCTACCGGATTATTGATTTATCAAACCAACAGCACGCCGGGTTTTTATTATTATAATGGTACTGCCTGGAATGCAGTAAGTCCAATTGATTCTTCGTCTAGTACATGGAAGAAGAACGGCACTTCAATTTATTACAACAAAGGAAATGTTGGCATTGGCATCAATATGCCGGCTTATAAACTCGATGTGAAAGGTGATTTGAATCTTGCTACAGGAGATTACTTACGGATTAACGGGATAAGAATATTGAGAGATAATCCATTGTCCGGCGACAACAATGTTTTTCTTGGTGATTTTGCGGATACTGCTGTATCACCCGGGTTCAGAAATGCTGCGGTCGGTTCTTATGCACTCAGTAAAAACAGAGGAGGATACAATACGGCGGTTGGCTCCACTAGTCTTCAAAATAACACAACAGGAACTTCAAACACAGCAGTAGGCGAAAAAGCATTAGTGAACAATACAACAGGAGGAAACAATGTTGCATTAGGTTCCGGAGCTTTGTATTCCAACACGTCAAATGGTAATAATGTTGCGATAGGTTTTCAAAGCTTATACAGCAATTCAGCCAGTGAAAACACTGCGGTAGGATTTCAATCGCTTTACCATAATACATCTTCTTCTGACAATACGGCTCTTGGTTTCGAATCACTTTATAACAACACCACCGGAACCGGCAATCTTGCAATTGGCGCTGAAGCATTATACACTAATACCACAGCTATAAATAATACAGCAGTTGGTTATAATTCGCAATATTCAAACACCATCGGTACAGGCAACACATCATTGGGCTGGGCCACGCTTGATGACAACTCTTCCGGATTTAATAATACGGCATTAGGTAATGGCGCTATGGAGCTGAATGTTTCAGGCGCTTATAACACCGCTGTTGGCTCTACAGCCTTAAAGAATAATACAGGCAGTTCAAACACGGCCATTGGGGAAAAAGCGATGCAAAGCAACACATCAGGGGGAAGCAATTCTGCATTGGGTTCAGGCGCTTTGCAAAACAATGCAGGAGGCAATTACAGCACGGCGGTTGGTTTTCAAAGCTTATACAATAACACCACCGGAGGTGATTACAACACAGCTATTGGCTACCAGGCGGGCTATAATAATACCAATGGCTCGGTAAATCTTTTTGAAGGTGAGCAGGCAGGATATAACAATACTTCCGGTGCTTTTAACTGTTTCGGCGGCTATCACGCAGGTTATGCGAACACCACCGGAGATTTTAATACTTACTATGGTTACGCCTCTGGTATTTCAAATGTTGACGGATCACAAAATACCTATGTGGGCTATGATGCCGGCATTTATTCAACCGGCAGTGACAATACATTCGTGGGTTATCAAACAACCACCAGTGACCCAACGATTACCGGAAGCACGGCGGTAGGAAGCGGATCATCGATTCTGGAAGATGCTACAGTTATGCTGGGCAATGCAGCGCTGCAAGAGGTGGAATCGTACGCTCCATTTCTTTCTTTTTCTGACGGCCGATACAAAAAGAATGTAAAAGAAGATGTCATTGGACTTGATTTTATCAATAAGCTTCGACCGATTACTTACACCCTTGATGTGCGGGGGATAAATAAAGTGTTAGGAGTTGATGAAAAGATATTTCCAACAAATGCAATTGAGAACAAGGAAAAGAATGTATACTCAGGTTTTATCGCCCAGGAAGTAGAAAAAGCCGCTGATGAAGTCGGATATGATTTTAGCGGCGTTCATAAACCGCAAAACGAAAAAAGTTTTTATGGACTAAGCTATTCTGACTTTGTTGTGCCATTAGTAAAATCAGTTCAGGAGCTCTCGAAAAAGAACGATGAGAAGGATTCAATCATCAGGATCTTGCAATCGACGGTAAGTAATCTGCAAAAGGAAATGGATGTATTAAGTTCTTCTTCAAATAGTGAACATGCCGCAAATGATGGTTTTGCAGAAATCAAAGCTTTGGATGATGCTTCACTAACGTTGTTAGGTCAAAACGTTCCAAATCCTTTCGATAATTCTACATTAATTCCTTTCCGGATTCCAAAAGATTGCAAAGATGCCTCCATTATGGTCACGAATATTTCATCGAGTGAAGTTGTGAGCGTGATTCCCATCAATTGTAATGAAGATCATGTGAAGATTGATGCGGGTCTTCTGGCAAGCGGAACATATTCCTACACTTTATTTGTAAATGGAAAAGCAATCGATACGAAGGCTATGAACCTCATAAAATAGTCTTTAATAAATATAGAGATTAACAGATGGAATTAAATTGAACTTGAGTGTTTCAGAGCACTTATAATGATTGAATTAGTTTTCAGCGGATGAAAGGTGCAAGTTTATCTCAGCAAAACAACATATCCTTTTAGTCGCTGATCGAGTGCGAGCGAATTTTGTGATCCGGCATAGTCGAGTTCCCAAACATAAGTTCCCATGTCGGATGGTTTGCCATTGAATCTCCCATCCCATCCATCATTTGGATTTGATGATTCAAATACCTCTTGTCCCCAACGATTAAACACTTTAAGAATGTAGGTAGTAAAAGTGCATCCAATGATTGGTTGAAATACATCGTTTAGCCCATCACCATTAGGAGTGAACGCATCAGGCAAGTGCACACATGTTCTGCAATCATCGACTATAATATTTATAGAATCAGAAGAAGAGAAACAGGCATTGTAAGCTTTCACCCAGTAGGTTCCCGTCTTCGCAATGCTATAATCATAAAACGTAGAATGATCCTGCCACAGATATAATGCGCCGGGAGCAAAAACACTTTTATAGAGAACATCACCATCGCATATCGTGGTATCGTTGCCCAAATCAACTTTCATCGGGTGAAGTACTCGTACATAATAATCTGCTGGTTTAGATGTACAGCCATTGTGGTCATCAGCAAAGACTGAAACCGATGAATCTACCGGCGTGGCGAATGCATAAGGGTTACTTATTTCGCCGGTACTCCACACTACTCCGTATGGTTGAGTACCGCCGCTGATAGGCACGTTTAATGAGGCAACTGTCCCCTGGCAAATTGTTGTGTCACCCGGGTAAGTAATTTTCAATTCAGTCGGTTGGGTAATTGTAAAAATTGTATCGTACAAACATTGATGCGCATCCACAACTTCGAATGTATAAGTGTTTGCATTAAGATGGGAGGCGTGTGCTGAGTTCCCTCCATAAGGGAGCCAGGTATAAAAATACATGGGGGTGCCTCCGCTCACTGTCACATTAGCAGATCCATCCCATCCGTTAAAGCAACTTACGTTATGAATAGAATCGAGGGTAAATGTCAGCGGTGGCGGCTGATGAATGGCGACGCTCACAGTGTCCTTGCATCCTGCAACGTCGGTAATGATTACTGTGTAAGTACCGATGCACAGATTTGCTATGCCTGCCCCGGTCATTCCGTTTGACCAAGCGTATTCATAAGGTGCCACGCCGCTGTCTGCACTCATGAGTATGGTTCCATCGCAGCTGTTATAGCATTTGGAATCAGAAAACTGATCGACTTTTCCCTTCACTGCACCGGTTGCTGGATAGAGCGTGACCATCGCAGTGTCGAAACATCCACCTGCATCCGTAACCGTCACGGTATAAGTTGTGTCATTCAAGTTCGTGTAATTACCGCCTGGTTGATTCACTCCATTCAATGCAAAAGAGTATGGTTGTGTTCCAAAGGTTCCTGATGAAAAAAGTTTTCCGTTGCTTCCCGCGCAGAAGGGCTCCACTACTGAGTCGATATTGGCGTCTACCCCATTGATGTAAAAAGCAAAGGAATCAGGCACTGAAACATTTCCACACAAATCCTGTACGCCGCCTTCGAGATCGGTGAGATGAAAATAATAAGTGCCCCCATGAAGAATAGGCGGTGAAACTTTCGCTGTAAATGTTATTTCCTGAGTGCCTCCCACAGAGCAGGCAGAGCCGGTAACATTGCTGACTGCGTATGGACCCCAGGGACCTGTGATAGCAAAATCTGAATCCTGCACTGAACTGCATTGTACTTTTTCTGAAAATGAAAATGTGATTGTGCTATCAGAGCATGCAATGGGTTGAATCGTATCAATCTTTGGCTTTACGGAATCAAAAATGGTAGCGGACGATTGACTGAAATCAATTGTGTATCCTCCGGTTGATCCACTCCAGTTATTTACGTTGAGGACAAAGGTCTGACCTGCTGTTACAGCGTAGAGATAATTAAATGCGTTTGTCGGACCGGGGCCATTCCAATTGCCAATACCGGTAGCAGAAATACCCGTGACTCCGTATTGTGAAGAGTTGCAGCTTACGGAGAGTGAACTGTTAGTGGTGATATCTGCGCACGTGGCATTGGTTAAATTGTAAAGCGCCCAATCATAATCAGCAAAAGGACTTATGGGGTAAATTGTAAAAGCAAGATTGCCAGAATTAATCACTGTAAAGATGAACCATAAACTGTTGTATTCACCGGGAACCAGGCATGTGAAGGGAGGATCTTCATTGGGATAATTTCCTTGACCAAATGTTGAGCTCGCCGTCGTATACACAGGTCCGCAAATGGGTATTGCACCCAAACAATCCTGGTCTGTCGGGACTTGTGATTTCAATGATGTGTTGAATAGAAAAACGCAACACCACAGTGCAGCAAACCGATAAATTAATTTGCGTGTAGAAATCTGCATCGATAGCGTGAAAAGTCAAATTTACTGAGTATTTGTGAAACCGCAGAGCAGGAATTGACAGTGAGTGGACAATTTATTCTTAGCGGTGAAAATATTCGACCAAAGGCGAAATTCGTTGAGTAATACCAAGCGGGTAGAAGTTGACTTTTTTGGCTTGGACGGTTACATCGATCGCGAAAGAGAGAATTGTGAATTGTGATTGAGTAAGAAAGTTTCGCACAATTTAAACCTAAGATCAGTTTTGAAAAAATTTCCTTTATGAATACACTTGCGGTTTACATTCTTTTCGCCGGCCTCTGGTCAATTATCAATGGACTTCTTCATGATATTTTCATTCTGCGCGAACGCAGACCATTCGATCGAGAACTCATTCGACTCTTGATTGATGGACACATTCTCATTTTTGCAGGAATATTCTATCTGATTTCATTTTATGGCATCCTCAATCAGGAGATGTTTGCTTATTTTATTTCCATTGCCGCGTCTGTCTTTTTGTTAGGATACTGCTCCCTTATTTTTAAAATGCTTCCCTCTGTTTTTACAATGTTGATCAATGCAATTGCATTAGTATGGCTCTTGGTTACCGTTACATCGAGATGATAATGCTATCAAAATTTTTTTTCAGAATTACAAATCCTGTCAAAACTTGTTCGGGGAAATTTCAAACGTCAGTCATTCCACAAAAATTTTGATGCTGATTGCCACTTCGATCTGAATGTAAAAAAAAAAGCGAAACTTGTGTGTAAACTCCATGAATTCAACGCGCATGTACCAACGTATAATTTGACCGAGTTGGCTCCATTGCTAATAAAGGATTATAGGGACTCTATTATTCCTCGATTCGTCTATAGAGTGAAAAAAAATATTAGGACAGCTAAGATGAATTGAGGTCAAACCGGCTGAAGTTTGAACGCGAGGCCTTTCAGATTCCTATTGGCCCTAGTACCATATTGCAGACTTTAGCGTAAACTCATTTTGGAGTTTTGAAGTTATGCGACCACACGCGTTGCAATCAATTTGAGCTGAAACTTATTTCGGACTTGTTTTTTAATTCCCGGATGCTTTCGGGTACATACAATTTCAGCGTACAATTTGAAATGCTAAGAGCTCCGGATAACTAAGATCCGGAGCTCTTACCAATTGAAATTTATGAAGGAAAGAGTTATTTATCGTTGCTAATGATAACTCTCTTTTCCATTGTCTGATCTCCTGAAATTACTCTTACGATATAAGCCCCTGCAGAGATTTCATTAGCAAGGTTTATCGTAACGAGAGCATGTCCATCGGTGAGGGCGCTCTTTTCAGAATACATGACTTGGCCTAAAATGTTGATCAACTGAATTGTAATCTGCTGATCCTGTTGTGCAGGCATTGTTATATCGATATTCAAAGTGATTGTTGCAGGATTCGGGTAGACATTCAACTCATTTTGCACTGAACTGGAATTATTCAAGTCATCCATTTTGTGTGCTGCAGTCGTAAACGTCTTGATAGCTGACCAGCAATCACCTTTTACCTTCCACTGATAGGTTGTTGATGGATGCAGGTTTACAGCTGTATAAGTTGTTGCGCCTGCGGGCAAGGTCACTACAGCTGCCTGAGTTACCCCATACTTATTCCAGCGGACTGCCTGCTGATGAGTAGTAGTTCCCGGAGTCCAGTTAAAGGTGACAGAAGTTGCCGTAATATTGTTTGTAGATAGACCTGTAGGAGCCGCACACGGTGCTGTGTAGCGGTAAAGTGGCAGCACTGTGTAAGCTGTGATCGAACCATCAGAACATATAGTAGCTACACGGATATAGATGTTAGCATGACCATTGAGATTTATTATTCCGCAATGATTGGGCGACACAATATTCTTGGTGTTCCAATTTTGATGTCCTTTCCACTGGTATTGCAAAATATATCCCTGTGCACAATCTTGAGCATCCCAACAAACCTGGATCTGATCATTCGCAAGAGGCGTTACAACAACATTAGTTGGCGGATGACAGCTGCAAGTAGGTTCAGTAATTGTAACCTCCACACTTGTTGTACAGCCATGCGAGTCCGTTATTACTACAGAATAAGTTCCGGCTGTGAGATGTGAGCGATCCTGCGTGGTGGCGCCATCATTCCATAAGTAAGAGTACGGAGATGTTCCACCGGTAACCGTCACATCAATCGATCCGTCGTTGCCACCCTGCACTGAAACATTAACATGCGTTTCAGAAGCTGAGAGTACGTCGGGCTGACCGATGGTGACGCCGCATGAAGTTGAGCATCCTTTGCTGTCCGTGACCGTGACACTGTGCGACCCGGCATTGAGCGTGGTAGCTGTTTGTGTGGTTTCGCCATCATCCCATGCATAGGTGTTGCCACCATTTCCACCGACAGGATTCACTGTGGCAGACCCGTTGCTTTCACCGTTACATACTACATCATTATTCTTAGTGACTGAGCAAGTGAGCGGATTAGGCTGACCGATGAGCACATCGCATGATGTTGAACATCCTTTGCTGTCCGTGACCGTGACACTGTGCGATCCGGCATTGAGCGTGGTAGCTGTTTGTGTGGTTTCACCATCATCCCATGCATAGGTGTTGCCACCATTTCCACCGACAGGATTCACTGTGGCAGAACCATTGCTTTCACCATTACATACTACATCGTTATTCTTAGTGACTGAGCAGGTGAGCGGATCGGGCTGACCGATGGTGACGCCGCATGAAGTTGAGCATCCTTTGCTGTCCGTGA
>Ga0335085_10004652_pt1 | contig 22597 bp, 22 predicted proteins | sample Lox_Sample_45_FD_206712 | JGI IMG/M metagenome (GOLD analysis project Ga0335085, IMG submission 206712) | Soil microbial communities from Loxahatchee National Wildlife Refuge, Florida, United States - Lox_Sample_4.5 | ecosystem: Environmental > Terrestrial > Soil > Wetlands | place: USA...
CCTTGCGGATCACGCTGTCGTAGATCTGTCCGGTAGTGAAATTGTTGGCCTTGCGCATCTTGGCGGAAATGAAGCGCTCGTAATGTCCCAGATCCAGATCGGTTTCGGCTCCGTCCTCCGTCACAAAAACCTCCCCATGCTGGAACGGACTCATGGTGCCGGGGTCGACGTTGATATAGGGATCCAGCTTCAGCATCGTCACCTTCAATCCGCGTGATTCCAGTATGGCCGCAAGCGAAGCGGCGGCGATGCCCTTCCCTAAAGAAGACACCACGCCGCCGGTGATGAAGATGTACTTGGTCATGGGGCGCGATGATACCGTAAAACGCCCTGCTATCAAAATTCAAAGTAGTTGCACGGTGCGTTCCACTACTTTGACTCAGGGGCGTATCAAAATTCAGAGTTCGCCCAAATGCCCCACAAGGGGACGCCGATCCGCTACGAGCAAAAACAGCCCGTGCGGAATCGTCAGCAAGGCGCGGAAACAATTTCGCAGCGCCGCATATGCGGTATATGTACGCAAGAAAACGAAGTTTCAGTGAAGGGTAACCTTTAGGTTGGCCGTAACCAAATTTTTTCCGCAACGCAGCATAACCAGCCACTTGCCCGCAGTTTTTGGCGGCTTAGCGGAATGGCTAGTAGTTCCATCAGTTGGGATGAAGCGGGGTAAGCAGGCAAGCCGCGAAGCGGATGCTCGCAAATCCGGGTTTTTGGAGGCTCTCTAATGGACCAGCAGGGATTGCTGCACCGACACCGCACAAACCGACATCAGCGTGCCGGGCAGCAACCCCAGAATCAGTACGGCAAGGCCGTTGACGCTGATCAGCAGCGTGGTGTCCTGCCCGAAGACGATCGGCGCGTGGCTTTCCGGCGTATCAAAATACATCAGCTTGACGATACGCAAATAGTAGAACGCTCCGATCAGGGAAAACAGTACCGCCACGACAGCCAGCCAGACGTATCCGGATTGCACGACGGCATTCAGTACGGAAAATTTTGCGTAAAAGCCCACGGTGGGAGGCACCCCGGCCATCGAGAACATCAGCAGCAACATCAGGAAGGCGAGCCACGGACTGCGCTGGTTCAGTCCCTTGAAGTCGCTGAGGTTATCCGCCTCGAAACCTACCCTGGAAAGCAGCATGATCATTCCGAACGCGCCCAGCGACATCAGCACATAGATCACCGCATAGAACATGGCCGAGCCATAACCCTCCTTGTCTCCGCTGATGAAACCAAGCAGCAGGAAGCCCATGTGCGCGATAGTCGAATAGGCGAGCATGCGTTTCAGGTTGGTTTGCGCGATTGCGGTGATATTGCCAAGGGCCATGGATGCCACGGCAAGTATGGTCAACATGCCCGTCCAGTGCTGCACCAGCGGTTGCAGCCCGTTTACCAGCAGGCGCGAAACGAATGCAAAGGCGGCGAGTTTAGGCGCCGATCCGATCAGCATGGTCATCGCCGTCGGTGCGCCGTGGTACACATCCGGCAGCCACATGTGGAATGGCACCACCCCGAGCTTGAAGGCCAGTCCGGACACGATGAACACCAGCCCGAACACCAGCAGGGTATTGTTCGAATTCCCGCTCTTGATCGCGTTTGCGACCATGCCCAATTCGAGCGAACCGGTCGCGCCGTAGAGCATGGACATGCCGTACAGCAGCAAGCCGGAAGCCAGTGCGCCAAGAATGAAGTACTTCATGGCCGCTTCGGTGGCGATGGCGGAATCGCGCTGCAATGCGACCATGGCGTACAGGCTCAGGGAGAGCAGTTCCAGGCCGAGATACAGCGACAGGAAGTGGTTGGCCGAGATCATCACCATCATGCCGAGTGTGGAAAACAGCACTAGCGCCATGAACTCGCCGCTGAACAGATCGCGAATCGCGAGATACTGCCGTGAATAGACCAGCATCATGGATACCGCCATGTAGGTCAGCAGTTTCAGCACATCGGACATCAGATCGTCCACGAACATGTTGTGAAAGGCCTGTGACACGCCATTTGCATGCGTACCCACGGTGATCAGCGCACATCCCATCAGAGTGAGCTGCACCAGCATGTAAGTAACCAGCCTGCTTCCTTGCTTGAGCAGCACATCGGCGATCAGGATCGCGCATGTCATGACCAGGAGGAAAATTTCCGCGGCGGCCGGCATCAAATCAGTCATCAAATTCATATTCGTCCCAAAATTGTTTCCAAATCGTCAGTCTGCCGGTTGGCGGCCAATCCGGTCGTCGGCTTCCGCCCGCCGATCATGGCAGCTTGGAGCGGGCTGCATGGATCAGCAAATCATTTACGGACACATGCATGATTTCGCTGAGGGGCAGCGGGTACAGCCCCATGCCCAGCACGGCAACCGCCAGGATCGCGAAGATCACCTTTTCCCGCACGGTGATATCGGTCAGTTTCGCCACATTCGAGTTGGCGATCGCGCCGAAGACCACTCGCTTGTACATCCACAGCGTGTAGGCCGCACCGAAGACCAGCGTGGATGCAGCGGCGAAGGCATACCAGAAATTCGCTTTCACCGATCCGAGTATCACCATGAATTCTCCGACGAAGCCGCTGGTGCCCGGCAAACCGACATTGGCCATCGCAAACAGCATGAAGAATGCCGCGAATGCCGGCATGGTGTTCACCACGCCGCCGTAATCGGCGATGTTGCGCGAATGCATCCGGTCATACATCACGCCGATACATAGAAACAGAGCGCCTGAAACAAAACCGTGGGAGATCATTTGCAGCAGGCCGCCCTCCATGCCGTAATCGTTGAAAATGAACAGGCCCAGCGTGACGAAGCCCATATGGGAAATCGAGGAGTACGCCACCAGTTTCTTCATGTCGGTCTGCGTCAGCGCTACCAGACCGATATACACCACCGCGATGAGCGACAGGGCAATCATGATTCCGGCCAGACGATGGCTGGCATCGGGCACGATGGGTATGGAAAAACGCAAGAAGCCGTACGCACCCACCTTGAGCATGATCGCCGCCAGGATCACCGAACCGCCGGTAGGCGCTTCGACGTGGGCATCCGGCAACCAGGTGTGCACCGGGACCATGGGCACCTTGACCGCAAAGGCAAAGAAGAACGCGATGAAGATCAGGATCTGGGCGGTCATCGGAATCGCGGCCTGATGGAAGTCGAGTATCTCGAAGCTGCCGCCGGACTGGTTGTAGAGGTAGATCAGCGCGACCAGCATCAACAGCGAACCGAGCAAGGTATAGAGGAAGAACTTGACCGCGGCATACACGCGGTTCGGACCGCCCCACACGCCGATGATCAGGAACATCGGGATCAGCATGGCTTCCCAGAACACGTAGAACAGGATGGCATCCAGCGCGGCGAACACGCCGATCATGGTTCCGGACATGATCAGGAAGGATGCCATGTACTGCGCGACGCGCTTTTCGATGACCTGCCATCCGGCCAATACCACGATCGGGGTAAAAAAGGAGGTGAGCAGAATGAACAGCACCGAGATGCCGTCCACGCCGAGGTGATAGTGGATGTTGAAGCGCGTGATCCAGTTGTGCATCTCGACGAACTGCATGTCCGAGGTGTCGCGCACGAAGCCGGTATACAACGGAATGGTCACCAGGAAGCCCAGCACCGAGCCGACCATGGCCAGCATGCGCGCCAGTTGGGCATTCTTGTCGTCGCCGGTGGCCAGCACCAGGATCCCGAACAGGATCGGCAGCCAGATCGCAACGCTGATTACGGGTAATCCAAAATACATGCTGTTATTCCTTCATATTCTTGCTGCCATCGCGCCATTCGACCTGCGCATCAATCAAACCAGTTCCGCACCGTCAGCAGCACGAATACCCCGATGATCATCGAAAACGCATAGTGGTAGATATAACCGGACTGCAGCCGCCTGAGCACTCCGGAAAACAGCCCCACCAGTTTCGCCGTACCGTTCACCATGATGCCGTCAATGAGCTTTATATCGCCGAAGTTCCACAGGATACGGCTGGTACCGCGTGCCCCACCCGCGAAGAACCAGTCGTTGAATATGTCGAAATAATATTTGTTGTCCAGCAGGGTATAGATCGCCCGGAAACGCTTCTGCAGCACCGCGGGAATGTCCGGGCGCTTCATATAGCATATCCATGCGCCCACCACCCCGGACAAAGCGATCCAGACCGGAGGGTCCTGCACCGAGTGCAGGACCTTTGCCAGCGGACCCGCATATTCGGCGGCCAGTTCCTTCATGCCGGGATGATCAATCGAGATGTTGATGGCGCCCTTGAAAAAATCGCCGAACAGCAAAGGCCCGATCGTGAAATAACCGATGATCACCGACGGGATCGCCAGCAGAACCAGCGGCAAGGTAACCACCCACGGCGATTCATGCGGCTTCTGTCCTGGAGCCAGACCGTGATGGTGATCCGCGGACATCTCTTCATCGGCATGATCGCCCTGGTGGTCATGATGTGACTTGCCGAAACGCTCCTCGCCATGAAACACCAAAAAGTACATGCGGAATGTATAAAACGCGGTGACGAACACACCGGCCGTTACTGCAAAATAGGCCAACCCCGCCCCCGGCAAATGCGACAGCTCGACCGCCTCGATGATGCTGTCCTTGGAATAGAAACCGGAAAAGAAAGGCGTGCCGATCAGCGCCAAAGAGCCGATCAGGAAAGTAATCCAGGTGACCGGCATGTATTTTCTCAGCCCGCCCATGTTGCGCATGTCCTGATCGTGGTGCAGCGCGATGATCACGCTGCCGGCGGCAAGAAACAGCAGTGCCTTGAAGAAGGCATGGGTCATCAGGTGAAAGATCGCCACCGAATAGGCGGAGGCGCCCAGCGCGACGGTCATATAGCCCAGTTGCGACAACGTCGAATACGCGATCACCCGCTTGATGTCGTTCTGCACGATGCCGAGGAATCCCATGAACAGCGCGGTGATCGCGCCGATCACCATGACGAAGGACAGCGCGGTATCCGACAATTCGAACATCGGCGACATGCGCGCGACCATGAAGATGCCGGCGGTCACCATGGTCGCCGCATGGATCAGCGCGGAGATCGGCGTCGGGCCTTCCATCGAGTCGGGCAGCCAGACATGCAGCGGGAATTGCGCCGATTTGCCCATCGCTCCGATGAACAGCAGGATGCAGATCGCGGTCAGCAGATTCACCGGCATGCCGGGAATCGGAGCGATGTCATTTGCGTGAGCGGCGGCATTGGCGAACACGGCGGCATAGTCCAGCGTGCCGAACACCATCAATACCAGAGCGATGCCCAGCAGGAATCCAAAGTCGCCGACGCGATTCACCAGGAATGCTTTCAGGTTGGCGTAAATCGCGGTCGGACGGTCGTACCAGAAGCCGATCAGCAGGTAGGATACCAGCCCCACCGCTTCCCATCCAAAGAACAGTTGCACGAAATTGTTGGCCATCACCAGCATCAGCATCGAAAAGGTGAACAGCGAGATATAGCTGAAGAAGCGCTGGTAGCCCGGATCATCCTGCATATATCCGATGGTGTAGATATGCACCATCAAAGACACGAAGCTGACCACCAGCATCATCAGGGCGGTGAGATTGTCGATCAGGAAGCCGACCTGGAACCTGGCTTCGCCCGAAGTCAGCCAGGTATAGACCGAGCCATTGAACACGTGGCCCTCCAATACATCCTGGAAAATCACCGCGGATGCAAAAAAGGAAACCGCGACCAGTGCAATCGCGACTCGATGCGACCACATGCGGCCCAGCCGCCTGCCGAACAAGCCCACGACAATCGCACCGAGCAGCGGAGCCAGCGGAACCAGCAGATAAAGGGTTTGCATCGTCATCGCGTCAACCCTTCAAACCGTCAAGGTCATCGACATTGATGGTATTCAGATTGCGGAACAGCACCACCAGGATCGCCAGGCCGATCGCGGCCTCGGCTGCGGCCACGGTCAGAATGAAGAATACGAAGACCTGTCCGGCGGCATCGTTCAAATAATGCGCAAACGCCAGAAAATTGGTGTTCACCGCCAACAGCATCATTTCGATCGCCATCAGCAGCACGATCAGATTCTTGCGGTTCAGGAAGATGCCGACCACACTGATGGCGAACAGCACGGCACTCAGTACCAGATAATGCGACAGGCTCAAGCTCAAAATATCCCCCCTTCTTCCATTTCTTGCTGCCCGGTTTAATTCTTGGCCGGATGTTTATCGGTCCGCATCGGAACGATACGCAGGCGATCCGCCTTTTTGACCGAGATCTGTTCCGAGACCAGCTGCGACTTGGCGTCCTTGCGGCGGCGCAGAGTCAGCGCAATCGCAGCCACCATCGCCACCAGCAGGATCACGGCGGCGATCTCGAATGGAAACGCATAATCGGTATAGAGCAATCGCCCCAGTTCCTTGGTGTTGCTGTAATCGGCCGCGTGCTTGATCGCAGCCAGGTTGCCGCCCGAAACCGTCTTGTGCGAGCCGAGCACCCAGATCATTTCCAGCGCCATCAGTCCTGCCAGTGCCGCGCCGAACGGCAGCCAGCGCCAGAAGCCTTCGCGCAAACGCACCAGATTGATGTCCAGCATCATCACCACGAACAGGAACAGCACCATCACCGCGCCCACATAGACCAGCACGAGCGTGATCGCGAGGAATTCCGCCTCGAGCAACAGCCAGATACCCGCGGAGCTGATGAACGCCAGCACCAGGAACAGCACGGCATGAACCGGATTGCGCGCGGTGATCACGCGCAACGCCGAGAACACGATCAGCGCGGCGAACACATAAAACACGATGGCTTGAAAATTATCGGTTACAAAATTCATTCACTTGCCCCCAGTTCAGAAGACAGATGACCGAGGGCAGATGACAGAGCATAGTCTGCTGCGCAGTGCTCTGTTATTAAAAAGGCGGCGAAGCCGCACAACATTCTGTCTTCTGTCAGCAAAGCGTCCGTCCTCTGATGTCTGTCATCTGTATTTCGCGTCCGCCGCCCGGTCCCTGGCGATCTGCTCTTCGTATTTGTCGCCCATCGCCAGCAGCATCTCCTTGGTGTAATACAAATCCCCGCGTTTTTCGCCGTGGTATTCGAACACGCGCGTTTCCACGATCGCGTCCACCGGGCAGGCTTCCTCGCAGAATCCGCAGAAGATGCATTTGACCAGATCGATATCGTATTGCGTGGTGCGCCGGGTGCCGTCCTCGCGCTCGGCCACTTCGATCTTGATCGCCAGCGCCGGACACACCGCCTCGCACAGCTTGCAGCCGATGCAACGCTCTTCGCCGTTCGGATAACGGCGCAGAGCGTGCAGCCCGCGGAAACGGTAACTCTGCGGCGTCTTTTCCTCGGGAAACTGCACGGTGATCTTGCGCGCAAAAAAGTAGCGTCCGGTCAGCGCCATGCCTTTGACCAGCTCATAGAGCAGGAAGGTCTTGAAGAAATTTCTGATCCTTTGCATATTTTCCTCCTACGCCAGCTACCAAACCCACAAGCGGGTCTGCATACACACCGCGATCACCACGACCCAGATGATCGTGAGCGGGATGAACACCTTCCAGCCGAGGCGCATCAATTGGTCGTATCGGTAACGCGGGAAGGTCGCGCGGAACCACAGGAACAAGAACAAAATGAACGAGACTTTGGCGAGCAGCCAGATCATGCCGGGCACCCAGTCGGTCAGCGCACCCAGCACAGGCCATCCGTGGAACGGATTGAGCCATCCACCCAGGAACATGACCGAGGTGAGGAAGGAGATCAGGATCATGTTGGCATATTCGGCGAGGAAAAACAGCGCGAATGCCATGCCGGAATATTCCACATGGAAACCCGCGACGATCTCGGACTCGCCTTCGGCCATGTCGAATGGCGCGCGGTTGGTTTCCGCTACGCCGGAGATCAGATACACCAGGAGCATGGGGAACAACGGGATCATGTACCAGTTCAAAGCACCCAGGCTGCCTTGCTGGCCGCGCACGATGTCGCCCAGATTCATGCTTTGCGCAACCATCAGCACGCACACCAGCGCAAAGCCCATCGCGATCTCGTAGGACACGATCTGCGCCGCCGAGCGCACCGCACCGAGGAACGCATATTTGGAATTGGATGCCCAGCCGGCGATGATGATGCCGTACACGCCCAACGAGGTCATCGCCAGGATATACAACAGCCCGGCATTGACATTGGCCAGCGCCATCCCGTCGTTGAACGGGATTACGGCCCACGCCGCGAGAGACGGCGCCAGAGCCATGATGGGGGCCAGCACGAACAGGAATTTGCTCGATCCGGAAGGGATGATGATTTCCTTGAGCAGCAATTTCACGCCATCGGCGATCGGTTGCAACAGCCCGTAATATCCGACGCGATTCGGACCGATGCGGATCTGCATGTAGCCGATGACCTTGCGTTCGGCCAGGGTCAGATACGCCACCGCGCCCATGATCGGCAGTACGATCACCAGGATCTTTACCAGTATCCAGATCGGCAGCCAGGCCGGGCCGAGAAGATTCTGGCCGGCATTTTCCAGTGTTTGCAGCAATTCCATCATGCCCGCTCCACCGTGATCGTCCCAAACATCGCCCCTAGCGCTGCCGTTACAGGATGTCCCGCTGACACGCGTGCTATCCGCATCGGAAGCAGGTCATTGGCTTGTGCGGTCAATTGCACGCTCCCGTTGCCCTGGCTGACCCTGACGGTATCACCGGATTTCACGCCCAGTTTGTGTAACTCGCCGCCATGCATGGAGACACAGGGAAGCGCCGCATCGCGTGTCATCTGCAGCGAAACAGCGCGGCGCACCAGCGCATCGGCGGAGTAGATCGGAACATCGCTGACGCGTTGCAGACCCTGGCCGCTGTTGCCTGGCGGAACTTGCGGCGCCACGCCTTCGAGATGATTGTTCAATCTTTCCGCCAAATCGATCTCCGACTTGCCGGCCCCCGGCAAGACTTCGTCGCGCACCGCTTCACTGGAGTCATAATCGAAACCCGCCACATTCAGCAGATTGCCCAGCACGCGCAACACCTTCCACGCCGGACGGGAATCGCCCAGCGGCCTGACCGCTCCCCTGAAACTTTGCGCTCGCCCCTCGGTGCTGACGAATGTGCCGGAAGTTTCCGTGAATGGCGCGATGGGCAGCAACACATCCGCATAATCCATGGCGTGGTGTTTATAGGCGGACATCGCTACCACCATGTCGGCGCTGCGCATCGCGGCCATCGCCTGTTGCGGGTCATGCATATCGAGCTCCGGCTCGACATTCAAAAGGAGGTAAGCTTTGCGCGGAGAGGCAATCATCTGCGCTGCATTCATGCCGCCAGCAGGGATGGCTCCGGCAAGATAGCCGCCGACACTGTTCGCCGCCTCGCCCAGATAGCCGAATTTCGCTGTGCACAGATTGGCGATCTGCTCGGCCAGCAGGGCGATCTGGGAGGCTTGCGGATGCTGTTGCGCGAAATTCCCCAACAACACCGCGCCGCGTTCGCCGCTCGCCAGGCTGCGGGCAATGGCGCGCGTTTGTTCCGAAGGCTGCACGGCTTCCGCGGCTTTCTGCATTTCGGCGGGAAGCGCGGCGGATTTCTCTTCGGCAAGGACTTTCAATACCTGCGCCAGAACGTCCATCATCTCGCTCGGCGCAACAATGGCTTTGCTGGCAATCGGCATCAGCAAATCATCGCCGCTCGCGTGCACGATGTTGACCTGCGCACCCTTCCTGGCCGCCTGGCGCACGCGTTGCGCCAGCAGCGGGTGATCCTTGCGCAGGAAACTGCCGACGATCAGGAAGCGGTCGCGGTTGTTCAGTTCCGCGACAGGCATACCCAGCCAGGGCGCGCCTGCCAGTTTGCCGTCCGAGGAAAAGTCGGACTGGCGCAGGCGAAAATCGATATTGTGACTGCCCACGCCGCGCATCAGCTTTTGCAGCAGATACAGTTCTTCCAGTGTGCTGTACGGCGTGGCCAGCGCGCCGATCTGCTCGGCGCCGGATTCGCTTCCGATCTGGCGCAGACCGTTCGCCACATACTCCAGCGCCGTCTGCCAGTCGACTTCCCGCCACTGGTTATCCTGCTTGAGCATCGGCCTGGTCAGGCGCTGCGGCGAGTTCAGGCCTTCATAACTAAACCGGTCCTTGTCGGATAGCCAGCACTCATTGATCGCTTCATTCTCTGTCGGCAGCACGCGCATCACCTTGTTGTCCTTCACCTGTACCGACAGATTGGAACCAAGTCCGTCGTGGGGACTGACCGATTTGCGATGCGACAACTCCCAGTTGCGCGCGGTATAGCGGAATGGCTTGCTGGTGAGCGCACCGACCGGACACAGGTCGATGATATTGCCGGACAACTCCGAATCGACCGTGCTGTCCACGAAACTCATGATTTCGGCGTGTTCGCCGCGGAACACCATGCCCAGCTCCATCACTCCGGCGATCTCCTGGCCGAAACGCACGCAGCGCGTGCAGTGTATGCAGCGGTTCATCTCTTCGGTGGAGACCAAAGGCCCGATGTCCTTGTGCATCACGCTGCGCTTGGGTTCGTGGTAGCGGGATGCGCTGCCGCCGTATCCGACCGCCAGATCCTGCAGCTGGCATTCGCCGCCCTGATCGCAGATCGGGCAATCCAGAGGATGATTGATCAGCAGGAACTCCATCACGCCCTGCTGCGCCTTGACCGCGATCTCCGAATGGGTGTGGACCTTCATACCGTCCGCAACCGGAGTCGCGCAGGCAGGCATCGGTTTGGGAGTCTTCTCGATCTCGACCAGGCACATGCGGCAATTCGCCGCGATGGACAGCTTCTTGTGGTAGCAGAAATGCGGAATGTAAACGCCGAGCTTGTTCGCCGCGTCCATCACCGTCGATCCGCGCTCGGTCTGTACCGGCTGTCCGTCAATTTCGATATTGATCATTCGTGAACCTTTAAAATCCAGATTTCATCCCAACTGTGGCGTTGCGGAAAAAGTTGCTTGCTTACATATGACCCATATGCGGCGCTGCGAAACTTTTCCCGCGCCTTGCTGACGATTCCGCACGGGCTGTTTTTGCCCGTAGCGGATCGGCGTCCCCTTGTGGGGCATTTGGGCGAACTCTGAATTTTCAGAGGTTCCCGACATATGCATTTTATGTCTCATACCAAACATTTCTTGTGCTCGACGTGATATTCGAATTCGTCGCGAAAATGCCTGAGCATGCCCTGCACCGGCCAGACCGCGGCTTCTCCCAATGCGCAGATCGTGCGCCCGGCGATGTTTTCGCCCAGACTCAACAACAGATCCATGTCTTCCTTGCGTCCTTCGCCATGCTCAATTCGATGCACGATGCGGTACAGCCAGCCGGTCCCTTCGCGGCACGGCGTGCACTGGCCGCAGGATTCCTCGTAATAGAAATAGGACAAACGTTCCAGCGCGCGCACCATGCAGGTGGTGTCATCCATGACGATCACCGCGCCGGTGCCCAGCATCGATCCCGCTTTGGAAATCGAGTCATAGTCCATGTCCAGATCCATCATGATTTCGCCGGGCAGCACCGGCATCGACGAACCGCCAGGAATGCAGGCCTTCAGTTTGCGCCCGCCGCGCATGCCGCCGGCCATTTCCAGCAACTTTTTGAATGGCGTACCCATGGGCACTTCGAAGTTGCCGGGGTTGTTCACGTGGCCGGAAACGGAGAACAGCTTGGTGCCGCCGTTGTTGGGCCTGCCCAGTTGCAGAAATGCCTGGCCTCCGTTCCTGATGATGTAAGGGATGCTGGCAAAGGTTTCGGTATTGTTGATGGTGGTGGGCTTGCCATACAGGCCATAACTGGCCGGAAACGGCGGTTTGTAGCGCGGCTGGCCCTTTTTGCCTTCCAGGGACTCCAGCAATGCCGTCTCTTCGCCGCAGATGTAGGCGCCATAGCCCAGATGGTTGTGAAGGTCGAAGCAGAAATCCGTGCCCATGATGTTGTCGCCGAGATAACCTGCGGTTCGCGCCAGTTCGCAGGCTTCTTCCATGCGCTCGTAGGCCTCGAAGATCTCGCCGTGCACATAGTTATAACCGGTCTTGACCCCCATCGCATAAGCAGCGATGGCCATGCCCTCTATGAGCAGATGCGGGTTATAGCGCAGGATGTCCAGATCCTTGCAGGTGCCCGGTTCGCCCTCGTCGGAATTGCAGACGACATATTTTTCACCCTCGTATTGGCGCGGCATGAAGCTCCACTTCAGTCCGGTGGGAAACCCCGCTCCGCCGCGCCCGCGCAAAGCGGAAGCCTTGACCTCTGCGATGATCTCGTCCGGCGTCATCTTTTCGGTCAGCACCTTGCGCAATGCCTGATAGCCGCCGACTTTGAGATAATTTTCCAGCGTCCAGGGCTGGTCGAATTCCATCGTGGTATAGATGACCGGGCCGTTCTTGCCCGTGTGGTTCATGATTGGCTCGTTCATGATCGGTCCAGCCCCGCCAGAATTTGGTCGATCTTTTCCGGCGTCAGACGGCCGCACATCTTTTTGTTGCTGATCGTGAACAACGGCGCCTCGATACACGCCCCCATGCACTCGCCCTCGCGCAAACCGTATTTCCCGTCCGCAGTCACCTCGCCCAGACCGATGCCCAGCCTGGATTTGAGATATTCGACCGTCTCGTTGGCGCCGCCCAGCTGGCAGGACAGATTGGTGCACACGGTGATGGTGTGCCGGCCCATCGGCTTGAGGTTGTACATATGGTAGAAAGTCGCCACCTCGTACACCGCAATCTGCGGCATGCCCAGATAGTAAGCGATGTCAGACATGTCATCCGTGGAGATCCAGCCCTTTTCATCCTGCACGAAACGCAATGCGGCCATCACCGCAGACTGCTTCTGGTCTGCCGGATATTTCCTCAGCTCTCTGTTGATTTTTTCCTGAATTTGATTGGACAGCATGTGGATGCCTCTAAAAATTCAAAGTTCGCCCAAATGCAAGGCGCGAAGAAATTTGCACAGCGCCGCATATAGAGAATATGTAAGCAAGCAAATTTCTCCGCAACACAGCAGTTGGGATGAAATTTTGGTTTTGAGAGGCATCCATCAACGATCGACCTCTCCGAATACGATATCCTGCGTGCCGATGATGGTCACCACGTCGGCAATCATGTGGCCGCGCGCCATCTCGTCCAGCGCGCTGATGTGGGCAAAACCCGGCGCCCGTATCTTCATGCGGTAGGGCTTGTTCGCCCCGTCGGAGATCAGGTAGATGCCGAACTCTCCCTTGGGGTGTTCGACGGCGGCGTACGCCTCTCCGGCAGGCACGTGCATCCCTTCGGTGAACAGCTTGAAGTGGTGGATCAATTCTTCCATGTTTTCCTTCATGGATTCGCGCGTCGGCGGTGAAAACTTGTGATTGTCCGTCATCACCGGGCCGGGATGGTCCCGCAGCCAGGCGATGCATTGCCTGATGATACGGTTGGCCTGACGCATCTCCTCGACACGCACCAGGTAGCGGTCATACGAATCGCCGGTCTTGCCGACCGGGATGTCAAACTCCATATGGTCGTACACTTCATAGGGTTGCTTCTTGCGCAAATCCCATTCCACTCCCGAGCCGCGCAACATCGGGCCGGTAAAGCCCAAGGCCAGCGCGCGTTCCGGCGAGACCACGCCGATACCCACGGTGCGCTGTTTCCAGATGCGGTTATCCGTAAGCAGGGTCTCGTATTCATCCACGCACCTGGGAAAGCGATCGGTAAAATTTTCCAGGAAATCCAGCAGCGAACCCTGGCGGTTCTCGTTGAGCTTTTTGACCGCTGCCGCATTGTGGATCCTGGAAGCCTGATATTGCGGCATGCTGTCCGGCAGATCGCGATACACGCCGCCGGGGCGGAAATAGGAGGCATGCAAACGCGCGCCGGAAGCGGCCTCGTACACATCGATCAGATCTTCGCGCTCGCGGAAGCAATACAGGAACACCGTCATCGCACCGATGTCCAGACCGTGCGCACCCAGCCACAGAAGGTGGTTCAGGATGCGCGTGATCTCGTCGAACATCACGCGGATATACTGCGCGCGCAACGGCACTTCGATGCCCGCCAGTTTCTCGATCGCCATCACATAGGCGTGCTCGTTGCACATCATGGAGACATAATCCAGCCTGTCCATGTAAGGCACGGATTGCAGGAAAGTCTTGTGCTCGGCGAGCTTTTCGGTGGCGCGATGCAGCAATCCGATATGCGGGTCGGCGCGCTCGATCACCTCACCGTCCAGTTCCAGCACCAATCGCAGCACGCCGTGCGCGGACGGATGCTGCGGCCCGAAGTTCATTGTGTAGTTCTTGATCTCCGCCATGTCAGTTATTCGCGTCTCATTGAGAGAGGGGCAAGGCGCAAGATGCAAGGAAACCCTTGAACCTTGTACCTTGCACCTTGTGTTTTCTCAGCCATTGCCGCGCTCCGGACCGGTGGCGTATTTTTCTTCGCGCACGATGCGCGGCGTCACTTCGCGCGGTTCGATCGAGACCGGTTGATAGATCACGCGCTGCTGTTCGGGGTCATAGCGCATCTCCACGTTGCCGGACAGAGGGAAATCCTTGCGGAACGGGTTGCCGACAAAACCGTAGTCGGTCAGGATGCGGCGCAGGTCAGGATGTCCGGTGAACACGATACCAAACAGATCGAAGGCTTCGCGCTCATACCAGTTGGCGGATGGCCAGATATCGATCACCGATGGCAATACCGGAAAGTCTTCATCCTCTGCAAAGATACGCACCCGGATGCGGGTGTTATTCTTCACCGACAGAAGGTTGTAGACGACGGCAAAGCGGCTTGGCAGCGGTGAGGTGGCAGGAGCGTCTTCGGATCTCAGGTAAGCGCCCCCCTCGGAAACATCGCTGCCATAGGTGGAATAATCGACCCCGCAAAGGTCGATCAACTGCTCGAAGTGGAATTCCGCAGCATCCCGGAGCTGTGTCATCACCTCCAGCATAAACGCGGCCTTGACAACAACAGTCAACTCTTCGAGCGCTTCTTCCACACCGGCCAGTTTGTCGCCAAACAGGCTGGCCAGATTGGTGCGCAATGCACCCAGATCAGCAGCCATAATTCATCATCCTAGCGCGCAATGGTATTCGTCCTTTTGATCTTGTTTTGCAACTGGATGATGCCGAACAGCAAGGCTTCGGCGGTAGGCGGGCAGCCCGGGACATAGATGTCAACCGGTACGATGCGATCGCAACCGCGCACTACCGAATAGGAATAGTGATAGTAACCCCCGCCGTTTGCGCATGATCCCATCGAAATCACCCAGCGTGGTTCGGCCATCTGGTCGTAGACCTTGCGCAACGCGGGAGCCATCTTGTTGCACAGGGTTCCTGCAACGATCATCACGTCCGATTGGCGCGGACTCGGACGGAACACCACACCGAAACGGTCGAGATCATAACGCGCGGCACCTGCATGCATCATCTCGACCGCGCAACATGCCAAACCGAAAGTCATCGGCCACAGCGAGCCGGTACGCGTGTAGTTGATGATGGTGTCGAGGGTAGTGGTGACAACGCCTTTTTCCATAACGCCTTCAATGCCCATGATCGGCCTCCAGCAAAACGTCCAGCGAATTTCTATCGCTGGGCGACAGTTGAACACGGACAACATGCACGGTAGATCGCATCCCCAGGCAAGCTTGGGGGCCGTGCTCACTGTGCATATTGTCGCCTCTCATATTAAAAGGAAAATTCTCACGCACACCGCATCGGCGGCTGGCAGCAACCCCCGCAAGGAGGAGGCCGGTGGGTTCCCCGTTGCTGCGCAACGACCCTCCCGCTCTCGCGGACGGTCGCATCCCCGCTATGCGGGACCCCTGCTTCCTGCTCATGCTTATGCCTCCTCTACGACCCTCGCAATTTCCAGATTCCATGCGTCGGCATCCAACGGCAATCGCGGACGGTCGCATCCCCGCTATGCGGGGCCCCTGCTTCCTGCTCATGCCGTCACTCCCATTCCAGAGCCCCCTTCATCCATTCGTAGATGAAGCCGACTACCAGGATGGCCAGAAAGATCATCATGGAGACGAAACCGAACGTGCCGATTTCCTTGAGCACGATCGCCCAGGGGAAAAGAAAGGCGATTTCGAGATCAAACAGGATGAACAGGATGGCAACGAGGTAATAGCGCACATCGAACTTCATGCGCGCGTCTTCAAAAGCCTCGAAACCGCATTCGTAAGGAGACAACTTCTTGCTGTCCGGCCGGTTGGGGGCCACCAGCTTGCCCAGTATTACAGGCACTACGCCCATCGCAATGCCGACACAGATGAACAGCAGCACCGGAAAATAATTTTCCAACATTGAACCTCTCCCCCTCTGCGAATGATACGTGAGCTAATTCGGATTACTTGTTGTTATTCGTGCTTACTGCTGACACGCCGTAGTGCCAGTTTATCTGGTGCGGATGGGGAGACTCGAACTCCCACGCCCTTGCGGGCACAAGCACCTCAAGCTTGCGTGTCTACCAATTCCACCACAACCGCAATGTTGCTACAAATTATTTTGGAATATCCTTGGACTTCGAGTCGTCAGCAGGGTTAACCGCAGGCGTGGCCGGAGCCGCTTGGGTGGTAGTCGGATTCACCTTATCCATCACCCCCTGCTGTTGCGCGGGATGAGAATACAGGTATGTCAGTGACAAACTGGTAATAAAGAACAGCGTCGCGGCGACTGCCGTGCTGCGACTGAGAAAATTTGCGGAACCGCTGGATCCGAACAGACTGCCTGCAGAACCCGTGCCGAACGCCGCGCCCATGTCGGCACCTTTGCCGTGCTGCATCAATACAAGCCCGATCAGCACCACTGCGGTCAAAACGTGCACTACCCAAACCAATGTTTCCACTCGCTACTCCAAAATCAAAATTAATTCCACCCGGCGCGACAAATCGCCAGGAACTCTTCGGCCACCAGAGACGCGCCGCCGATCAGGCCGCCATCAACATCCGGCATTTTGAAGAGTTCCGCCGCGTTGTTCGCTTTCACACTACCACCATAGAGTATACACAATCCGGATGCGATTTTACCATCATGGGATCCAACGCGCTGCCTTATAAACTCATGTACCGCCTGCGCTTGCGCGGAGGTCGCGGTTTTGCCCGTACCGATCGCCCATACCGGCTCATAAGCCACCACCGCGTTGCACAATGCCTGCACCCCCGACACGTTAGCCGACAGGCCAGATTGCGGGAGGGGGTGCATGGCGGTTGTTCCCGCACCCGAGTGCTCTGCACCACCGTTTCGCAACCGCACACCTGCCAGCTGGATCAGCGCATCCAGTTGTTCGGCGACCACCTGTTCGGTGGCTCCTTTCTCGCGTTGTTCCAGTGATTCTCCGACGCACAGAATTGGCGTCAAACCTGCCTTTTGAGCAGCGAGAAACTTCTCCGCCACCAGCTCGCTGCTCTCGCCGAAATAGGCGCGCCGTTCGGAATGCCCGACGATCACATAGCTGCAACCGAAATCGCGCAACATCGAAGCCGATACTTCCCCGGTATACGCCCCTTTATCCAGCTGGTGCACGTTCTGCGCGCCCCACTTGACTGCGCTTCCGGAGAGCTTTTGTTGAGCCTGAGCCAGATAGGGGAACGGTACACAGACTGCGCAGTCGACGCCAGGCATCGCGGCCGCCCCGTTGCGCACAGCGTCCAACAGCTCTGCATTCTGTGCCAGGCCACCATGCATCTTCCAATTTCCAGCAACCAGTTTGCGGCGCATAAGCAATCGATCCGACCCTTGTCAAAGCGCGCAATCCTACCCTCGAACACACATGAGGTCAATGAAACCCGCTAGATCTATCGGTCGGAAATGTGCTTGACGGCTAATGGATACGCGCAGCCGCTGCATGCGGGCATCAGCAAATGCCGGTTGAGTATGCGGACTGGAAAGGATCAACGTGAATTTCACTCATCGAGGCGCCCGCAAAGAAGGTCTGTTTTTTTGCCGCTTTGACCATTTCCGGATTGCCGCACAAGAAAACGCGCCAATTTGACAGATCCGGATATTCAGCCAGCGCAACGTCCAGCACCATCCCTGACGCATACCCCGCAGGGGACTCCCCATCGGAAATGCATGGAACATAACTGAAGTTGGCATGGGTTTGTTCGAGCCTTCGCAATTCCTTGACCAGATAGAAACCATTCTTGTCGTTGCTGCCATGAAAGAGACTGAGCTTGCCCTGATGATTGTGCAATAGCGCGTCGCGAACGATGCCATACAGGGGAGCGAGGCCGCAGCCGGTCGCAATCAGAAGAATATTCTGATCGGGATTGCCCGGCACGTAAAAACAATCTCCGGTAGCCTCCGATATCGTGACTTCATCCCCTGCCCTGAGTTTTGCGAAGAGCCAGCCGCTGACCAGTCCGCCCGGAACCCTTCTCACGTTGAGAAAAAGTTCCTCGCTCAGATCGGGAACGCTGGCCAATGAATAGCAGCGTGCGGTCGTTTCGTCCTTGTAAAGACTGATGAACTGCCCGGCCCTGTATTCGAAGGGACGGGAAGGTTTCAGCCGGATACCGAGAATATCGTCGTTGAGGAATTCGACCTTTGTTACCTTGGCAGCAAGCTTGCCCATCCCCGAGTCGGGGAGAACGACCTCGATGTCCTGTTCCGGATAACATGAACAGGACATGAAGTAATTCTGGGCGGCGAGGGTCGGCTTCAACCCGGCTTTTGCCTTTTCTGGTACCGTACCCTTGACCGCGCGCATCAGACAGGACTGGCAAAGGCCGGAATGGCAGGACGAGGGGACGGAGATGCCGTGGGTGATCAGGCAATCGAGAACCGAATTGCTCCCGCACTCGTAAGATTGCCCGCCATAAGTAACTTTGGCCATAGACGCGAGGGATTATTTGCCCAAAACGTCTTTTCTCGTTGTTTCGCAGAGCGCGGCGACTTGCGCGATCAGCTTATCCGATACTTTAAGTTCCTTGAGCGTGGCCGCCAGATCCTCCACCACGGCATCGAAGTGCGAATCGTTAAGGCCTCTTTTCACGAGGTGCTCATGGCCTTTCCTCATGTCCAGGCCGGTGTAGTTGTTCGGGCCGCCAAAGGCCATCGTCAGAAAGGCCTTTTGCTTGGCTGCCTGTTTTTCCATATCCACATCGTCGAAGAACCGTTTGATGCGGTCGTCCTTAAGAACCTTGCGATAAAAAATATCCACTGCCGCGTTTACTGCAGCATCCCCGCCAATTTCGCTATACAGACTCATTTCCTTCTCCCAATCAATTTGAGCTTACTGCCTTTGATGTTCCGGCAAATGTTTATGCCACCCCGGATGTATATTCAAACCGCTCTGGACAGACACGGCTTTAAGATATATCCTAAATACATCTTATTGGCCGCCCAAATCCTTGTCAAGAAAAATGTTTGAAAAATGTGCAAGAGAATTGGTCGGGAATACATTGGCCGCGTAGACTGCTGGAGTAATTTGACAGGTTGACTGGCACACCGCTGGCGCAATGTTAGACCCGCTGTAGAATCGCAGTGGCCCATTCAGCCTGAAAGGCAACAAATGCGTTTAACCCTGTATTCAGATTATTCGTTGCGCGTCCTGCTTTATCTTGCCGGCAAGGAAGACGAAACCGTGACCATCACCGAGCTGTCCGACTTTTACAAGATTTCGCGCAACCACCTGGTAAAAGTGGTGCACAACCTGGGCCTCAACGGTTATATCCTGACAACGCGGGGAAGAAACGGCGGAATCAAACTCGCCCGCGCTGCCAAGGAAATCCTGATCGGAGAAGTGGTGCGTACGACCGAGCCTGACTTCGATCTGCTTGAATGTTTCAATCCTGCCACCGATCAGTGCGTGATCACCCGCTCCTGCAGCCTGAAATCCGTACTGTTCAATGCGCAGAAGAACTTTCTGGGCGTTCTCGACGCATACACGCTTGCCGACATTGCAAAGACATCCAGGAAGGCATTCACTTCGTTCAAATCGATACCGATCGTGCGCGGCTGACGATTATTGACGAGGAAAAACCGGGGAGGACTACGGCCGGCCTGTTGCCTAAGCGGCCTGAACCGGAATACGGTCGCGTTGCGCGACTATATGGTTGCGCTCGTCCACGTAGACGAGGAGCGGGCGGTATATCTGCAGCTCGATCTCGTTGTACATCGCATAGCTGGCGATGATCAGGAGATCGCCCGGCTTGGCCTTGTGAGCCGCTGCACCGTTCACCGAGATGATGCCGGAGCCGCGCTGCGCGCGGATCGCGTACGTGGTGAAACGCTCGCCATTGGTGATGTTGTAGATGTCGATCTGCTGATACTCCTTGATGTCGGCCGCATCCAGCAAATCGTCATCGATCGCGCAGGAGCCTTCGTAATGCAGCTCGGAGTGCGTGACATGCACCCGGTGCAACTTGGACTTCAGCATAGTTCTTTGCATGAGACAACCCTCTCAGTCAGCGGGCGAACATTATATCGCACACTTTCACCCGTGTAAGCATCACAAAATCAACCATTCAACCCGACTTCAACGTTATCGATCAAACGCGTATCGCCCAGCTTCGCCGCCGCCAGGATGACCAATTCGTGCTGATCTAACGTGGCCGCCCGCAAGTCCGATTGGTTGCGCACTGCCACGTAATCCACCTTCCAGCCGCGCGCAGACAATGCTTCGACTGCCAGGCGTTCCATTCGTTCATATTCGCGTCCGCCTTGCAGGATGTCCTGCCGCATCCCCTGCAGCGTCTGATACAGGAACGCCGCCCCGGTGCGCTCGGACGGACTCAGGTACTGGTTGCGCGAGCTCAGCGCCAGCCCGTCCGCCGCGCGCACCGTCTCGCCGCCGACGATGCGCACCGGCAGATTGAGTTGCGCAACCATCGATCGGATGATGTGCAATTGCTGGTAGTCCTTCTTGCCGAACACCGCCACCTGCGGCTGCACGATGTTCAGCAGCTTCAGCACCACCGTCGCCATGCCGCGAAAATGCCCGGGACGGGATGACCCTTCCAGTTCATTCGCAATAGGCGGCGGTTCGACGAACACCGTTTGCTGCGCGGGATACATCTCGCTGACCGGCGGCGCGAACACCATATCCGCCAGACCCATGAGCTTCCCGCAATCCGCTTCCAATGTGCGCGGGTACTTGTCGAAATCCTCGCTCGGCCCGAACTGCAGCGGATTGACGAAGATGCTGACCACTACACTCTTGCCCTGCTCGCGTGCGATCCGCACCAGGCCAAGATGGCCTTCGTGAAGATTGCCCATGGTCGGCACAAAGGCAATGGCACGCTCGTTCGATAATCGTGCGCGTAGTTCGGCGATGGTGGAAATGATTTGCATTAAACGAAACCCAAAAATCAACTTCGCGGAGAGTAGCACGACATATAAAGCCGTTCGTGCTGAGCCTGTCGAAGCATGAATGACAAAAATCAAAATCAACACCGCCGGGGGTAGCCCAGCAGCTAGTTACTTTCTTTTGCTTCGCCAAAATAAAGTAACCAAAGAAAAGGCGACCCCGGTTTACCGCCGCTGCGCGGTTCCCTCGATCAGCCGCAAGCAAGCGGGGCTGCGCAACTCGACCTGGCGGGGCGCACACTCCGCGCCCCACTGCGGGACTCGAACAGTGCTCGCCTAAACCTCCGCTCACTTGCGGCTGATCGAGGCGGCGCACAGGGGATGAAAAGCGGAAACCCAAAACCGAAAATCGGATGGGCAACAAGTTGCCCATCCTATAAACTGCAAACCACTATGTCTGACGATAAAAATCCATACATCACAAATGACGGACGGCCTGAACTCAAGGCATCTGTAGTTGCGTTTGTTGATATCCTCGGTTACCAAGAACTTATTCGTGAAGCACACCGCAACGGGACAGCACAGTCTTTGCTTATACGGCTTCATAAGGGGTTGTCAGAGGCATCACGTCATTTAAATGAACTCGATGAAAATGGGAATCCCTATCTACCACCGGAAATTTGGCACCATAAAGATTTTTACAAGATTCGTACTTTCACGGATAACATTGTAATTGGCTATCCGATTCATGCTGACGCAGAAATGGAGTTTGGGGTAATCTTTTCAAAACTTGCGGACTTTCAGCTCGCAATGGTGAACGAGGGATTTTTCGTTCGGGGGGCTATTGCCATTGGTGATTTGTATATCGATGATTTAACTGTTTTTGGGCAAGGTCTTTTAGATGCTTATGATGGTGAATCAAAGCAGGCAAGAGATCCGAGGGTGGTTCTGACAAAGTCGGCAGAAGAAGTCGTAATGCAACATGTCGGTTATTATGCCAACCCATCATACTCGCCACAAGCGCGAGATTTGTTTAAAGATGCTGACGGTCAGCTTTTTTTAAACTATCTTGAACCCATCTTAATTGCTGAGGAAGAGCACGGACCATTCTTCGATATTCTCGAAAACCACAAATCCGCAGTTGAAGCAAAACTTCAAGAATATCGGGGTCAGCCCACTAATTGGGCTAAGTACGCTTGGTCAGCCAACTATCATAATTTTTTCTGCGACCAATATCGTTACTTTAATGAGGAACACAAAATCGATCTGAGTCAGTTTCAAATGCAACCCAGCCGTATTGCATAGGTAGTTCGGTGTGCAACTTGTTGCCCATCCGATTTTCGGTTTTGGGTTTCCGCTTTTCATCCCCTGTGCGCCGCCTCGATCAGCCGCAAGTGAGCGGAGGTTTA
>Ga0335085_10004654_pt1 | contig 22576 bp, 19 predicted proteins | sample Lox_Sample_45_FD_206712 | JGI IMG/M metagenome (GOLD analysis project Ga0335085, IMG submission 206712) | Soil microbial communities from Loxahatchee National Wildlife Refuge, Florida, United States - Lox_Sample_4.5 | ecosystem: Environmental > Terrestrial > Soil > Wetlands | place: USA...
AGTTGCACGAATCCGGTCTTGCCCATGTAGGTGCGCAGCCAGCGGGCTTCTTCGACATCCTCGTCGCTGGTGAATTCGGCGTTGGCCATGCGCTGCAGCAGGTCGTCCAGATCGTTGCGCTGCAGGGTCCAGGAATCCATGGTCAGGAAGGTTGAGCCGGCGGCCTTGGCCAATTCGACAAAATCCTTCCAGCTGTCGGGATTGTCCTCGGACTTCCACAACATGCTGGGGACTTCGTCATGTTCGACATAGCCCGGAAAGCGGAGCATGCCATGCCCTTCGATAAAGGCGATCATGTCGTCTTTGAGGCTCGCGAGATTATCCGCGCGTGGAGACATCTGACTAACTCAGCATTGTATGCCGGAATGTTGAAAAAATGCAGCCGCCGGTTCGCGCCGGGCAACATTCCAATCGCGAATGCGGGTTTGCCGCAGACCGCGATCGGCCTATCGCCGGACTCGCTGTGCTAAACTACGTGTTTCACGACGATCGCCTGAACCGCACTATGCTGCTTTCCAAAGAGTATGTGAGCTACCTGGCCCGCGAAGTCACCAAAAAACTGATAGCCGGCCAAGCCATCGAAACCAAGACCGTGCCTGCCGTCACCGAAAAGGTGCATGCGGCGATCCTGGAAGAGTTTTCGCTGGAAGACCGCATCAACGACGAAGTGCGCGTGATTCTGGAAGCGTACTCGGAAGAAATGCGCCAGACCGGGGCCAACTACCAGGAGATGTTTCGCAAGGTGAAGAGCGAACTGGTGCGCAAATACAAGGCGGTCCTCTAGCCGCCGGTTCCGGCGACCAAGTCCATAAAAACTCAGGCGCGGGTTGTTGCAGACTGCATCTCTGCGAGCCCTGCCAGGCGTCGAGGTGAAGCTGGGGACAGCTTGCCGGCCTGATTCGGCTGCGCGGAAATCCGTGTAAACTGGAAGGTTCATTTCAGTGTTCAAAGGAGCGCCGTGAGAGTCAGCCGCGACAAGGTGAACAAAGTGGCCCATGTGGTCACCGATGCTTTGGCGGAGATGGAACAGGTGGAATTCATCGAGGACCGCAACACCATCCGCCAGGAAGTGCGCAAAATCCTGGAAGACCTGCTCAACCACGAAGAGAGAATCGATTTGGCCGCCCGGCAGAAAATTGACAGCCAGAAGCGCACCATCCTCGAAGGCAGCCAGGAGTGGGATATCCTCTACCGCAAGTACTACAACGAGGAAGTCAAGAAACTGGGCATGTGACCGAGCGTCCAGATGCTGCGAGGGCAGCTTGCCTCAGATTTCCACATTCTCCGCCTGGATAAAGAAAACTGCGCAGCAAGCCGGCTTTGACCTCGCCGGGATCGCGCCGGTGCAGGACTTCCCCGAACTTCGGCAATTTCCCCAATGGATCGCCGCCGGCTACGCCGGCGAAATGAAGTACATGGAAGCCCGCGACGAAGCCGGCCGGCTGAAACGCGCCTCCTTGAAATCGACTGTGCCCTGGGCGAAGAGCGTTGTGGTTTGCGCCATCAACTACAACACCGCGCAACCGTACTCCACCCAGGTGAATGATCCCGAACGCGGATGGATCTCCCGTTATGCCTGGGGTCGCGAGGATTATCACAATGCAGTAATGCGGAGGCTGCGGGAGGTTGAGAAGAAAATGGTTGCCGCCCGCGAGGCGGAAGGCACGGGCGAATCCTTGCAGACCCGCTGTTACGTGGATACCGGCCCTCTCGTGGAACGTGTCTATGCGAAATACGCCGGAGTGGGCTGGATTGGCAAGAATACCTGCATCCTCAACCAGAAACTTGGCTCCTGGCTTTTTCTCGGCGTGATTCTGACCTCGCTGGAAGTCGCTCCCGACCTTCCCGCGCCTGACCGATGCGGCAGCTGCACGCGCTGCATCGACGCCTGCCCCACGAACGCTTTCATCGCACCCTATCAGCTCGATTCCAACCGCTGCATCTCGTATCTTACGATCGAAAAGCGCGGCATAATCCCCGAGGAACTCCGCGCGGGCATGGGGCCGCACGTGTTCGGCTGCGACATCTGCCAGGATGTTTGCCCCTGGAACCGCAAATCCCCGAGCGCATGCGCCGAAGAGTTTCAGCCGCGGGAAGGCCTGATGAATCCAGCGCTGGAATGGCTGGCGCAGATGACCCCCGAGGAATTTCAGCAGAGGTTTCGCGGTTCACCTGTCCGGCGCAGCAAGCGAAGCGGCCTCCGGCGGAACGCCGTGGTTGCCATGGGCAACAGCGGCAACCCCCGATTTGTTCCGGTGCTTGAGGATATTTCGCGCGATGACGATGCGGTGGTCGCGGAGCACGCCCGCTGGGCGCGGAAAGAATTATCGGATGCGAACCGGAGGACGATTGAGAGCGCAGAGATTTCAATGGACCTGCCCCGCCACAGCCACTAGGATTTAGTTGTCCCATGCGCTGTACTCATCGTCTGGCCGCGCCCGGTTTCTTACTGGCACTGCTCGTCTTCGCCTGCATGCATCCGGTACCGGCCGGCGCCGCGGGATCGCACTGGATTCGAATCAGCTCTGATCATTTTTCAGTGTTGACGGACGCAAGCGCGAGGCAGGGCGACGCCGTCATTCTGCGCTTCGAACAGATGCGGGCTGTGTTCGGACAACTTCTGCTGAAAAACAAAGTGGTTCTGTCGGAACCTCTCGACATCATTGCCTTCAAGACGACCGAAGAGTATGCCGCGGTGGCGCCGGGCCATGGCGGCGCGCCCGCCTCGTCGGGAACATTCGTTCCCGGAGACGATCGCAACTACATCCTTCTGGACCTTTCCGACGAAACCTCCTGGCAGACGATGACGGTCGACCTCGCCCGCGTCCTGCTGCGCTACAACTACCCGCCCACCCCGGCATGGTTCGACCAGGGGTTCCTTGAATATTTCTCCAGTTTGCAACTGGGTGACAAGCTGGGAAATATCGGCGGCGACCCGGGACCATTCTCCCGCCTGCTGGACACTCAATCGTGGATTCCGGTTGAAGAATTTCTCAGTCCGAAGCCGCTTGCTTCCACCGTGCAGGCGTCTGCGATGTTCCGCGCCGAATCCTGGATTGTGATGCACTACCTGATCAGTAATCACAAACTGCCCGAGACCGGCGCATATTTTGGTCTGGTGGAGAATCAGGGGTTGCCCGTCGGGCAAGCGGTCCAGCAGGCCTATGGAATATCTTTGCAGCAGTTTGAGCAGGCAATCAAAACTTACGCTCACTCCGTGCTGCCGCGGGCCGCGGCTTCTCCAACTGCGCTGGCACATCAATTCCTGCCTCTGACGCCGGTTGACGTGGGCACCAGTTCGCAGAGTATTGCAGAGAGCGAGGCGGACGCCCTGGTGGATGAAGCCGCAGTTCGCGCGCCCGAGCACCAGGCCCAGGCAGTCAAGAATCTTACGGCCCTAGGGAATGACGTCAAGACCGACAATGCCGTCGCACATCGCGCACTGGCCTGGGTCTTATTACAGAAAGCAGACTTCCAAGGCGCTGCGGACGAATTATCCAAAGCCTCGGACCGCAACCCCAACGATCCCTGGGTGCACTACTATGCCGCCCTTCTGCAACACCGTGAAGGAGAGGCCAGCGGCGAATTCCCCGGCTTGGCCAATATCATGCAGGACCTGCGCGCGGTGATCGACTGGGATCCGGAATTCGCGCAAGCCTACGACATGCTGGCGGTTTCGCGATTGCAGGGCGGAGGCACAAATTCAGCGCTGCCGGTGATGCGGACGGCCATCGAACTCAGTCCCCGCGACCAGACCTATCTTCTCCATCTGGCGCAGATTTACCTTGCGGGGAAGAAATGGGACGACGCTGCGGCGCTACTCACGCGCCTGACCTCAAGCCCGGACGCCCAGGTTGCGAGCGCCGCCAAGCAGGATCTCGAGGATCTGCCTACTTTAAAGAAGTATGGAATCCTGCCGCAGCGAGGCTCGAGCGCGTCGCAATCGGGACAGGCTGTGTATTCCAGCTCCGATGACGATGACGACTCTTCCACTCCCAGCGTCTCCCCGCCTTCGGCCCCGCCGATCGATCGTCGCAAAGTGCACTTTCTGCAGGGGCAACTGCTTAGCGTGGACTGCTCGAACGCCCCGGTTGCGATTCTGCGCATCGTGGCCGGAAAGAAGACCCTGCGCTTTCGCACCGCCGACTACAAATCGCTTCTCCTGATCGGGGCGGACACTTTTTCCTGCGAATGGCGCAGCCAGCCGGTCGTGGTGAACTACAAGGCGGGTGGGAAAGCGGACGGGGACCTGGTCTCACTCGAACTACGCTGAAACGGGCGGAAGCAGGAACGAACCGACAATCGCCCTCCCCGGGGGAAGCCGGGGAGGGTTCTCGAATCGAGGCGTTTAAGCGCGGACTACATTGGCTGCCTGGAAGCCTTTCGGTCCCTTAAGTAAATCAAACTCCACCGTCTCCCCCTCGTTTAAGGTACGGTAGCCATTCTCCTGGATGGCAGAAAAATGAACGAAGACGTCTTCGCCGGTGGAGCGCTGGATGAATCCATAACCCTTCGCCCCGTTGAACCACTTTACTGTTCCCTTCTCTCTCACAAATTACTCCTTTCGACTCTGCTCTGTGATTTGAAAGCTCCACGTTCCTCGCGAAGCGCCTGCTTCAAACTACCCCCCTCTCGGTTCGTGGAAGCCCTGCCACATTGAAACTCGTGTCCCCCACCCGCACGAACAGGAAAGGCTCCGGAGCGTTGCACCGCCGGGCACGAGGGCGGGGCAAGCTCTGAAGCCTGTCATCTTGAGCGAGTTTTGACCGCGCGACACTCACTTCAATCCGAAACAAGTGTTACTCGCCGGGCGTGCTGCCGTGACGAGCAAAAGATAATATGCAGGAATGCGATCTCTGGCAAGTAAAGATTTTGGTGTTTGAAACGATTTTATGCGCCAAAATTTGAATCTGCGCCATCCGCGGGGGAAAACCGCGTGCGCTGCGTTTCGCGTGGGCAAGCACGCATATCGCCGGAAGCGTTTGATAGGATGGGAGAAACATCGACGTGCCCAACCCTGAACCACATCCAGCACCGGCGCTGCCCACCCCTGCACCCACCCCGCCATCGCCCGGCGGTCGGGCGTATACGGGCTTGTTCTCCTCCACCGTGCGGTACCTGTTGCGCACCGAAGTTCACACGTTTGCCTTCTCGGTGGCGGCGAATGCCATCCTTTCGTTCTTTCCTTTCGTGCTCTTATTGATGACGCTGATCCGCCATGTCTTGCATTCGCCCGTGATGTATACCGTGGTGGTGCAACTGCTGCACGATTACCTCCCCGCGGGACAGGACTTTGTCATTCGCAACCTCAACGCTCTGGTGGAGGCGCACCAGCAGGCGCAACTGCTTTCCCTGCTGATTCTTCTGGTCACCTCCACCGGAGTATTCATGCCGCTCGAAGTGGCCCTGAACCGCATCTGGGGATTTCCCAATAATCGCTCCTATCTGGGAAATCAGCTCATCGCCGTAGGCCTGGCGTTCGCCAGCGGCCTGCTGGCTCTGCTATCGGTCGCCCTCACGGCGGAGAACGTCAGCCTGCTGGAATCATTTCTGCGCGGGCACGGGACCCTGGTGGTTCGTCTGGTCGGATTCCTCATCATGAAAGCGTCGGCGATCGCCGCCAGCATTGCCATTTTCTTCCTTATTTACTGGCTGCTGCCAAATGGCAAGGTGCCGGCGCGGGCGGTGTTGCCGGCCGCTATGATCACCGGACTGCTTTCGGAAACGCTCAAGTACGCCTACATCCTGGCGCTGCCCCGGCTGAACTTTCAGGAAGTGTACGGCCCGTTCGCCCTTTCGGTCAGTTTGATGTTCTGGGCGTTTCTCCTGGGGTTACTGTTGCTGACCGGGGCCAATTTATCTGCCGTGCAGCACTATCGGCGCAAGGCATAAAGCAGCCGCAGGCAAGGGCAAATCGCCGAAATTGTTCACTCATCACACACTTCGTGTGACATCCGGCACATCGCGACAGACTGGCCTCGGCTAGCGTAGTTCTGTTTCCCGTCAGCGGCTGGCCTTGCCTGACTTGAGGCCGGCATATGCCCTCTTCTGTTGTCCAGAAATTCGCGTTGTTGTGTCTGCTTGCCGTCCTGAAAGCTCCGGCCGGCGCGGTTCAGCCGCGAACCGGAGTTCCCCATCCCATAGCGCCACATCCAGCCCCGCCGCCCAGCCTCTTCGAACTGATTAATAAAGCGGGTTACATCTTTACGGGGACGGTGATCGACGTGGAACGAATTTCGCCTATGAATGCCAACGAGGTGGCCACTATACAAATCACATTCCGCGTACAGCAGGGGTTTCGCGGAGCGCGCGCCGGACAGTCGCTCGTCATTCACGAATGGGCCGGCCTCTGGCAATCGGGTGAGCGCTATCGTCGTGGCGATCGTGCTCTGCTCTTTTTTTATCCGCAAAGCAAACTCGGCCTGACCAGCCCGACTGGTGGCCTGCTTGGTCGCTTCCCAGTGGACGGCCGGGGGCAGGTAGTGCTCAAACCAATCGTGCTCTCTCTTTTCGCCCGCAATCCGCGCCTGCAAAACCAGCTTCGAGGAAAAGCCCGGCTCGAGGCTGGGGAGTTCGCCCGCCTCCTGCTCGGGACACGGGAGTAGGTCCATGATGGCTTCTTCCGCCTCGCGGCCGGCCAGGATCGCAGCCTTGGCGGCTGCGCTCACCCTCAGCCTCCCGCAGCCGGTTCGGGCCGGCGGGCCGCGATATGTCGCCGGTGCCAGCTATTTTGACCCCAGTGTGAAGGGGCAGCCGGTTGTCTGGGATCAGGGAGCAATCAGTTATTACACCGATCAGGGCGGCCTGGGACCGGAGCTTGACGGACCAGCAGCGGATGCCTTCGTAGCAGATGCCTTCGACCACTGGACTTCAATCCTCAGCGCCGCAATATCCGCCAACCATGCCGGCCAACTGGCGGAAGACGTAAGCGGCAGCAATGTCGCCGCCAACCCGGACGGCACCATCACCCTGCCTGAAGATATTCTGCCCACATCCACCGATGAGCCGGTGGCAGTGGTGTACGACGGCGACGGCACCGTGACCGACGCCCTGCTGGGCGAGGGAGCGAGCAGCACGCCGGAATGCCCCACCAACTCAGTTTTTGGCGGTCCCGACAATCTGAGCGCCGACGGCCACATTGTTCACGCCCTGGTGGTGCTGAATGGAAACTGCGCCCAGACGCCGAGCCAGTTGCTGGACCTGAAATATCACCTGGTGCGCGTTCTGGGTGAAGTTCTGGGGCTGGATTGGGCGCAGGCGAATCTGAACGTGATTACGGGCGCTCCGGCGCCGACTTCTGCGGATTATGCCGGCTTTCCTCTCATGCACGCGGTGGATCCCATTTATTGCGTGCCGGTTGCCTCTTGTTATCCCGCCACGGTAGATCCGGCACAGCCCAGGCTCGACGATCAGGCTGCGCTCTCGCGCCTTTATCCAGTCACGACGCAGAATGCCCAGACTTTCCCCGGCAAATTGCTTTCGGGGACGAATACGGTTCGGATTCACGGCTCGGTCTATTTCGAGGATGGAGCCGGGGCGCCGGCGCAGCCCATGCAGGGTGTCAACGTGGTCGCGCGCTGGGTCGATCCGACGACGGGAATTCCCTCTCGCGCCTACGTGGCAAGCTGTGTCTCCGGCTTTCTGTTTCATGGCAACGCGGGAAACCAGATCACCGGCTTTACTGACGCCACCGGAGAACGCTATGACCGCCTGGGCTCCGATGATCCATCGCTTGAGGGGTTCTTCGACCTCAGCGGACTGCCGATTCCGGACGGAAGCGGCACTGCGGAGTATGAGTTAACGGTGGAACCGGTTGATCCGGTGTGGTCAAAGGGGATGGGCCCATACGGAGCCGCTCAGGTGCAGCCTTCGGGCGCCACTCGCGTTTTCGTCTATGGGAATGCGGGCCAGGACGTCCAGCAGGACCTCCCGATGCAGGGCAGCGCAGCCCAAACCCCGAATTGGTTCGGGCCGACAACCTATGCCGCGCCCGTGCCGGTCCCCACGGCCGGCGATTGGACAGGAGCCCTCAGCCCTTATGGCGACGCCGATTACTTTGCGCTGCCCGCTCAGGCAAACCGGACCCTCTCGGTCGCGGTCACCGCGCTCGACGAATCCGGCAATCCCTCGGAAACCAAGGTGTGGCCGGTGATTGGAATATGGCCCTTGGCGGACACCGGCAGCACTCCAGCCCCGGCCAATACGCCATCCGCCTTCAACACGCTGGTTGCCGGGGAGAGCCGCCTGGATGCGCAACTGAATGCGACCTCCACTTTTCGTATTGGTATTGCGGACTTCCGCGGGGACGGCCGTCCGGATTTCCGTTACCACGCCCAGGTCTTATACGGCGACGGCCTTACGCCAAACCGGGCGAGCGTGGCCGGCGGTACCCCGCTGGCGATTCAGGGGTTGGGCCTCAATGCACGAACCACATCCACAGTCGCTGCAACGCCAGCGGCCCTCATGGCCATCCTGCCCAACCAACTCCTGATGAGCGCGCCGGCGCTCCCAGACGGGGTGAAAAATATCGTGTTAAACGACCCGGCTACCGGGGGATCGTCCACCATGTTCGCCGCGGTCACATATGGGGCTGGCCCTGACGACATCCTCCAGCTCATATCGGGCTCGAATCCACCCACTCCGCTGGGTGGTCAAGCCGAGAATCCGATCGTGGTGCGTGTCACCGCTTCCGACGGAACAACTCCGGTCGCGGGCGCGAGCGTATTCTTCGCCTCCACCCCTGGCGCTTCGCTCTCAGCTTGCGGCGGAGCCTCGAGTTGCACCGCAATCAGCGACCAGAGCGGCTACGCCTCGACCTATGCCACGGTACTCACGCTCGGGGCAATTTCTGTGATCGCCGAGCTTGCGCCCGCATCCTACACACCTCCGAAAACGGTGCAAACTACCTTGGATGGAGTGTCCAACGGCGCGTCCGGTCCAGATATTGCCCTGGCGCCGCAACAGGGATGGATCGCGCAGAACGCCACGGTCACCCTGCCGCTGGTGGCGCGGGCTTTGCAGAATGGCGTGCCTCTGGCGGGCCAGACCGTCAATTTCCAGGTCGAAAAAGGCTCCGGCGCGCCAATTCCTCCGTCGGCGGTAACGGGAGCTACCGGGTATGCCGCCACGAGTCTTCAGCTGCCTTCTGTGGTTGCGGATGTGGAGGTCAGCGCCTGCCTGGGTCCCGGCAATAAACCCTGTCTCACATGGAACGGTATCGCTGTACCGCCGAGCGCCTGGCGCTTGCAGCCGGTCTCCGGAGATTTGCAGATCACGACGGTAGGCCAGTCCTTCCAGCCTCTCACGGTACGGGTTATCGATGCCTCGGGGGACCCGGTGCTGGGTGCGAATGTTGTCTTCCAGTGGTTCGTAGTCCGGGCTCCGCAAAACCTGCCGATTGTGTGGATTGGGGACACCGGCATCGCCACTAACCCGATGCCGGTGATTCTCGCCTCTCTACAGACTACGGCGCAATCCGGACCGGACGGTTCCGCGACTGTGCTGCCATCGACTGGAGGCATCCCGGGAGCGGTTGTGATTCTCGGAAGCGTTACGGCCGGAAGCGCTGCGCTGCAGTTCGAACTGCAGTCGCTGCCCCCCATCGGGGAAAATGTCGAGCCGTCCGCGGCAGAAACACCTGTTTCAGATTTGCGAAAAACGTCAAACAAACGCTAGCCGGCACGTTGGCACCGTGGCACATTCCTCAGGAGCGGCTTACGCACTCCAGAATTTCCGCTTCGCTGAGGGTATGATCGGAGGCCTTTGCCCGCTGGTAAATGCGCTCGACGAGTTCGTCGCTGGGCTGCATTCCATGACGTTCCAGCCAGAAGAGGACATTGGATTTTCCGCTCATCGGTCCGATGTCGATAACTTGCTCCATTCCGAACAGGTGCGCGGGCACGCCCGAATAGACGGCGTTGGCCAGTTCGGTGTCATTCTTTCGATACGCTTTGATGACTGCAGCGGCATGCACCCCGGTGGCGGTGCGGAAGGCGTCCTCGCCCACCACGGGATAATTCGGGGGAATAGGCACACCCGAAGCTTTCGACACTGCCTCGCAGTATGCTTTCAGGCTGGTTAAATCCTGATCCGCCCAGGGAGCAACCCCCATCAGCTTCAGGTTGACCAGCATCTGGTCCATCTGCGTATTGCCCACGCGCTCTCCGATCCCCAGAGCGCAGGCGTGTACACAATCGGCGCCGGCGACCAGGGCTGCCATGGAATTAGCCACGGCAAAGCCGCGGTCAGAGTGCCCGTGCCAGTCCACGCGAATCGCTTCCCCGGAGGGCTTCACCACTTCCTCCAGCACAAAGCGAACCAGCGCAAACACGCCTACCGGTGTCGCGTGCCCCGCCGTATCGCACACTACAATTGCCCGCGCTCCACAATCGATGGCAGTCCGGTAGAGCCGCCTTACGGTCTCCGGGTCGCATCGCGATGTGTCTTCGGTGACGTACATCACCTCGAGCCCGAGCGAGACCGCGTACTTCACTGCTTTTTCCGTCGTTTGCAGCAGAAAATCGTCGGTCCAACCTTCGGTGTACCGCCGAATCGGGCTGGATCCGATGAACGTCGCAGCCATAATGTTCAGGCCGGTACGTTGCACGATATCCGCCACCGGCCGGATGTCGTTCTCGTGGGTGCGCGCGGCGCAATTGGCGCGAATCTTCATTCTGGCGGCAACGATTTCCCGCGCCAGAGCTTCCACATGGCCGACTGCGCGCGGTCCCGCCCCCGGCAAGCCGAGATCAAGGGCATCGATGCCCAGCGATTCCATCAAGTGCAGAATGTGAATTTTCTCTTCAATCGAAGGATCACGGACCGAGGGCGACTGCAACCCATCACGCAGCGTTTCGTCGTTCAGCAGAACCCGCTTGGCGGGATGCAGTGATACTGCCTGGGATTGATTCCAGTCGTAGATGAGGTCGGTGACTTTCACGCTAGCAAGGGGCTTGAAGGAATTGCCCGCCGCGGATTCCCGGTGTGCCAGGACTCGACCGGTTCCCCGGGCTATTTCTTTGGCGGCAGAGTCAGTCCAAAGACTGAAATCTGTCCCAGACCGGCGACATTCAGGCCGCCGGACTCCTCCGGATGGGGCAAGTAGAGCGCTTTGCAGTGCTCGCAACGATATACTTCGGCGTCGCGGCCCCAGGCCTTTTCCACATCGCCGCAAGCCTGCTCAAGCACATCCGCCGCGTAAAACCAGCGCTTTAAATGGCCCCCGCAGGGCTTTCCCTTTTCGTTCTTCTCGTTGCAGGCCCTCTGCCCCGCTTTCTTCACCTTAACCTTGTGATGAGGAAGTTGCGCAGGGGTCTGCGTCCCGGATGCGGCATTTGTCGCCAAAGACTTTGCCTCGCTTCAGCGGCCGAGCGCCGCCGATTGCCTTCTTACGCTCTCATTCTACTCGAAGGCATTCACCCCATCCAGACGCGCCGGAGGCGGTTCAAAATTCACGCGCAGGCGACGCCTGGTCGGCCCCTACGCGCCCGACTTTGATTTCGGCAGCGAAATAATTTTCGCCCTTCATCGGGACCTGGGCCAACCGGCGCAGCATCGCGATCTGACCCACGTGGGTCAAGGCATCGGCAATCGGCCCCTGGAACAGACTTTCCTCGGAAACGCCCAGAGGCTTGCCGGAAGCGAGAAAATCGTCCAAAGCTTTCAACCCCGCGAAGAAGCGTTCGGCTTCCTTGTCCCAGGGCAGCGGGTTGGAGTCCTGCCAGCGCTGTTTGCCTTCGGCCATGGTCAGAGCCCAATCCAGAAGATCGCTCACATGGGCCAATATCTGCCCCGGGGTCCGCAGGGCTCCGGGGAATTCCCCAAAGCTCGCCGGCGCGCCGCGGATTGTCTTGCCTCCGCGATAGGCGAGTGTGGCGATCGTGTGGCGTAACAAATCGCGTTTGGGATCAGAAGCCATCTGCATGTCCACCTTTCATAGTCTTCCCTCGCGAGTCAGTATTCCCAGCGAGCGCACCGCGCCCTTTACCCGTGCGCTAAGGCTGCCTGCAAACTGCATATCCAGAAAGCCTTCCATCTGCTTCGCAAAAGCTGCACCGTAGCCATACCACCAGACTCTCTTGATTCCCGGCAACCGGTCAGAGTCCACGTATTTCACGCGGACCATCTCTTCCAGGCCGAACTTTCCGTGAGTGCGCCCCAGGCCGCTCGCCTTCACCCCGCCGTGTGGCGCTTCCGCAATTCCAAAGCAGGAGACAGCATCATTTACCATGACGGCGCCGGCCTGGAGACAACGTGCCAATTGTTCTCCGTGTTGGCTATCGCGCGTCCAGATGCTGGCCCCGAGCCCGTAGGCGGAATCATTGGCCCAATCGATGGCTTGCTCTTCCTCGTCAAAAGCCATCACCGGCAGCACCGGGCCGAACGTCTCCTCCCGCATGATGCGCATTTCGTGAGTCACATCGGCCAACAGGGTGGGCGCATAAAAGTTCGCGCCTAGCTCGGGCAGGCGATGCCCGCCAGACAGAATACGGGCGCCATGGGTCACGGCATCCTGCACATGCTCTTCGACCAGCCGCACCTGCCGTTCATGAATCAGTGGCCCAATGTCCGTTCCCGGCGTCAGGCCGTCGCCCACGCGCAGCCGTTGCGTTTTGCGAACACAGGCTTCGAGAAATGGCGCATACAATCGGCGCTGGACGTAACATCGTTCCACAGAAAGACAGGCCTGGCCTGCATTGACGAATGCGCCCCATACTGCTCCGCTGGAAGCGACGTCAATATCCGCGTCTTCCAGGACGATCATCGGGTCTTTCCCGCCCAATTCCAGAACCACTGGCAACAACCGTGCTCCGGCCGTCTCGGCGATTCGCCTTCCCGTAGGAACGCTTCCGGTAAAAATCAACTTATCGATGAATGCCTTCGCCAGGGTGGCGCCGGTAAGGCCATCCCCGGGAAGCACCTGAAAAACATCTTCGGGAAGCCCGGCCTCGCGCAGCAATGCCGCCAGTTCGAGCGCCACCAGCGTAGTCCACTCGGAAGGCTTCAGCACCACCGAGTTGCCCGCAGCCAACGCCGCCGCACTCTCGGTCGCTGGAATGGAGAATGGATAATTCCACGGCGAGATGATCCCGATGACCCCGTAGGGTTCGCGCAGAATGCGGCCGCGTTTCGTTTTCATCGCCAGATTGCCGTGCGGCACCGGCTCCTCACGGAGGTGCTGGTAAGACTGCTCCACCAGGAAACGCACGGCGTCGAGAACCACGAGAATCTCCGTTGCCAACGCTTCCGCATACGGCTTTCCCGCTTCCCGCGTGATCAATCGCGCCACGTCGGATTTCTTCTGCTGCAGAATATGTTGAAAGGTTCGCAAGACGACCAGCCGCTTCTGAATGCCCAGTTGGCTCCATCCGGCTTGGGCTTTCCGTGCCCGAGCCACGGCCTCACCAATATTCCCTTCCGTTGCGCATTCGAATGCGCGCAGCACTTCCGACGTGGCCGGATTGCGAGACAGCACTCTTCGCACGCCGAGTTGAAGATCAGTCGTCATCGCATCCCGATACGGACGGCTGGGTTCAACGCAGGATTCCCGCTGCTATGATGCGCGATCAATATCTCACCTCTGTCAGGTACAGTCCGGCCGCAGGCGCCGTGGCCCCGGCCGCCGAGCGGTCACGGGCTGCCAAAATCCTCGTCATATCTTCCGGCGCCAAAGTCCCTTTGCCTATCAGCAGGAAGGTTCCTACCAGATTTCTCACCATGTGGTGAAGAAAACCGCTGCCACACACCGTATAGATAAGCTCGTCTGCTTCCCGCTGCCAGCAGGAACTGAAAATCCGCCGCACATTCGATCGTTCGCCGATATTTTGTTCACCTTCGCCGGCTTCGTGGCCTGGAGCGCGAACTGGGAGACCGCGCTCCGGATCCACGGCGGCAAACGAAGTGAAGTCATGTTCACCCGCCACCAGCGGCGCTGCGTCCAGCATGGCCTCCTCATTCAGCGGATAGGGATAATGCCAAACGTATCGTGCCAGAAACGGCGGGCAGATGGCCGCGCGATACATGCGATAGCGGTATGTTTTCCCGCGCGCCGACTTGCGGGCGTGAAACTCCGGTGCTGCTTCCGTAGCCTGAAGTACACGAATCGCGGATGGCAATGCATCATTCAGCGCTTTGACGAAATTCTCGGCTGGAATCGGCGAGGTCGTGGCAAAAGTGGCGACCTGTGCCAGGGCGTGAACCCCTGCGTCGGTGCGTCCCGAGCCCTGCGGCACCACCTTTTCGCCAGTAATCCGTCCAATAGCTGAGGCCAGTGTCCCCTGGATGGTGGCTGCGCCGGGTTGCACTTGCCAGCCGGAGAACTCGGAGCCGTCGTAAGACAGAAGCAATTTGAGATTTCGCATCGTAAAGGTTTGGAGTCTTTCCCTGCGACGGTTCATCTAAAAGGACTTGAAAATTCGGAGCAACTTTTTGCGCCGTGGCCCGGTCGTCTGTTCGCGCCTGGAGTGATGGTGTCGGATATACTATTTTATTCCGCTTGTACAGAAACCAGGCACCGATTTCCACGCGGACGCGCAAAAAGTGAAACCGGAAGCGCGCCCTTTGCGTACCACATCTTGATTTCGGAAGTCCGTCACATCCGCAATTCTTCAGGGAGATAAGTGAATGCAACGCTCGCGTATAAGTTGGATCCAGGGTTTGGCAGCCACGGTGGCGATGGCTTGTGTCCTTTCGGGCACAGGTTGGGCGCAGACGCCGGATACGCCGCAGCCCCAAACTGACAAATCGGCCGCGCCGCAGACCTTCAGAACTCTGGACTATTCCCAGCCGCAGTCTCATTTCCCCAATCCCTTTGCACCGTATATGGTGCAGACTCTGCCACCGGTCAACTTGACCAATACGGCTCGTCTGCAGGACTTGATCCATGACGGCAAGTTGCAACTCTCGCTGGATGACGCCGTGGCCCTGGCGCTCGAGAACAACCTGGACATCGCGATCGCGCGCTACAACCTGGGCATTGCGGATACCGATGTGCTCCGCGCCAAGGCCGGAGCTTCCGTGCTGGGCGGCAATTACGGGCTAGTGGAGAACACTCCCGGGGGCATTACGGGTGGACTCGGAGGCACGGTGGGATCCGGCCCCGGCGGCACCTCGGTCAGCACCGGCGGCGCCGGCACCGGTTTGGGCGGCATTGTCGGTTCGACACTCGGCCTCGGCCCCAACATCACCAGTTTCGATCCGATTCTGACCGGCACATTTCAGGAAGACCGCCTTCGGACGGTTTGCACCAGCCCCTTCTGCGGCCCGGCGACCAACACCGGCACGATGAATTTTTCTTACAATCAGGGATTCGTCACCGGAACCGCCCTGTCGGTGGGTTTCAACAACTCTCGGGTGGCCACGGACAGCCCTTATAATCTGCTGAGTCCGACCCTGAGTTCCGGTTTCCGCGCCACGCTGACGCAACACCTGCTGCAAGGGTTCGGGTTTGCGCCCAATAATCGTTTCATTCGCATTGCCACCAACAACCGCGAGATTTCCGACGTTGCCTTCCGCCTGCAGGTGAGCACCACAGTGGACCAGATCGAAAACATGTACTGGGACCTGGTGTACGCCTACGAATATGTACGCGTGCAGAAGGAGAACCTGGCGTTTGCCCAGAAGACCCTCTCCGATACTCAAAAACAGGTGCAGATCGGCACACTGGCGCCGATTGAGGTGGTACGCGCGCAAAGCACGGTGGCCAGCGATCAGCAGACCCTCACGGTGGCGGAAACCAACCTGGAATTGCAGCAATTGCTGATGAAGAACGCCCTCAGCCGCACCATGGTGAGCCCAACCTTGACCGAAGCGGAAGTAATTCCCACTTCAACCATGCAACCCCCGCAGCAAGAGCCGGTGGCGCCGACGCAGGACCTGATTAACGAGGCGATCAGCCACCGCGCCGAGCTGGCGGAGGCGCGCATTAACCTGAAGAATACCGAAATCAGCAACAAAGCCGTGCGTAACGCGCTGCGTCCTACGTTGGACTTGTTCGCCTACTACGGCGGATCGGGGGCAGGCGGTTCGCAAAACCCCAGCTACATATGCGTTCAGGATCCCACCAGTGCGTTTTGCAACGGATTCACCCCTACTCCCTCCACCAGCTACGGCTCGACCCTGAATCAGCTGATAGATTCCACGGCGCCGGATAAAGGTGTGGGCCTGACTCTGAACATTCCCCTGCGTAACCGCGCGGCCCAAGCCCTGCAGATACGCTCGGAACTCGAATATCGCCAGGCCCAGGTTCGTCTGCAGCAGATTGAGAATCAGGTGCGAATCGAAGTGCGCAACGCCCAGTTTGCCGTGCAGCAGAACCGCGCCAGCGTGCAGGCGGCACAGGCGGCAGTCGATCTGGCGCGCCAGTCGCTTGATGCCGAGCAGAAAAAATATGCTCTGGGCGCTTCCACTTCTACGCTGGTTCTGCAGAACCAGTCAGCACTGGCGACGGCGGAATCCACGCTGGTTTCCGCCATGGCGGCCTACGAAAAGGCGCGCGTGGAACTTGATCGTGCCACCGGCCTCTTGCTGGACCACACCGGCATCCAGGTAGCCGATGCCGTGCACGGCGAGGTTACGCACATGCCCAGCGTGCCGGACGTGGTAGAGCGCCAGGAGGAGAAACCTCAGCCCACCCAGCCCTGACTCAGCCCGCCGAGTCTGGGAAAATTCAGCACGAGGGCCCTGCGTTCCTTCTGGATCGCAGGGCTTTTCTCTTCCCCATTTGACGCCAGGCTTTTACAATCGTCAGGCGAATTCTGGGAAAATATCGAGGTGTCGCGTGAAAATTGCCAAAGACGTCACCGAACTGATTGGGCGCACTCCGCTGGTCTATCTCAATAAGGTCACCGCCGGGTGCTCTGCGAAAGTGGCAGCCAAACTGGAAAGTTTCAATCCTTGCAACAGCGTGAAGGATCGCATCGGCGTCAGCATGATCACCGAGGCGGAACGTGCCGGCAAGATCCAACCGGGTAAGACAGTGCTGATCGAGCCCACCAGCGGCAATACAGGCATCGGACTGGCTTTTACCGCCGCCGTTCGCGGCTATCGGCTCATTTTGATCATGCCCGATACCATGAGCATGGAGCGCCGCGTGCTCCTGATGGCACTGGGCGCGGAACTTGTTCTCACGCCCGGACCGAAGGGCATGAAAGCCGCCATCGCCAAAGCCGAAGAACTGGTGGCCAGCACCCCCGGTGCGTTTATGCCGCAGCAGTTTGCCAACCCCGCCAATCCCAAAGTGCACCGGGAAACCACCGGCCCGGAAATCTGGGACGACACCGATGGAGAAGTGGACATTCTGGTTTCCGGCGTCGGCACGGGCGGTACACTGACCGGCGTCACCGAATATATTCGCCCCAAAAAGCCCAGTTTCAAAGTGGTCGCGGTCGAACCCAAAGACAGCCCGGTGCTCTCCGGCGGACAGCCCAGCCCGCACAAAATTCAGGGCATCGGCGCCGGATTTATCCCTGAAATTCTGCGCACAGACTTTATCGACGAAGTTGTCCAGGTAACCGCCGAGGATTCGATCAACATGGCGCGGCGCCTGGCGCGCGAGGAAGGTTTGCTGGGTGGAATTTCCTGCGGAGCCGCCGCCCATGCCGCGGTGCAGGTGGCGCAGCGCGCCCAGAATGCGGGAAAGCTGGTGGTGGTGGTGCTGCCCGATTTCGGCGAGCGCTACCTGAGCACGATACTGTTTGAGAGCCTGCGCAACCAGGCTCAGCAGCTGGTCGCTTCGGCCTGACTATGGTCGGATTTTTTAGATCGGTGCGGGAAGATATCGCTGCCGTACTCGACCGCGATCCCGCCGCTACCTCCTGGCTTGAAGTGGTGCTGTGCTATCCCGGGCTGCATTCCCTCTGGGCCTACCGCGTAAGCCACTGGCTGTGGCGCCACAACTTGCATTTTCTGGCGCGAATTCTTTCCCAGGCCGCCCGTCTGCTCACCGGAGTCGAAATCCATCCCGGCGCCCAGATCGGCTGCCGCCTTTTCATCGATCACGGCATGGGTGTGGTGATTGGCGAGACCAGTATTGTCGGCGACGACGTCACCATCTATCAGGGCGTAACCCTGGGCGGAACCGGCAAGGAAACCGGCAAGCGTCATCCGACCGTGGGCAACAACGTCAGCATCGGCTCCGGCGCGAAACTTCTGGGCAATATCACCATCGGCGAAAACTGCCGGGTGGGCGCGGGTTCCGTGGTGCTGCGCAGCGTTCCCGATAACGCGACCATCGTCGGAGTTCCCGGACACATCGTGTTGCGCAACGGACGGCGCGTGGTGATCACCGATCCGAAAGAAATCAGCGACCCTCTCTCCGACGTGATTATCAAACTGGTGACCGAAGTCCACGAGTTGCGCGAAAAACTGCAGGAACATACTCAGGCGGTTCTCGCTCCCGAGCAGAACATGAACATCGACGAGGAATGGGGCTCGGTAACCGACGGCGCAGGCATCTGACCAGACGGTTGCGGGGCGCAGCGGGGATCAGGGACACCGGCTGACCACTTTCAGCCAACTCCCACGGCCATGTATTCTTCTTGCCGTGACACTGTCCGTTGTCATCATCACATATAACGAAGAAGGCAATATTGCCCGCGCGCTCGAAAGCGCGCGCCCGCTGGTATGCGACGGCGAGGGTGAAATCATCCTCGTGGACTCCGGCTCGACCGACCGTACCGTGGAAATTGCCGAGTCATATGGAGCGAAGGTCTTCGTCGAAGAGTGGAAAGGCTACGCCGCGCAGAAGAATTCGGCGATTGAGAAAGCGACGGGCGACTGGATTCTGAGCCTGGATGCCGATGAATCCCTGGAGCCGAAGCTCGCCGCTGAGATTGGACAATCGCTGCGGCAGATCGCGTTCACTGGGTTTCGCATTTCACGAAAGAATCTATTCCTGGGACGCTGGATACGATACGGAGGGTTCTGGCCTGATCCAAAATTGCGGTTATTCCGCAGAGGGACAGCCCGGTTTGAAGATCGCGCCGTTCACGAGGACGCGAGACTCACTGAGGGAATCGCCGGGCGAATCGAGAACGCCATCCTTCACCACTCGTACCCCACGCTCTCCGACTACATCGAGCACATGAACCGTTATTCTTCTCTGGGTGCGGAGATGGCGGTCGCGAAGGGCAAGCGCGGATTCAGCGTTGACGATATAGCTCTACGGCCGCTGCTCACCTTCCTCTATAACTACTTCTTCCGCCTCGGCTTTCTTGATGGACGCGAGGGCCTGTTACTCCACCTCTACCACGCGGGATATGTCTCCTGGAAATACGCCAAGGTCTGGGAGTTGAGCCGGAAGCAACCCTAAACCGGCGACCCAGCCGTCATCTTGCCCTTCCCCCTGCAAGTGCCTATCATCAGGGGTTGCGCGGGGGAACATGGCGCCGAACAAGCCGAAAAAACCGACAGTCGCGGAAAGCCCGGTCTCCGATGTTTTCGAGGGCCGCCATCCCTCTCCAGCGGAGAAAGAATGGGCGGAGAAAAACCTCGCGCCCGCGCTTGAGAAAGCCCCTGAGAGGCCGATTGGCGCCCCCAGTGGCGTGAATCTCGACGAGCATGGCCAGGCTCGCTTCACCACGATTTCCGGGGTTCCCATTCGCCGGCTCTACACCCAGGCCGATCTGCCCGAAGACTGGAATTACGAGCGGTATCTCGGCTTTCCTGGCCAAGCGCCGTTCACCCGTGGCATTCATGCCTCTGGATATCGCGGCAAGCTCTTCACCATGCGTCAATTCTCCGGCTTCGCCTCGCCCGAGGAAACCAACCGGCGCTACAAGTATCTTCTCGAACACGGCGGCAGCGGCCTCTCGGTGGCCTTTGACCTGCCGACGCTGATGGGCTATGACTCCGACCATCCCGCCAGCGAAGGCGAGGTCGGCAAATGCGGCGTGGCCATCGACTCGCTCGAAGACATGGAAATTCTGTTCGGGGGTATCGATCTCGAGAACACCACGGTTTCAATGACCATCAATTCGCCGGCGTCGGTGCTGTGGGCCATGTACCTCGTGGTCGCGGAAAAGCAGGGCGCCGACTGGAAAAAGATCTCCGGTACCATTCAGAACGACATCCTCAAGGAATACATTGCGCAAAAGGAATACATCTATCCGCCCACGCCTTCGATGCGACTGGTGGTGGATACTTTCGAATTCGGTTCCAGATTCACGCCCCGTTTCAACACGATTTCCATCAGCGGATATCACATCCGTGAGGCCGGCTCAACGGCTCTGCAGGAGCTGGCGTTTACGCTGTACGATGGCGTTGAATACGTGGAATGGGCGCGCCGTCGCGGTCTGGATGTGGACGAATTTGGCCCGCGCCTCAGTTTCTTCTTCAACGCGCACAACGATTTCTTTGAGGAACTTGCCAAATACCGCGCTGCCCGGAAGATTTGGCATCAGGTGATGAAAGACCGTTTCGGGGCCAGGAATCCGCGCACCTGGCTGATGCGTTTCCACACCCAGACCGCGGGCGTTTCACTTCCGGCGCAGCAACCCCTGAATAACATCGCGCGCGTCGCCCTGCAGGCGCTGGCTGCGGTGCTGGGCGGTACCCAGTCACTGCACACCGACGCTTATGACGAGGCGCTGGCCCTGCCGACGGAAGAAGCTGCCCGCATCGCCCTGCGCACCCAGCAGATTATTGCGTACGAATCGGGCGTGACGCAGACGATCGACCCTCTGGGGGGCTCCTATTTTCTCGAAACGCTTACCCTGCAAATGGAAAAAGGCGCTTTCGATTACTTCGGCAAACTCGACGCCATGGGAGGCATGGTGAAGGCCATCGAGCACGGATATCCGCAAAAGGAAATCGCGGAAGCAGCCTACCAGTATCAGCGTGCAGTCGAGGCCAAAGAAAAAATCATCGTCGGAGTCAACGAATTCACCGTAGAAGAAGAACCGCCGAATATCCTCTATATCGATGAGAGCATAGCCCGCCAACAGACCGCGAAGCTGAAGGCCTTACGGGCCCGCCGATCGAATGAGGAGGTCCAGCGCCGGCTGGAGGCATTGAAAACAGCGGCGGCACAGGAACCTCGAACCGAATCCACCGGGGGCGTTTCCTCCGCCAACACCATGCCTTACATCGTCGATGCGGTCCGCGCCTACGCAACCGTCGGCGAAATCTGCGAGGCCCTGCGTGAGGTGTATGGAACGTACACTGAAGTGAGCATTACGTAAACGTGTTGCGCGCCTGACTCTTCGTCACGACTAACCCCGTGGAGTTCCATGCGTGCCGAATTTCGCCGCCAGAACATCAATCTCGGGAAACGAGTGTGGCTCAATTAGGGTCGATTCCGACATTTGCCGGCCGTCGCGAACGGCAGACACCATCAACTCCAGGGCGGGTGCGCTGGCTGGCGGGGTCACGGTGGTGGCCGCCAGTATTCCGCGCCGAACCCACTCCTGCCCCGTTTTCGGCAGTCCATCGACTCCGGTGAAGGGCAGCCCCAGGCGCCCCTCCCGCTCGGATCCGCTGGTGTGTTCCTGAAACGCCTTCCTCGCTCCCAGAGCGATCGAATCATTCTGACATCCCACCAGGTGAATCTCTTCGTTGTGCGCGGTAGAAAGCCGAAGCCACGAACTGATCGCCTGGCTTCCGCTGCCCTCCGTCCAATTCGCGCTCTTGAGAATTTTGATGCGGATATTTTCGGGCTTGGTCTCAAACATGCCGGTCAGTCGTTCCTGTGAGACCGAACTGCCGGCCGGACCCTGGATGTAGAGCACCGCGCCGCCCTCCGGCAGGATCGCGGCGAATTGTCGCCCCTGGATGCGCCCCACTTCCTCGTGATCGAGACGCACGGAAAAGACCGGGGTGGTGCTGACCTTGCGCAGCGCCGTCAAATACTCGGCATTCCGGCTCAGTACCACCCACCCGATTCCGGCGGTCGCCGCCGCCTGCGCCACCACCGGCAGGCCGGTTGTGCCCGCCGGTTCCATGAGAATTCCGTCGGGAGCCGCGGTCGACCTGGATTGAATCGCAGTGAGCAATTGCTGGCTCTGATTGAGGGCATCGCTATCGGCAAACAGCACTTCCAGATCCACATCGAGACGTCGAGCGACTTCTTGTGCGGCGCGCGCCTGCTCAACCTGATAATCGTTATCGCTGGTGATCAGCGAGAGTACAAACTTAAGTCGCTTCATGGCATCTGCGGGATCGAAAGCCTGCCGCCATCCAACCGGAGAGTAAACGGTTTCTCGTAATGCCGAAGAGTTTCTCACAACTGGCGCGGAGCCTGACAAGAACCTGTTGCACTATTCGGAACCTCTGCCGGGTGACTTTCGTGACGCGCGTGCGGGAAAATGCCGGTCATGCCCGCCACCACAGGGTGTGCCTGGGATCACAGCCAAAACAGGGCCCGGGAGGCACTCTGAAACCAGAGATCGCGAGGAGGCTGCCATGACATCCTTCATCGAAGTGCATACAACCGCCGGCATGCAAGAGTTGGTCAACGTGGCTGCGATTCAGAGTGTGAAACAGATGAAAAAGTTCACCCAACTGGTGTTTACGGATGAAGAACCGCTGGACGTGGTCGAGAGGTATGAAGAGGTGAAAGGCCTGATCCGGCGAGCGATCG
>Ga0335085_10004655_pt1 | contig 22573 bp, 20 predicted proteins | sample Lox_Sample_45_FD_206712 | JGI IMG/M metagenome (GOLD analysis project Ga0335085, IMG submission 206712) | Soil microbial communities from Loxahatchee National Wildlife Refuge, Florida, United States - Lox_Sample_4.5 | ecosystem: Environmental > Terrestrial > Soil > Wetlands | place: USA...
AACCTGGAGCATGGGCCGACATCGTGGCGGTGGATGGAGATCCGTTGAAAGACGTCACGACTTTAGAGCGCGTGAAGTTTGTAATGAAGGGCGGGGATGTGGTGAGGAATGAGTACGGGAAGTAGCCTAGCTTCGCACGGGGGACAGCCGATGGCGGCTGTCCCATAATGCTACACTTTCGCTTGTTTGGTGACCCAGTCTGTGAGGTACGCTGATTTCCCACTCGACAGCAAAGGTTTGCCTTCCAGGACGGCGCTCACAAAGTTCTCGATCATTGGATAGTGCAGATTTGGGTGAGCTGGAAGATTCTCTCGGCCGCCCGGATAGATCAGATCCGGCCCATTTAGCGGGGACATTTCGATCTCGCCCTCTGTCCCGCGAATACGGCATTCATCACGGATGACTTTTGAGTGCCAGCGAACGTCGACTACTCCGCGGACGCCGTTCTCGTATTCGATCATCACCGTTGCGTTATCTTCGACGGCGTAGTGATGGACCGCGTTTGAGAGCTGTCCTTTTACTCGGAGAGGCTGTCCGAAGAGATAGTTGAGTACATCGATGCGATGGGACGCGATGTCGAAGAGTGGGCCTCCTCCGGCCTTCGCCGGATCGACCAGCCAACTACGGCTACCGCTTCCGTCGAACCACATGTGGTTCGTGAGTTCTGCCACGACCGGCTTTCCGATCGCGCCTTGTTCAATCAATCGCTTGGCGCGCTGCACCTTGGGATAGCAGCGGCGGTAGTAGGCGATGCCGAGCGCTTTACCAGTTTCTTCTGCCGCGCGGACCATGGTGCGCGCCTCGGTTTCGTTCATCGCCATGGGTTTTTCGCAGATCACGTGCTTGCCGGCTTTGAGCGATTGAATGGTTTGTGGAGCGTGCAGGAAGACGGGACTCGCCACGTAAACGGCATCAATCGCGGGATCCATGAGGGCTTCTTCCAGCGCCGACCAAACCCGCGTACCCGGATAAGCGGCTGCCTTGGCGGGATCTCTCGTGACGACGCCGTAGAGTTGGCTGCGCCGTTCTGTTTGAATCCCGGGGATGACGCGGCGTGTCGTGATGTCGCCGATTCCGATGACGAGCCAATTGAGCATAGAAAAGCAGGTTACAAAGTTTCAGAGTTTCAAAGGGTAAAACATGACCGAGTCTGCAATTTCAGTGCTGAACTTTGAAACTGTCGTACCACAAAACCAAAGGCCGGCGCACAGGCCGGCCTCGGTTCGAAATGAGATCGCGACTACTTCTTGGGCGCGATCGCGTCTTTGGCGGCCTTGGCGACGCGGAACTTCACGACAGTCTTGGCCTTGATCTGGATGGGTTCACCGGTCTGCGGATTGCGTCCAGTGCGGGCTTTGCGGTGCGCCTTCACGAGTCGGCCCAGTCCGGGCACGACGAAGATGCCATTCTTCTTGGTTTCTTTGATAGCGGTGTCAGCGAGGTTCTCGAGAAACGCCGCCGCGGTTTTGTTGGGGATCTCAACCTTCTCGGCGAGAAGCCGGATAAGCTGTGTTTTGGTCAGACCTGCAGCCATACTTCCTCCTCAGAAAAATCGGTTTAATACCAAGTCGGGCTTATCTTATACCTGTGAGCCTGTGGAAAAACACTTATTTTACGCGGTTTCTAGCGTCTAGATGCGCTCAGAGGTGCATTTTTACAGGCTTTTTCAGGCGAGCGTCCACCAAAGTACGCCTGTGATGCGTATCAGCACCGTGAGTGAAATCACTTTCAAATTCGCCACGGAGTCGCGGAGACGCAGAGCTGGAGCTGATGAGAGCAGTTCTCCGTGACTCAGTGGCTTCGTGGTGAAATCGATTCGTAATGCAATAATGGAACGAGGAGTCTTGTTTGAGCTGCGTTATTTGTGAAATCCGGAAGGAAAAACGCTTTTGTCCGGCCGTACACGGGCGCATTTGCCCGCAGTGCTGCGGTGAGCAGCGCGAGGTGACGCTCGATTGTCCCAGCGATTGTCCTTACTTGCAGCAGGCGCGGGAACACGAGAAACCGCGCTCTTCCGAGCAGATTGATCCCGCGGGATTGTTTCTGCAGATCGAAGTCTCGGACCAGTTCATGTACGAGAAAGAGCATCTTCTGATGGGGCTGACGTTCGCGCTTGCGAAGGCGGCTCGCGCCGATCATAGCCTGCACGATCAAGATCTCATCTCGACTCTTACGATGCTCGCCACGAGCTACGAACGCCGTATCAATTCCGGGCTGCACTACGAGCAGCCGCTAACGAGTGAGTCCCAGCGGCGCGCCGCCATCGAAGTCGAAACCATGATCAAGGAGTATCGCGAGGCCGAACAGAAGCACATGGGATATTCCACGCTGAAGGATTCCGAGGTCCTGAAAGCACTGGTATTTCTTGTCCGTCTTGCGCACGGTCGCACTTCGGGACGCCCTAAGTCGCGGGCCTTTGTGGAATTTCTCTTCGCGCAATTTCCCGAGCGGGAGTCCGCCGTGCTTACGCCGCAGGAGGCGGGGAGCCGGATCATTATGCCGTGATTACCCTTGGTGCAGGCGCGGATCACAAGAGTCACTTTTCACGATTACAGGCTTCTGCTCTCCGGTCAGGTTTTGCAGAATTTCCACACCTTTTGCCCAGGCGGTAGCTCTTCCAGCAGTTGTGCCACTGTCTTTTTCAGCACTGGATGCCGGGTGTCAGGAGCGATTTCAGCCAGTGGTTGGAGCACAAACCGTCGTTGCGCCATTGCCGGATGCGGAATCGTAAGCTCGGCTGAATTCACCACGTGATCGCCGTAAAGCACGATGTCAATGTCGATGGTGCGGGGTCCTTTCTTCTGAAGGCGTGCGCGGCCGAGACAACGCTCGATGTCGAGTACGCTGCCGATGAGATCCGACGGGGAGAGTTCCGTCTCAAGCGCCACGGCGCAATTGAGGAACAATTCCTGGTTCGTGAATTCGACCGGCTCGGTCTCGTAGAAACTGGAAATGGTGGCTACGTGGCCAAGTGCTCTGAGTCGACTGATAGCCTGCTCCAGGTGACCCTGGCGATCCCCAATGTTCGATCCCAGCGATAGATAGGCGATGTTGGGCAATTGAGAGCAGCCTTATTTTCGATCGAAACCCATGCGTTGTTCTTCCTGTCAATGATTTCAACACAGATTTGAGCCCGACTGAGGTCTCATCACCTTGGTCACTAACGGCGACAGCGTCCGTACTTCTACAATCTCATCATGACCTTGGATTCCCTGCTTTTGAGCCAAGATCCCGATCTGGTGCGCGTGCTCCGCCCCACACTGGAAAAGATGTCGATTGATGTGGAGGTCTGCCACGACGTTCGGACAGGCTCCGACATTCTGATTTCCGACAAATTCGACGCCGTAATCGTCGACTGCGACGACCTGAACGGCGGATTGGCACTCTTGCAAGGACTCAGGAATACTCCCAGTAATAAGAACTCGGTTGCCTTTGCGGTGCTTAACGGCAAGCGGACCACGACTAAGGAAGCGTTTGGAATGGGCGCCAATTTCGTGCTGCAAAAGCCCATCAGCACGCTGAATGCATCCCGCTGTTTTCATGCCGCGCTCAATTTTATGCTGAAGGAGCGGCGCCGCTATTTCCGGCAACCCGTGAAAATCGATGTAAAGGTTGTAATCGAAGGGAAAACGCTGCACGCCATCAGTACCAACATCAGTGAAGGTGGCATTGCCCTGATGCTGCACGAAGCACTGCCTAAGGGCGCAATGCCGCACCTGAAATTCTCGCTCCCAAAGACCACCTTGCAATTCGAAGTCGAGGCCGAAGTGGCGTGGGCGGACCTCAAGGGGCTCGCTGGGTTCCGATTTCTGAACGTCCCTGCCAGCACCAAGACCGCACTGGAACAATGGCTCGACGACCGAATGGAACAGGATTTCCCCGGCAGCAAAGAACGAATCGAAGCGGCCGGCTCCGGATCGATCCACTAGAACCATCATTCAACTCCCGCCCTCCTATTTCAGAGGAATCTCCCTAGCGACTTGCGCCCTTGCGTTGCCGTGGCAAGCTGGTCGAACGGGAGAAATCGATGACTCATGAACTCCGGATCGCCAGGGTGCAGAGAACGCTGCGCTGGTTCGAGGACGACATTCCACTCTTGAACCTGCGTGTTCGCGAACTTTCGAAAGAGCGGCAGGAGTCGGCAAAGAAGTTTGCAGCAGCCATGATTGAGCAGACACGGGTGGAGTTAGAACGTCTTCTGCGGGAACAACCGGCGATTTCCAGTGATACCGATCAGGCTGCGTGCGAGCCAGCGGATTGAGGACTACAGAGACGAGCCGGCGGAAGCTTGTGCTGAGTACGGTCTAGCATCCTCTGTTTCCGAAACCGGCAACGTAACTTCGTCCCACATCGTCTTATCACGCAGGATGCGGGAGACCAGAGCGGTATGCATGGCGTGGCCGGCTCGATCGGCAACCACTCTTCCCAGAAGCTGTTTGCCAAGCAGCGCTAAGTCGCCAACCAGATCAAGAATTTTGTGACGGACGAATTCATCCGAGAAACGCAGAGGCCCGTTCTCAATTCCATCCCGGGTGAGAACGATACAGTTCTCGCGGGAAGCCCCACGGATCAATCCCATATTGCGCATCGCCTGCTCGTCCTCGCGTGAGCCGAAGGTGCGAGCCGCGGCAATGTGCTTGAGATAGCTTCCGTTGGTGAGTTCGACCTGGAAGGTCTCTTTGCCAATCAGCGGATGAGGAAAATTAATTGAGTACGATACGGAATAGGAATCTGCTGGATAGACCGCGATGAACTTGTTGCCCTCGCGCACCTCGAGTTCACGGCGGATTCTCAGATATTTGCGGGCGCGGCGCTGCTTTCGGATGCCAACCTTGCGAATCATGTCGACAAACGGCTTCGCGCTGCCATCGAGGATGGGCAACTCGAGATTGTCGAGCTCCACGATTGCATTGTCGATTCCCATACCAATGAAGGCCGAGAGCACGTGCTCAGTCGTGGAGATCAGCACGCCCTTCTTCATCAAACTGGTGGCGTAGCTCACACGCGCTACGTTCCGGCTGACCGCTTCAATCTCGAAGCCGTCGAGATCGGTGCGGCGGAATACGATTCCGGTCCCGGATGGCGCAGGAAGGATGCGCATCGCGACAGGGGCGCCGCTGTGAAGGCCCATGCCACTGCACTCCACCGCTGCGCGGGTTGTTTGTTCGGGGGTCAAGGGCGACTGTTAGTTGAAGGGAAAGACTACAATGCTGGTTGCAAAATCGTATGTGGCTAAAATGCCACACTCCGTAGCAAACCAGTTAACCTCAGGAGCCACGCAAGCATGGGCCGACGCCTACCTGCAAACATCAGATTCTAAAGATATTACTAGATGCGGCGCTACTTCTTTGAGCCTTTGACTGGTTTGTTCGGATTGTATCCGGAGTTCGGATCGAACATGGACGGATCGAGACCCTCATTGATCGTTACAGAATTCAGAAAGCGCTGGTTTGCCATGTCTCCGTTAAAAAACCGAGTAATGCTGTAGGGAGCCATGACCCCGGAAACGGGCTTGTAGTTGTCGTAGACCTCCTCCTCGAGATTTTTCTGCTTGTCGACGGGATCTCTCCATTCGAAAGACTTCTTTACCGGCAGATGTGAATCCACATCGAAATACAGGGTTACTGCCTCATTTTGTGCATTCACCAGGGTGACCTGCAAGGCTGGATGCTCGGCAGCAATGGCATTCCCGTCATACAGAAGCACCACGGTTGGGTCGTTCACCCAAGTGCGCAGGACCGTGTCCAGGGAGAAGTGCCGTCGGCGTAAATAGTCCTCAAGGTCTTTCGGTTCGACGGGATGCGGGCCTTTGTAGGTGATCTCGTATCCCTTGTTTCCGACAAAGACCTGCGCAATATCCCGTTCCTTGGTAAATTCGACACGCTCCCTGTCGGGAAACTCCCAGAAACTCCAGATCAGGCCACCTGCACCACTGGGCCTGCCGTGGTGGAAAGCATAGCCGCGCCCCTGCTGTTCGCGGTCGCGGATCGTCAAATAGGACTGGCCGCCGAGCGCTTTGATTCCTTCCTCGATGATCGATTTGGCCTTATTCGAGTTCTGAGCGGCGTCTTTGTCTAGAGCAATCGCTGGGGCGGAGTTGGTCTTGGAAGCGGGCGCTGTTGCTGACGGTACGGCCTGTTGCCCGATGCAAAACGAGCAGGAACACACCAAAAGCAATGTCGGGACAAACAATCTCATTCAGTTTGCGGGATGACTCAGATTGCAATCAGGATTTTAGCTTTTTGAGGGATTCTCCGCTGCAGTTCTTCAAAGCCGCCCTAAAATCTTGGATGCAGGAATACTCTGCCGTGCAAGCCATGCGGTCAGCATTTTCAGCCGCCGCGAGAGGTCCCTGTTCCACGATCACTCACGAACGCAGACATCCCCTTGTTTATGTCATTGAAAATAGGCGACTTGCTGTACTATCCCGGCAGCTCTCAGCAGAGCTCTTACCCCACTAACACGGCGCCGCCATTCACGTTGAAGATTTCACCGGTGATGAAGCTGGCGTAATCCGTGCAGAGAAATAAGACCGGAGCAGCGATCTCTTCAGGGCGGCCTGCTCGACCCAGCGGGATTGTGCGCAGGATTTCTTCGCCACTCTTTGGATCCTGAAGCGCCTCCGCGCTCATCTCAGTATTCACCCATCCTGGCGCAACGCAATTCACATAGATCTCATCGGAGGCGAGTTCCGCAGCCAGACTCTTGACTAGACTGATGAGCGCTCCTTTCGTGGCGGAGTAGTCAGCGTGAAATGCTTCTCCGCGCTGGCCGCTGGTCGAACTGATCAAAACGATGTGTCCAGCCGCTCCGCTGCCGCGATCCTGCGCTTTCATCTGCGTAACCGCGTGCTTCACGAGTCCGAAGACTCCATCGAGGTTGACGGAGAGTGTGGATCGCCATTGCTCGTCTGCCATTTTGTCGATTGGCACATCTGCGACGGGCCACACACCGTGGTTCGCGATCAGAATGTCGAGACGCCCAAACCGATTGACAGCCTGCAGAACGCAGTTGCCTGCGGCTTCGGGAGTGTTCAGGTCAGCAGCGATCGGAAAGCAGACGTCGGCTCCGCACTCGTCGGCCAGCGCCTCTGCTTGAGCCCGTGCATTTCGATAGCTGAATGCCACGTTGGCCCCAGCCGCGCTGAACATGCGCACGGTGGCGGCGCCGATGCCTCGCGATCCGCCAGAGATTAGAGCGACTTTTCCAGAGAGCGAAAGAGGGATCGACATAGCTGACTAGGCTACAGCATTCGTCAGCGGATCGAACAGTGTGAATGAAGTGTAAGGCGACGCTGGATGATTAGACTCCACTGCCGGTGGACGAGCGTTCTGCCTTCAGGCCCCGGAGTAGCAGTCGAACCAACATGCCGTCAAAGCGCGTGCCGCTCATGTGGACGAGTTCCTCGAGAGCCTGATCGGGAGTGCGAGCCGCCGAGAATGACTGCTCTGTCACCATGTTCGCGTAGGCATCGGCCAGACCGATAATGCGCGCCCAGAGCGGGATCTGTTCGCCGCGCCGTCCATCGGGATACCCGGAACCATCAAAGCGCTGGTGATGATGTTCAATTGCTTCTCTCATCATGTCGGAATGAGGGATGGTTCCGACGATTTCGGCTCCGATGTGGGGATGCATCTTGATTTGGTAAAACTCTGCATCGTTAAGCGGTCCGGGCTTGTTCAGGACACGCTCGGAAATAAATATCTTGCCGACATCATGCACGCGAGCGGCATAGACGAGGTCGGCGGTCTCTTCCGCGGAAAGACCCAACGCGCGAGCGATCACTTCACTGTAGCGGGCGACAAGATCGCCATGTCCTGCGCTCTGCAATTCGCGGGATTCGGCGGCTCGACTCAGGGACTCAATCGCCTCCTTCAAGAGAGGAACGTTGCAACCCTGGTCGCCTCCGCATAGCTTGTAGAGCGTGGAATAGAGTTCTTCCAGCTGCTCGGGCCCGTTGTGCTCGCGCTGCAGGAAGCCTTCGATGTACGCAGAAATCTGTTGCCTCTGGCGCGCGAAGTCCTGGCCTTCGACGAACTCCTGCGCCGTCGATACGAGATTTCCGCCTGAGCGCTTTGAGACGTACATGCCGGCGTCGGCAACACGAATAATGTCTTCGATGGAAAAGCCATGCATGGGAAAACTGGCTACGCCGAAACTGCCGGTGATATTGTGCTCGGCCAACATCGGATCGCTCGCCAGCCACTGCCGCAAACGTTCTGCCAGCACCTGCGCCTGTTCCGCGCCCGTTTCGGGCATTAGAACGATGAACTCGTCTCCGCCGTACCGCGCGACAACGTTCGACTGCCGGGATTTCTGCTCGAGCAGACGGCCGACGCGCGCCAGGACCAGGTCGCCTTCAAAGTGCCCCATACTGTCGTTTACTTCTTTGAATTTGTCGAGATCGATCAGAACGACCGAGAATGGGCGCCCTGAACGCGATGCGCGCTTCCACTCCGCTGACAGCGCTTCCCAGAAGAACCTCCGCGTTTTGATGCCGGTCAGTCCATCGGTGATGGATTGCTGCTGCAGCTTTTGGAAGACGAACGCGTTGTGCAAGGCAGTGGAGAGCAGGTCGGCAAGCGTGTTCAGGATGAGAACATCCTGCGGCGAGAATGCACTCTCGTCACGGCTCTCAATATTCAGGACGCCAAGCAGCGAATCGCCGTACGTAATCGGAATGCAGAGCACAGCCCGGGAGTCTGGCAAAATGCCCGTAAGATTTCCGGGCAAAGCGTTCTGCACGAGTGCCCGTTCGCCGGTTCGCGCAACACGGCCCAGAATGCCGGTCCCGAGCGGAATGCGCTTGCCCATAGCGTGAGCCGTGGTGCCGGCTTCCGCCTTGATCTCGACTTCTTTTGTGCCGTAGTCGAGCAGGCCGATCCCAATGTGGTCAAAGCTGAAATTCTTCTGAATTTCGCTGGCGATCTGCCCGAGCATGTGGACGGGATCGTCGCTGGAAATTGCGGTACGAGAAATGTTGTTCAAAAAAGCGAGTTGCCGTGACCTCCGCTGTTCTTCGGCGAACAAGCGGGCGTTCTCCACAGCAACCGATACCTGGCCAGCCGCCGTCACCAGAACATCGAGATCGCGTTGTTCGAACACGAACTCGCGGTCGGGATTCATCGCGACCATGATGCCGCACGATTTGTTATTCAGAAAAATAGGCGCGGCAATCAGGCATTTCGCCGGGCGCTTGGGAACATGCGTGATTCCCAGCTTCTGCCGGGCGGTTTCCAGATCCGAACGAATCAGCAGCGGCTCACCCGTGCGAATGACATATTCCGTGAAGGCGTTGCGAATTTCACGTGTGCGCTTCGCCAGGACGCGATTGTCTCGAACCTCCAGCTCGAAGCGGATCTCGTCGACTTCTTCAAACGCGATGTAGAAATGGCTGGTATCGAAAATTTGGCCTAGTTCAATCTGAATCGTGCGAAGAATTTCGTCCTGGTCGAGCCGCGAACTGATAGCCTTGCCGATTTCGGTGAGGAGTTCATATTCCTTTGTCCGCCGATGCGCATCGTGCGTAACGACGTAATTCTCGAGGGTTAGTCCCAGTTGGAGCGCGAGACCTACCATGAGCCGGGGCCCCGAGGAACCGAAGGCCCGCCGTTCCGCGTGTGGGAAGAGAATGACCCCGAAATTGTTTTCCCGGGTCTGAAGGTTTACGGCGGTCAAATGTCGAATGTCCGCTCCGGTCAGTATGCGCTTGAACTCCGCGAAGGTTCCTTTCGTCCCCACGGGCAGCGGTTCTGTCATGTCGGCGACATCGTGAGCGGTGAAGATGCCGCTGTTGCGGTACGCGAGTTCGCTGATGTAGTCGCCAGCACCGGTCTCTTCCAGCTCTTCGAGAAATCCTTCCGGAAAATTCTGCTGCACGGACGGCAATAGCCCGCGCCAGCGCTCATTAATTACAATGGCGGCGCAATCAATTGGCACAGCGCTTCTTAGGCGCTGCAATGCAGCCTGCATACTCGTTACGAGGTCTTCCGCGAATAGTAATTGGCGAGGGTCCACTCCCAGAGTCGAGAGAGCGAGAGTGTTCTCCTGCACTGCGTTGCGCTGGTTTTCAAACAGCACCATCACCATGGCGATGCCCAACAGCAACTGCGGAACGGGGCCGAAGAGCCGGCTCGCGTTGCCTGCCATCTCCATCAGTGGATTTTGGATCTGGCCAACGCCCATCAAAACGCCCCAGAGTGCAAGAGCGAATGCAAGCGCCTGAAACGCGAGCGAACCGCGTTTGTGTCCGTTCACGTAGAACACTGCCGAAGAATAAAGAAGGATCGCGGCCAGCCCGATACCCAACTGAATCGCGGGCTGAACATCCGGCCGGAATACTCCATCCACAATGTGTCCACGCAGGGTGAGTAAGGCCAGGATCACGCCTCCGGCGCCGACCGCCGCGTCGTACCAGCGAAAATGGGACGGCCCACGCATAAGGCGCGTAGAGACAAACACGCAGAGAGCCATCGCTACCAGAAAGAGCTGGCTGACGAAGAAAGCGACCGAGGATGAGGGGAATGTGTCGAGAACGTAATGCAGCGAGTACGCCGCCCAGGCCAGTTGCCACGCCCGGAAGTACGGCTGGCGACTCTGCTCGTGAAGGTATGTGAAGACAAGGAACAGCAGGACGGAGACAAAGCCCGGGATCACTGCTGTCGAAATGACAACGCCATTCATAGAGCAGACACCAATTCCATGGCCGCGAATTCGCGGGTTCGCCAGCGGAGGGGAAGGCTACACAGATGTTTTCACACTGAAACGCCCGAATACAACAGGTTTTAAGTACATTGGCCGCCTTCGATTTCAATGAGAATCAAAGGGTTGCACGAAAAGCGCCGTTAAGGTGAGCTTGACGGTCTGTTTTCTGCGCCCGTACCATCAAGGTTCAGTCCATTCCATGTCTAACCCGCCAGATTCTGCCCCACGCAACCTGCGTGTACGTTTTGCCCCGTCGCCAACGGGATTCCTCCACGTGGGCAGCGCTCGCACGTTTATCTTCAACTGGCTGTATGCCCGTCACAACGGCGGAACGATGATCCTGCGGCTCGACGATACCGATGTCGAACGAAATACCGATGCCTCCGTGAACTCGATTTTCGAAGGACTGAAGTGGCTGGGTTTGGGCTGGGACGAGCAGTATAAGCAGTCCGACCGCGGGGCCCTGCATCGGCAGATGGCTAACGCGATTTTTCAGAAGGGACTCGCCTACCGCGATTTCACGCCTGCTCATACCGGCGACAGTGAGAAGTCAGGCGCGCAGGGAACGTGGCTTTTCAATCCTGGGATGCGCGAGATGTCTCGTGAGGAGAGCGACCGCCGTGCGGCAGCCGGAGAGCCTTTTGCTCTGCGCTTTCGTGTGCCACGAGACGGACAGGTTGTTCGCTTCACCGATGCTGTATACGGCGAGCAGGTGAAAGCCGGAGTTGACATAGAGGATTTCGCGCTGCTGCGGTCGGATGGCAATCCGACCTACCACCTCGCTTCCTGCGCCGATGATGCCGATCTGCGCATCAGCCACATTATTCGCGGCCAGGATCATCTTTCGAATACTTTCAAGCATGTGCTGATTTTCGAGGCGGCGGGGTACACTCCGCCAAAATTCGCGCACCTGCCGCTGCTGGTCGCTCCCGACGGGACCAAGCTTTCCAAGCGCCGTCATGGGCCGGTGGTCAGCGTCACGACTTATCGTGATGCGGGATTTCTCCCCGAGGCATTTATCAACTTTCTGTGCTTGCTTGGGTGGTCTCCGAAAGATGATCGAACGAAAATGAACCAGCAAGAGTTGGTCGATATTTTTTCCCTCGAAGGGATCAACCGCGCAAATGCCGTGGTGAATTTCAAAGAGCCTGCCACAACTCCTGAAGAAACTTTTGATCCAAAGGCAGTTTGGTTGAATGCGGAGCACATTCGAGGTTTAGCCGTAGAAGATCTTAGCCATCGGTTGCTCCCGATTGTCCATGAAGCCGGGTTTAATGTCACGCCGGAGAAGATGCTGCAAATCACACCTCTAATTCGCGAGCGCATCAAACTTCTCCGCGAAGTCCTGACGGCGGCCGACTTCTTTTTTGTCGATCAACTTCCACCTTATGACCCTGTCGAACTTATTCCTCAAAAGGGCGACCTTGCGATGGCGAAGCGGGCGCTTGAAAAAGCGCAAGCGGTCTTGCCGAATGTAGAGTTCAAACACGATCCTCTGGATCATGCTCTCCGCGCTGCCGCTCAGGAACTTGGATTGAAAGCCGGACAGATGTTTCAGCCAATCCGCGTCGCGGTCTGCGGCCGAAAGAATGCCCCGCCGTTGTTCGAGACGCTGGAAGTACTTGGGAAAGAAAAAACTCTGGAAAGAATACGGCGAGCGGCGCGCAACCTGAGCTAAAGCCAAAGCAAACCTTGACTGTTTCCAGTTCGGGATCGTCCATTTGGCGAGCTAGCTGCCATTCTCTGCTCATCCAGTCCAAGCGCGCCATCATACGCCTGTCAACAAACTGCAAAAAACGCGTCGGGTGGTATTCGCCACAACAGTCAAAAGCATCGAAGCTTTGTTGCGCCGGTAGGCGAACGGTCTGGTGATGACACGATTTCTTGCTGCGTTGTTGCTTCTGTGTTCTTTGTGCCGCATGATGATGGCGCAACGAATTGCGGTTCGTTACAAAGAAGGATTGACTCACGGCTTTCTTGTGCTCAGCACGCTCGATGGCGCGCAGATCGCAGTAGGCGACCTGACTGAGGTAGTTCGCGGCAGCCAGGTCACCATGAGACTCGTTTATCACTTCAAGGACGGATCGCTACAGGATGAAACAACTGTCTTTTCGCAGGGCCGATACTTCTCACTGGTCAGTGATCACCTGGTGCAGAAGGGGCCTACGTTTCCGCAGCCGATAGATATGGTCGTACCCGCCAACGGGCAGGTAACTGTTCACTATATCGATGACAAGGGGAATGAGAAGACTGAAAACGAACATCTAAAGCTGCCACCAGAGATTGCCAACGGATTGGTCTTGACACTGCTGAAAAACGTGAATCCTGACGCTCAGCTTCCACAGTTATCAGTAGTGGTCGCGACTCCGAAGCCACGCATCGTGAAGCTCTCGATCAGTTCTCATGAGAAGGAACCATTCATGCTGGCTGGCTCTCGCCGCGAGGCCCTTCACTACATGATCAAGGTAGATATCGGTGGTCTGGCAGGTCTGGTGGCGCCATTAATCGGCAAGCAGCCGCCCGATTCGCACATTTGGATTATCAGCGGGGAGGCGCCGACGTTTGTGAAGTCAGAAACGCTCTCTTACATGGGGGGGCCAATCTGGCGCACTGAACTGGTCTCTCCGGTCTGGCCGCGTGCAGAAAAGACTGAACTGGAGAAGAATTCGAAGAGGCAGTGAGAGCCTTGATAGATCGAACGTTCGATCGAAACCGTCAGGTGGTAGGCTTGTGAGCCTTGGGCGCAACCGTTTTGAACTCTTCAGACTTGCCACGTGGAATGGTGAGCGTGTTCCATTCGCTCGATCGGAAATGCTTGGCAAGCAAAACGATCTGCCCGATGTGTTGGGCGTAATGGGCGATCTGGCGATTGATGGCCTGCAGAACTGTGTGCTCTTCACCGCGAATGGTGACGACTCGCATGACGTCTTCCGGCTGCAGTGGGTCGATCGCGGCGAAGACGCAACTCCAGCCTTCCTCCCACCATGCCATCACTTCGCTGCGCGTAGTTGCTGCACTGACTTCAAACTCGCGGTCGCGGAAGCGGTCTGGCTTCTCCCCGTCGCTGGTGAGGAAGTCGGTGAAGCGGGAGCGCATGTTTCCCGCGAGATGTTTGACCAGAATGGCAATTGAATTTGCTTCCGGATCAAGTGTGACGAAAAAGTCTTGGTCGCGCAGCTGGGACATTGCGGCCTCACCCATACGTTTGTGACCGCGTAACTGGCGGCGAGCTTCTTCGAGATAGTGTGTCGCGATTTCCATTAGGATTGTGACCCTTCCCGCAGGGTATCTATGAATTTTGTCGCACCGCTCAAATCGAGCGAGTAGAGATTTCTCGCGATATAAACCGCGTCGATCGTGCGGCCTCGACGATCAAGCTCGCGCAAGCGGCGCTCCTGCTGCTCGCGCGGCAGTCCGTTCAACTTGACGAAATCGGTGCCGACAGTAACTTTCGGCTCAACCTGAACATACGAAGCCAGCATCTTCAGGAAGGCCTTTGGCGAAGGCGTCACTTGCCATTGTATCCGCACGAACGGGGGACGTTGCATCACTACGGGGTAATCTTGATACAAGGTCGCGGAATTGCCATACCAACGTTTTTCCCAAACAGCCGGGCGGGCATACTCCGTGGCAATGGCGGCAGAGAGTGGTGCGGGATCGATGGCGAGTTCCAATTCAATCCAGCGTCGGGTGTGAGTTGTCGACCTGTTCGGCTGCATCGGATCCGGCACTGAGATCCATTCCCGAACCATGCGCGCTGAACGAATGTCGGAGTATGCGAGAAAAACGACGGTCAGATCTTCGACGGCCATGTGATAGTTCAGATACGAGCGAAGATGAATGAACAATCCAGTATCAGTCGCTCGTACCAGCCAGTTTGAAGGCAGAAAGCGTGCAGTAATGAGCCGTCCGAACAGAAAAAGAAATAGGAGAATACCCGATCCAAAGGCCAAGCCCACCCATCGCTGCGGCCATTGGCCAATAATGAGAAACGCAGCAACGCCGGCGGCGACGAGAGCCCCTGCGGCCGCGCGAACTCGAGAGGCTCGGTAGAGGCAGTCACCGGGCGATACAGGTACGTCACTCTCGCGCATGACTTGGAGGGACATAGCCGAATCATACTTTTGTTTTGACCAGGCCGGGATTGCTCAGCGAGTTTCGCGATTGTATTTCAGCCTGCCAAACGATACCCCCATCCACCGCCGCCAGGCGTCTCAATTAGAATGCGTTCACCTTTGCGCAAACGCGTGCTGAATTTTCCCGGCATCTGCTCGACGGAGCCATCCAGTCTAATCAAAGTGGCCTTGCCAGCGGCGCCGTCTTCTGCGCCCGCAAGGCCCCAAGGACCGCGAGATCGACGATCGGCCAGCAGAGTGGCCTCGCAGTCAGTGAGCAGTTCGATTTCGCGAACAATTCCATCACCGCCGCGAAACTTGCCTTCGCCGCCGCTCTCGGGGCGAAGCGAGTAAGAGCGCACACGTAGCGGATAGGCGTATTCGAGAGCTTCGGCGGGCGTGTTCAGCGAGTTTGTCATGTGGGTATGCACGCCCGATATGCCATTCTTGCTAGGGCGAGCGCCCATGCCTCCCGCAATCGTTTCGTAATAAGTAAACGGCTCGCCCGTGCGCGGATCGATGCCGCCGATGGTCAGATTGTTCATCGTGCCGGATGCGGCGGCGGGGATACGATCGGGGATCGCTTGCGCCAAGGCTTTCAAGAGGACATCGACGATCCGCTGCGAGGTTTCGACATTGCCGCCTGCAACCGCCGCGGGCGGGCGCGCGTTGACAATCGTTCCTTCTGGCGCGATCACTTGAATCGGGCGCATGAGTCCTGCGGCTGCGGGGATGTCTTCAGCAATCAGGCAGCGGAAAACGTAGAAGCAGGCAGAATAGGTAATCGCAGCGACAGCATTCACACTGCCTTCCACTTGCGGATCGCTTCCGGTGAAATCGACTGTGACCACGGGGCGCCGGCAAGATGCCGCCGCGACAGCCGGCGAGGACGCCGGAGCTACTCCATTCGGATCGATTCTCAGGAGAACCGTAATCTTCACTGGCCGCTCCGTGATGCCGTCGTTATCCAGGAAGTCTTCGGCACGGTACTCACCTTGAGGAACTTGCTGCAGGAAGGCTCGCATCAATTCCTCGGAGTAAGCCAGCAGATCTGATGCGGCTTGCTTTGCGCGATCAAGTCCATAACGTGTACCAACCTCGCGAAGGCGTTCCGCACCCGTGTGACAGGCAGCGATCTGCGCACCGAGATCTCCTTCGCGCTCATGCGGTGTGCGAACGTTGTTGAGGAGCATCGCGAGAATATCGCGGTCAGTCTTGCCTTTGCGCATTAACTTTACTGGCGGGATGCGGACGCCTTCCTGGTAGATCTCGCGGCAGAGTCCCATGGATCCGGGGTAGGTGCCGCCTACATCTGCGTGGTGGGCGCGGGATGCGACATAGAAATCGGGGAGATGGCCAGCTTTTCGCGCGCGGGGGCGCGTGCGCCACAGATGCACCGGAGCTACCAGCGTGATATCGGGTAAATGCGTGCCACCGTGGAAGGGGTCATTGAGCATGACTACATCACCGTGCTGCATGGGGCCCGCGTCGATCGCAGCCTGCACAGACATCGGCATCGAGCCGAGATGGACGGGCATATGATCGCCCATCGCGATGACCTGGCCTTCGCCGTCGAAGACTGCGCAGGAATAATCACGGCGCTCTTTGATGTTCGGCGAGAATGCAGTCCGGCGCAGAGCGGCACCCATTTCTTCGGCGATTGAATGGTATAGGTTCTTGAAAATTTCAAGCTCGATGGGGTCGCGCCGCATGAGGCGCAGTGTAGCAGGAATGGCTGCGGGGAAACTTGAGGGTGGAAATGCTAGCGGCCGGCAGCTAGGCGTGTGGCGAGACGCGCGGGGAGTTTGGCGTCGAATATGCGGTCTTGCGCGGCTTTCAGGTTGTACGGTGTGCGGTGAAAGTGGACAACGTGCGCTTCGCTGTCGTACAGAGCGAAGGCGGCGCGCCAGTCTCCGTCTCGAGGCTGGCCGACGGAACCGGGATTGATCAGGTAGCGAGCCGTTTCTTTCAGCTGCAAGGGAATCGATTCCGCCTGGCCTACCGTCCGATATTCGGGACGAAATCCGTCGGCTGATGAGCCATTGGCGAAGAATCCACCCTGCAGGTGTGTATGGCCAAAGAAAGTCAGCGGGATGTTCAGCGTGATCAGTGGAGCAAGAGCGTCGCCGAGGGAGACCACGTATTCATCCTCGTCGTGCGGGGAACCATGGACGATCTGGATATCCGGGTGGTCAGGCAGTAACACCGGCCCATGCGGGAGTTCACGCAGCCACTGCAGGTTGATCGGAGTTAACTGATTGCGGGTCCAGATGGCAGCAGCAGATGCCATCGGGTTGAAATCATCGAGATCCATCAGTCCGGTAGCGGCCTTGTCGTGATTGCCCCTGACAAAAACCTGGCCTAAATCGCGGGACCGTTCGGTGACTTCGTTGGGGCTGGCGCCGTATCCGACGATGTCGCCGAGGTTGACGACCATATCGTGCGCAGGAGCGGCAGCGAGGGAGGCGTCGAGAGCTTCCAGGTTGGCGTGGATATCACTCAGCAGCAGTATGCGCACGGATCACCGGACGAATTGAGGATTATAGACCGTGGGAGGGCAGCGGCTAAAGCCGCCTCAGAGAGGCCTGCGGCACGATTGAAAACCCTACCCTGATCGAAGCGTGACCGGGCGGCAGGGATGACAAATCTCGAGAATGTGAGGCGCTACGCATTTATTACGGGGCATCGTGCCCAGTGGCCTGCTGCGACCTCTACCAGAGGAGGGGCAGTGCGGGAGCATTCTGGGACGCGGGATTCGCAGCGTGGTTCGAACGCGCATCCTGCAGGCAGGTTTTGCAATGCGGGAACTGTGCCTTCGATCGTTTGCAGCGGGCGCGAGCGATCGGTCTGGAGGTCAGGGACGGCACGGAGCAGGCCTCGCGTGTAGGGATGTGCCGGACTCCGGAAAATATCTTTCATCCGGCCCATTTCTACGAGGCATCCCGCATACATAACAGCGACGCGATCTGCGACTTCTGACACAACGGCGAGATCGTGCGAGATGAAGAGCATCGCGAGTTCGAACTTCTTTCGTAAGTCGGCCAACAACTCCAGGATCTGCGCCTGGATGGTGACATCGAGAGCCGTAGTGGGTTCGTCAGCGATCAGCAGTTGCGGGCGATTGACGATTGCCATGGCGATCATGATGCGCTGGCGCATACCTCCGGAGAGCTGATGAGGATAGTCGCGGGCGCGACGGGCAGGATCTGGAATCGCGACGTCGCTCATGGCTTCAATAGCGCGCTGCCAGGCCTCTCGCTTGGGCATCGACTGGTGAGCAAGAACGGCTTCTGCGATTTGATCTCCCACGCGCATGACCGGATTGAGCGCGGTCATGGGCTCCTGGAAAATCATTGCGATGCGCGATCCCCGCAACTGGCGCATGGAGTCGTCGTCGAGAGCTGTGAGACTGCGTGCTGCGGTGGATTTTTCCGCAAAGAAAATCTCGCCTGAAACACGAGCTTGCAGCGGTAGAAGGCGCATGATCGCGAGCGAGGTGACGGATTTGCCGGAGCCGGACTCACCAACCAAGCCGAGGACTTCGCCTGCTCCAATGGAAAAGCTGAGGTCACGAACAGCGGGAAGAGCCGACTTGGTCTCGACATGGTTGGCTGCAGGAAATTCTATGTTCAGGTGTCGAATGTCGAGCAACTGGGCCACGCGGTTATCGTAGCAGGCGTATGTCTACCGGGGCTAAAGCCCTTTTTCATCCGGGCGATAAACGCGGCCCTGAAAGGGCCGCTCTTCGACGATACTCGCTACTGGCCCAGGATCAGCGGTAGGCCATTCTTGCCGCCGCCGACTACGACAACTTTTGAGTTGGGACTCTTTGCGAGATTTTCCGTGGCTTCAATGCCTTTCCATTCGAGCAAGGATGGCGTGATTCCTTGGGCGACGATCTGCTGGAAGTCCCGAACGCCAGCCGCTTCGATGCGTTTGCGTTGGGCTTCTTGCGTTTCTTTCTGCAGGCGGAAGTTCATGGCGAGGGCTTCCTGCTCCGCCTGTTGCTTGGCCTCGATCGAGGCTTTCAAAGTGGCTGGGAGCTGAATGTCGCGCAGCAGAACGGCTTCAACGCTGATGCCGCGACGCGAGAGTTCTTCCGTGATTTTGTCCTGAATTTGCTTGGCAACGATCTCTCGCTCGCCGGTGTAGAGCGCATTTGCGCTGTGTGATGCAGTCGCTTCGCGAATAGCAGAGCGAAGGTTGTTTTCTACGACTTTGTCTTCGTAGTTGGCACCGATGTGCTGGAAGACGTCCGCGGCGCGGTCGGGATTGAGGTGATAGATCAGAGAAGTATCAAGGGCCATCATCAAGCCTTCGCTTGAGGGAACGCTCGCCGATTCTTTGAGTGTCTGGGTCTGCACGGACAACTCGTTGTTTGTCTTCAGCGGATTGATGAGGTGAATTCCTTCGCCGAGCGTTTCGCCGGTGACCCGGCCAAACAAAGTCAGCACGCCGACGTGTCCTGTGTCGACGCGGGTGATGCAGTTGAAAAAGAGGATGACGAGAAAGAAGGCCGCGATACCGATTCCGATAAGGCGCAAGAGGGCGCCACCGGGACCGCCGCCGGCATCCACGACTCTGGGTCGGTTTTGATCGAAGATGGTCATTGGATTTTCTCCCTGGGAGATTGTAGGGACGGAATTACGCTGAAGATAAGTGACTTGTGAGGAGCGGGGAGAGAACTGCACGACGCGGCAAGTCGTCGGCCATTTTCGTTTTTCGGGATTTTTCTCTAAGGCAGGCTTAGTCCTAACGATCATGTGCGTGTCCTTCTGGGCTCTTCTAGAGAAAAGAAAACAATGCGACTTTCTCAGCACCAGAAATTGCTTGTTCGGACTTCGTAAGCGATTGCAGATTTTTTGCCGGCGATTCCGATAAACGAGTAGAAAGCATCACGCGCTGAACCGTTCCCTGCGCCCACCGGGACAGCCTGCAGCGCTAGCGTCGTCTTCGGCCACGCCGCTTCGAAAGCGCCAGTCGATCGCGCCATTCCGCCTGCCTTGTTGTCTAGCGAACAATCTCAGGAGGGACCATGCTTAAGAAAGCTGCGGTAATGTCAGCTCTCGCGATAGCAGTGTTGTGTCTAAGCGCAATCAGCGACGCACAAACGGATCCAGGCGTACAGAGTGGCAGTCGAGGTACGGGGGCTGCCCTGTCGTCGGTGCAGTCGGACGACAATGCCGGCATCCTTGCAATGTTCAATGACGGACAAAGCCGTTTTCAGGAGGTAGAGTCCGTTTCTGGAGCCGGCGACACTGGACTGGGTCCGCGATTCAATTCCAATAGCTGCAGTTCCTGTCATGCTCAACCTGCAGTGGGCGGGTCCGGAGCCGCGAACAATCCTCAAGCCACCTTCATCAGCACTGGTGTCGCACCGAAGGATTCGACGCCGTATTTCGTTACTCCCACAGGCCCGACGGTCGAAGCGCGATTCCCGTTCTACTTCAATCGGAACGGAAGCGCAAACCTCAACGCACCAAATGGCGGAGTGGAAGACCTGTTCACAGTTACAGGCCGGCCGGATGCCGGGTCGTGCAGCCTGACACAGCCGAGTTTCAGTGCGGCAAGAGCCGCAAACAATATCATCTTCCGCATTCCAACGGCGACGTTTGGTTCGGGGCTGATCGAGAACATCGACGACTCAACGCTATTAAGCAATCAGGCAAAAAACCTCAACAATCGTCTCGGAATTTCCGGCACTTTCAACCACAACGGCAACGACGGCACCATCAGCCGCTTTGGCTGGAAGGCGCAAAACAAATCGCTGCACATCTTCTCGGGAGAGGCCTACAACGTCGAGATGGGAATTTCGAACCTGCTATTTACACAGGATCGTCCACTGCCCGGCGAAGAGGGTGGCGGGGGTAGCGGCCAGACGGGATTCCCCTCGAACTGCTTGAACTTGAGCGGGAAGGGATATCCGGAGGACACGATGAATCCGGGACAATCGGGCCCCGGCGTGCTCGATGACGCCTCTGCTTTTGCAAACTTCATGCGGACTTTGGCTCCGCCTGCGACCGGGCCGGTGGTTCTCAACGGGAGTACGGTTCCGACGAGTTCCATCTCGAACGGGGCAGCACTGTTCAGCTCGATTGGATGCGCAGCCTGCCACAATCCGACACCGGGCACAACCCAGAAGTCCAACATCACTGGTTCATTGAGCAATGCGGCGGTGAATGCGTACTCGGACCTGGAGATTCATCACATGGGCAGTGGTTTAACGGATAACGTTGCGCAAGGAGGCGCGGGAGGAGATCAGTTCCGCACAGCTCCGCTGTGGGGGCTGGGCCAGCGAATCTTCCTACTACACGACGGGCGCACCACAAGCCTGATAACGGCGATTCGCGCGCACAACAGCCGAGGCAGCGAGGCGTCGACGGTGGAAGGAAACTACCAAAACCTCAGTCCCAGCCAGCAGCAGGATCTGTTGAACTTCCTGCGATCGTTGTGATCTGAGCACCGCTATGCTGGCGGGACTACGGGCGTGGTCTCGCCAGCACATTTTCAATTGTTGTGTTCGAGGAGGCGTCGACCGCAATGGTGCGACGCAGGGGGCGAGTCATGCGTTGGGTATTCCGGTTTTTGGTGATTTTGGTAGGCGGTGGAGTTCTTTCTTATGCTTTGGGTCAGGATTCGACATCGAAGAACGCCGTGAGAAACGGGGGCGATTTTTCTACGGCCGCGGATGGCGCAACTCCGCTGGTTAAAGTTCCGGAGGGCGTGATCCTGGTGAAGGGAGCATGGTCCAGCGCGAGCGATTCCGTTACGCCATTGCCTGAGGGAGGCAGTGTGAGTGGCAATGCTTACCAGAACGACTACTTCAAATTGCGATATCCGTTGCCGGCGGGATGGGGGCAGCAATATGAGGGGCCGCCGCCTTCCGACAGCGGTCGCTACGTTCTCGCGCAGCTCAGGCCGGAAGAACGCAATCGCGGGATCAGAGGGAATATTCTGATCACGGCCCAGGATTTGTTCTTCACTCCGCTTCCGGCTGCTGACGCGCTGCAAACTTTGACCTTCGTGAAAGACAATCTGGAATCCGACTACAAACTTGAGCAGCTGCCGACACAGACGAAAATCGCCGGGCGATCGTTTGGATTTATGGCGTACTGGTCCCCAGTAGCTCAGTTGCACTGGTACTTGTTGGAAACTGAGATCCGTTGCCACACCGTCGAGATGGTGATCAGCAGCCAAGATACGAAGCTGCTGGAGAGTCTGCTGCTGGGTCTGGACAAGACGACCCTCCCTGACGAGGCTGGCCTTAGCTCCGGGAAAGGTGGAGGAAGCGTGCCAGTCTGCGTGAAAGACTACGCGAGCAGCAGAAATGTCATTTCGAGAGTGGACCCGGTTTTCGCAGAAACGAAATACAATCCGGTACCGGTGCGAATCATCATCGACAAGCAAGGCCGTGTGAAGCACATTCACTTTCTCAGTGCGTTTGACAGTCAGACGAAGGCCATCAGCGATGCTTTGGGGCAGTGGCGGTTCAAGCCGTACGTGGTAGGCGGCCAGGCTGTCGAAGTTGAGACTGGGATTATGTTTGGTCGGGTGGGGAGCGCAGCCGCTGCGCGAGGGCAACCCTCCGCCATCGAATAGACTGTGAACGTGAATCTTGCTCTTGGCTTGCCGCATCTCTTAAAGTAACTCTATGAGCAAGATTCATATTCCTACGCCTTTGCGGCAGTATGTGGGCAAGCAGGCGTCTGTGGATGTGCAGGGATCGACCGTGGGGGAGGCGATGAATGCGCTGG
>Ga0335085_10004656_pt1 | contig 22572 bp, 15 predicted proteins | sample Lox_Sample_45_FD_206712 | JGI IMG/M metagenome (GOLD analysis project Ga0335085, IMG submission 206712) | Soil microbial communities from Loxahatchee National Wildlife Refuge, Florida, United States - Lox_Sample_4.5 | ecosystem: Environmental > Terrestrial > Soil > Wetlands | place: USA...
AGGTCACTGCGTTGTAGTCCCCGGGCCGAAGCCGGGCCGGGTGAAGCAGTTGCACCATATCCCAGGGGGGGCCGGGAGGGGGATAGTCTCGCCGCCTCGAATGACGGGGGGAAACGTGTACCAGATCGTCAAACGCGAGCAGTTCTCAGATGTCACCTTCCTCTGGGACGTCCATGCGCCCGACGTGGCGAAGTCGGCCCGGCCCGGCCACTTCGTCATGGTCCGCCTGCGCGACGGAGGCGAGCGGATCCCGCTGACCGTCGCGGATTACGACCGCGACTGGGGGACCGTCACCATCGTCGTCCAGGCCCTCGGGAAGACGACGAGGGAGATGCTCCGCGACTACAAAGAGGGGGACACCTTCTCCGATTTCGTCGGACCGCTGGGCCTCGAGAGCCACACGGGAAAGGTGGGACACGTCGTTCTGGTCGGAGGCGGACTCGGAGTCGCCCCGGTCTTCCCGCAGCTGCGCGCCTTCAAGGAGGCCGGGAACAGGACGACCGGCATCATCGGGTTCCGCTCGAAGGACCTCGTCTTCTGGGAGGACCGCTTCCGGCAGTACTGCGACGACCTGATCGTCTGCACGGACGACGGGAGCTACGGGAAGCCGGGCTTCGTCACGGTGGCCCTGAAGGAGCTGATCGAGAAGGAGAAGCCCGATCTCGTGGTGGCCATCGGGCCGCTGCCGATGATGCGCGCCTGCGCCGAGGTGACGCGCCCCACGGGCGTCAAGACCATGGTCTCCCTGAACGCCATCATGGTGGACGGAACCGGGATGTGCGGCTCGTGCCGCGTCTCGATCGGCGGGCAGACGAAGTTCGCCTGCGTGGACGGGCCCGACTTCGACGGCCACCTCGTCGACTTCCCCGAGCTGCAGAACCGGCAGGAGCGCTTCAAGAAAGAGGAGTCGACCGCCGCGCAGGACTTCGAGAAGGTCTGCACCATCGAGACGCAGCTCTTCGAGCTGAACAAGCGGAACTACAAGAAGTTCAAGGAGCTGCCGGAGCACGCGGTCAAGATGCCCGAGCGTGACGCGACGGAGCGGTCGCACAACTTCGAAGAGGTGAACCTCGGCTACACGATGGCCGACGCCCTCGTCGAGGCCGAGCGCTGCATCCAGTGCAACCGCCCGACCTGCATCGCGGGGTGCCCGGTGGCCATCGACATCCCCCGGTTCATCCGGCACCTCCTGATCCGGGACCTGCCGGGGGCCCTCTCGGTCATCCAGGAGACGAACCTCTTCCCGTCCGTCTGCGGCCGCGTCTGCCCGCAGGAGACGCAGTGCGAGATCCAGTGCATCCTGGAGAAGAAGATGGAGCCGGTGGCCATCGGGCGCCTCGAGCGCTTCGTCGGCGACCACGCGCCGGTGCCCGATGTCCAGCCCCCCGCCAACGCCGGGCAGCTCGGGAAGGTGGCCATCGTCGGCTCCGGCCCGGCCGGGCTCGCCTGCGCGGGCGACCTGGCCCGCAAGGGGGCCGACGTGACGATCTACGAGGCGCTCCACGTCATCGGCGGCGTCCTCAACTACGGCATCCCGTCGTTCCGGCTGCCGCGGACGACGATCGAGCGCGAGGTGGGCGTCCTGAAGAAGCTCGGCGTGAAGTTCGAGACGAACAAGGTCATCGGGAAGACCTTCACGATCCAGCAGCTCCTCGGCGAGATGAAGAACGACGCCGTCTTCATCGGGACCGGGGCCGGCTTCCCGAGCTTCCTCGGCATTCCGGGCGAGCAGGCCCGGCAGGTCTACAGCGCCAACGAGTACCTGACCCGGATCAACCTGATGGGGGGCGATCACTTCCCCTTCGAGGACACGCCGGTCGCGGTGGGCAAGAAGGTGGCCGTCCTGGGCGCGGGGAACACCGCGATGGACTGCCTCCGCGTCTCCCGCCGCCTCGGAGCCGAGGAGGTCCACTGCCTCTACCGCCGGACCGAGGCGGAGGCCCCCTGCCGCGTGGAGGAGCTGCGCCACGCGAAGGAAGAGGGGATCCACTTCCACTGGCTCGTCAGCCCCACGGAGATCAAGACCGACGAGAAGGGGAACGTGCAGGCCATCGTCGTCCAGAAGATGGAGCTGGGCGAGCCCGACAAGTCGGGCCGGCGGCGCCCCGTCCCGATCAAGGACGCCTACGAGACGTTCGAGTGCGAGACGGTCATCTACGCCCTCGGCACCCGGGCGAATCCGGTCATCTCCCGCTCCTTCCCGGAGCTTTCCGTCCGCGGCGAGGGGTACATCAACGTCGACCAGAAGACGCAGGCGGCCAACGTGCCGGGCGTCTTTGCCGGCGGCGACATCGTCACCGGGGGCGCGACCGTCATCCTCGCCCTCGGCGCCGGACGCCGGGCGGCCCGCGCCATCGAGAAGTACCTGAAGACGAAGGAATGGCCCGTCGTCCTCGAGGACGAGGCCGAGCCCGCGAAGGCGAAGGTTCCCGAGGCGGTCGAGGCCGCGTGCCCGAAGTGCCGGCGCCCCTACGAGGCGGGCGACGACGAGGAGCACATCTGCTGCGCCGGGGAGAAGGTCGTCTGGACCTGCGGCAGCTGCCAGAAGGTTTCTGAAGGTTTTGCGTTTCCGTACGGACTCTGCCCGGCCTGCGGCGGGCACCTGACGCCGGGGCACGACACGACGGTGGAGTCCGAGGCGGCCGTCGAGGCGATCCGGCAGGCTTTCGAGATCGAGCTGGGGGGCCTCTCCTTCTACGCCCGCGGGGCGAACGAGGTCGAGGCGAAGGACCCGGAGCTGGCGCACCTCTTTCGCGAGCTGTCGGAGATGGAGAAGGGGCACATGGTGACGCTGGCGAAGCGCTACCACATCGACGCGCCCGAGGGAGCCGTCACGACGAACATCTCGCCGGCGCAGGTGGCCGTCTTCGCCGGGGCCGAGATGAAGGAGCCGACCGGTGCGGCGCTCCTTCGCCTGGCCGTCCACCTCGAGAAGAGGGCGCGGAGCTTTTTCCTCGAGACCGGTGGGAGGTTCCCGGCCGGCTCGTCCGAGTGGAAGCTCTACCGCGAACTGGAGGCCGAGGAGCGCGAGCACGTCGACCTTCTCTCCACCGCCCTCGCGCGTCACCTCGCCGAGAAGCCGCTCGTCGTGTGAAGCCGTTCCGGACGATCATCGAGCCCTTCCGGATCAAGTCGGTGGAGCCGCTCCGCTTCACCCACCGGGAGGAGCGTGTGGCCGCGCTCTCGGAAGCCGGCTGGAACGTCTTCCGCCTCCACGCCGACGACGTCCTGATCGACCTCCTGACCGACTCGGGCACCGGCGCCATGTCCTCGGCGCAGTGGGGCGCCCTGATCCAGGGAGACGAGTCGTACGCGGGGAGCCGGTCGTTCTACCGCTTCCGCGACGTCGTGCAGGACCTGACCGGCTACAAGCACATCATCCCGACGCACCAGGGGCGCGCGGCCGAGCGGATCCTCTTCCATACGGTCCTCTCGCCTGGGCAGGTCGTCCCGAACAACAACCACTTCGACACGACGCGCGCCAACATCGAGGTGGAGGAGGCCGAGGCGCGCGACCTCGTGATTCCCGAGGGGAAGGTCCCGGCGGCCCTCCACCCCTTCAAGGGGAACATGGACCTTCAGGCCCTCGAGAAGACGCTGGCGAAGGAGGGAGACCGCGTTCCCCTCGTCATGGTGACCGTGACGAACAACTCGGGGGGCGGCCAGCCGGTCTCGATGGAGAACCTCCGGGGCGTGAGGGCCCTCTGCGACCGGTACCGGAAGCCCTTCTTCCTCGACGCCTGCCGCTTCGCCGAGAACTCGTACTTCGTCAAGCTGCGCGAACCGGGCTACGGCGGGAAGACTCCCAAGGAGATCGCGAAGGAGATGTTCTCCCTGGCCGATGGCTGCACCATGTCGGCCAAGAAGGACGGCCTCGCCAACATCGGCGGCTTCCTGGCGATGAACGACGACCGGTGGGCCGAGAGCTGCCGGAACCTCCTGATCCTGACCGAAGGCTTCCCCACCTACGGGGGGCTTGCCGGGTACGACCTCGAGGCGATCGCCCGCGGGCTCGAGGAGGTCGTGGAGGAGCCCTACCTCCGGTACCGCCTCCGCTCGACGGCGTACCTTGAGGAGAAGCTCGACGCCGCCGGCGTCCCGACGATCCGGCCGGCGGGGGGGCACGCCGTCTACCTCGACGCGCGGGCGCTCCTTCCCCGCATCCCGCCGCTTTCCTACCCCGGCATCGCCCTCGCGAACGCGCTCTACGTCGAAGGAGGGGTCCGCGGGGTCGAGATCGGGACCGTCATGTTCGGCCTTCACCCGGACGGGAGCGAGACGCCGGCGGCGATGGACCTGGTCCGCCTCGCCATCCCCCGCCGCGTCTACACGCAGTCGCACATCGACTACGTGGCGGAGGTCGTTCTTCTCGTCGCCGCGAAGAAGGAGACGCTCCGCGGCTACCGGATCGCCTCGGCCCCGAAGGTCCTCCGGCACTTCACGGCCACCTTCGAACCGCTTCCGGCCTGATCCCCCCGGCGGAAAACGCGATATAAAAGAGTCCCCCGCGGGGCAGCGGAGAGCCCGCGGCATCGGTTCCGAAGGAGTCCGGCATGGGTGAGAGGGTCACGTTCGCGTCGAACGGTCACACGGGAGAGGGGTACCTCGCCAAGCCGGTCTTCGGGAAGGGGCCCGGCGTCGTCGTGATCCAGGAGTGGTGGGGCCTCGTCCCGCACGTCATGGACATCTGCGACCGGTTCGCCAAGGCGGGCTTCATCGCCGTCGCCCCCGACCTCTACCACGGAACGTCCACGACCGCGCCGGACGAGGCCGGGCGCCTCCTGATGGAGCTGGACGTGGAGAGGGCGAACGCCGAGATCGCGGGGGCCGGGAACTACCTTCTTTCGCGCCCCGAGTGTTCATCCAGGAGCTTCGGCGTCGTCGGCTTCTGCATGGGCGGGGCGCTGGCGCAGTACGCGGCCACGACCAACCGGAAGGTGGGCGCCGCCGTCAGCTTTTACGGTGGATTCCGGAAGGTGGCTCCCCTGTGGGATGAATTGATGGCGCCGATCCTGCTGATCTACGGCGAGATGGACGAAAGCGTCCCGGCCTCCGAGGCCGCGCCGCTCGAGAAGAAGCTGAAGGAGATGGGGAAGAGCGTCGAGACCGTCATCTACCGGGGCGCGCCGCACGCTTTCTTCAACGACGCGCGCCCGCAGGTCTACCGCGAGGAGTGCGCCCGCGACGCCTGGAAGCGGACGCTCGAGCTGTTCCGCGCGAACGTGAAGTGACGCTCCACCGGACCGTCTGCAACCGCGACTGCCCCGACGCCTGCGGCCTCGTCGTCGCCGTCGAGGAGGGGAAGGTCGTGCGGGTCGGCGGCGACCCGGACCACCCGGTCACGCAGGGCTTCATCTGCCTCCGGACCTCGCAGTTCCCCGCCCGGCAGAACGATCCGGAACGGGTCACGACGCCCCTGAGGCGCACGTCCTCCGGCTTCGTCCCCGTGACGTGGGCGGAGGCGCTCGGCGCCATCGCGGAGCGGCTCCTGGCCATCCGGCGGGAATCGGGACCGGCCGCGATCCTCCACTACCGGTCGGGCGGCTCGCTCGGCCTCCTGAAGTACGTCGTCGACCTCTTCTGGGAGAAGTTCGGCCCGGTCACCGTGAAGCGCGGCGACATCTGCTCGGGGGCGGGCGACGCGGCGCAGGAGACCGATTTCGGCCACGAGGACTCGCACGACCTCTTCGACCTCCTGAACTCGAAGAACATCCTCCTCTGGGGGAAGAACCCGAACGTCTCGAACGTCCACCTGCTGCCCCTGCTCCAGAAAGCGAGGAAAGCGGGGGCCCGGATCCTTCTCGTCGATCCGGTCCGGCACAAGGGGGGGACGCTCGCGGACCGGACGATCCTCGTCCGCCCCGGCGGCGATTTCGATCTGGCGATGGGAGCCGCCGCGCTTCTCTTCGAACGAAGCGAGACCGACCCCGAGGCGCCGTCGTACTGCGACGACTTCGAGAAGTTCCGGGAGCTGGCGCTGTCGCGCTCCCCCGCGGCCTGGGCGCGGGCCGCCGACGTGAGCCTCGAGGACGTCGGCGCGGTCGCCTCCGCACTCGCCGGGAAGCCGTGCTCGATCCAGGTCGGCTGGGGGATGGGCCGGCGGATGAACGGCTCGGCCATCGTCCGCGCCCTCGACGCGCTCGGCGGCGTGAGCGGGAACATCGGGATCGCCGGCGGCGGCGTCTCCTTCTATTTCAGGAGGCGCGGCGCGTTCGACACCTCCTTCGTCGCGAAGAACCCGCCGCGGACCCTCTGCGAGCCGCTCCTCGGAAAGGAGATCCTGGGGGCGCGGGATCCCGAGGTCCGCGCCGTCTGGGTGACGGCGGGGAATCCCGTGGCCATGCTCCCCGACGCCGCCACGGTGGCGCGCGCCCTCGAAACGCGGGAGCTGGTCGTCGTCGTCGACTCGTTCCTGACCGACACCGCGCGCCGGGCCCACTTCGTCCTCCCGACGACGACCCTCGTCGAGGACGACGACCTCTTCGGGGCGTACGGTCATCACTGGCTGGGCGCCTCCACGCCCGCCGTGGCGCCTCCCGAAGGGGTCCTCTCCGATCTCGAGATCATCCAGGCGCTCGCCGCGGAGATCGACGTGCGGACCGGAACGTCCGAAGAGAACGTCTCTCCAAAGGTCAAAGGGACCGCCCGGGAGTGGAAGCAGAGACTGCTCCGCCGCGTCGAGCCGCTCGCCGTCACGGTCGATCGGCTGGAGAAGGAATCCCTCCGGAACCCCTTTGCAGAAAAGGTGCTCTTCGCAGACCGCCGCTTCCCGACCGATACCGGGCGGATGAAGCTGATCCACGCCATGCCGGTCACGCCTCCGGAGGAGACCGGCTTTCCCCTCTGGCTCTTCTCGAACTCCACCGAGAAGGCCCAGAGCTCTCAGTGGGCGGGGACGCCGCCGGAAGCCCTGACGGCCACCTGCCATCCGGCGGCCGCGAACGGCTTCGGCGACGGAGAGGTCGTCTGCCTCGAAAGCGCGCTCGGGCGGCTTCGCGCGCGGCTCAAGCTCGACCCGTCGCAGCGCCGCGACGTCGTCATCGTCCCGAAGGGGGGGCACTTCGACGCCGGCACCTCGGCCAACGCCCTCATTCGCGCCCGGACGACGGATGCAGGTGAAGGTGCGGCCTACCAGGACTGCCGGGTGCGGATCGTCGGGGCCTGAGCCCTACTCCGCGGCTCCGAGCGGGGCCAGCTCCTCCCGGACCTTCGCCGCGTCGCCCACCGCGACGACCAGCGCGCGAGAGGAGGCGAGGTACCGCTTCGAGACGCGCTTCACGTCGGCCTTCGTGACCTTCGCGAGCGTCTCGGTCGTGAGTCCGATCTCCGAGGGCGGCAGGCCGAGAACCCAGAGGCGCGAGAGCTCGTCGGCGAGCCCCGGACCCGTCTGGAGCGAGATGGCCTTCAGGCCGGCGAAGACCCGGCGGGAGCGCTCCATCTCCTCGTCGGTCGGCTCCGTCGTCGCCATCCGCGTCATCTCGTAGAAGATCTCGCCGAGCGAGGCTCCCGTGACGTCGTTCCGGACGGCGGCGCGGCTCCGGACCGTCCCGCGGGCGGCGAGCCACCGAACGCCCGCCCCCGGCGAGTAGGTGTAGCCCTTCTCCTCGCGCAGGTTCTGGACGAGGCGCGAGGTGAAGGCGCCGCCGTACATCGTCATGGCCAGCTCGAGGGCGCCCGCGTCGGCGCTCGTCCGGAGCGGCCCGAGGAGGCCCACGACGAGGACCGTCTGGACGGAGCCCGGCCGGTCCAGGATCTCGATCCGTCTCGGCCCCGCGGGAGGCTTCGCCTCGGGCGCGGGGGGCGGGGCTTCGCCGCTTCCCTTCCAGCTCCCGAAGAGGCGCTTCACCTCGGCCGTGACAGAGACGGGATCGACGGCCCCGACGACGAGAAGGAGGCTCCTCTCGGGCCGCAGCCGGCGGCGGCTCTCGGTGAGGAGTCGCCCGGAGGTGACCGCGTCGATCGAGTCGGCGGTGGGCGCGATCACGCCGTACGGGTGGCCTCCGTAGAGCCCCTTCGCGAAGGCGCGCGCGGCGACGAAGAAGGGATCCGACTCCTCGGTCTCGAGACGTTCGTGAGCGAGGGCCTTCACCCGGGCGACCCCTTCCGCCGGGAAGGAGGCGCGGCGCGCGACGTCGGCCACGACGTCGAGAAGAAGAGGCGTCTTGCCGGCGAGGCCCGAGACGCCGATCGTGAGGGAATCCGGGAGGGCGGCGGTGACGAGGTCGCCCCCGGCTCCCTGAACCGCCGTCGCGAGAACCGGCCCGTTCCGTCCCGCCGTCCCTTCCTTCAGGGCATCGGCGAGAAGCTGGGCGAAGCCCGGCTCGGAGGGAGCGTCGTCGGAGAGGCCGCCCTTGACCACGAGACGGACGCTCACGAGCGGGACGCCGTCCTTCCGGACGACCTGGACGACGAGGCCGCTCGGCAGCGTCAGGGAGACGACGTCGGGGGAAGGGAGCGGCTTCTCCGGAAGAAGCGCGGGGAGGTCTTCGGGAAGCGTCATCGCATCGGCCTTTTTCGGATTCTCGGCGGAAAGCGGAAGGGCGGCGGCCAGAAGGAGCGCCACGGCGGCCCTCACGGCGAGTCTCCCGCTTTTCCCGCCTCTTCCGCCTTCCGGGTCTCGCCCTTCGGCGTGACGACGACCGTCGCGCGGGCGGAGGGGACGAGCCACGCGGCGGCGCGCCGGACGTCCTTGCCGGTCACCGCCTCGACTTTCTTCGGGAATTCCAGGAAACCGTCCGGACGCCCGTCGAAGGCGACCGCCTGGGCCAGCTCCACGGAGAGGCCGAACCGCGATTCGAGGTTCGCGTACCAGTCGGCCAGGATCTTCGTCTTCACGCGGGAAAGCTCCTCGGCGGGCACGCCCTCTTTCACGATCCGAGCCACTTCCGCGTCGACGGCGGCGAGGACTCTCGCGTACGGCACGTCCCGCTTGTAGGCGATGCGGGAGAGGAGCAGCGTCGTCCCGTCGTACCAGGCGCCCCCCTGGAACGGGTTGAAGCCGCCGGAGACGTCCGTCGCGATCTCGCTCCCTTCCACGAGGGCGGTGTAGAGGCGCGCCGCCCGTCCGTTATGGAGGAGCTCCCCGAGGACGAGAAGCGGGATGGCGTCGACGTGCGTCCGGGAGGGCATGCGCCAGCCCATGCCGAGAGCGGGCGTCTTGGCGAGCGCCGACTCCTTCACGACGACGGCGCTCCGGGCGCGGGGCGGCTCCGAGAGGTCGGGGCGCGCCGGCGTCTCGCCTCTCGGGATCGCGCCGAAGTACCGCTCGGCCTTCGAGAAGACTTCCTTCGCCGGGACGTCCCCGGCGACGGCGAGGACGGCGTTGTTCGGGCGATAGTAGGCGGCAAAGAAGCTCTTCACGTCCGCGACGGACGCCGCATCCAGATCATGGAAGTCACCGTAGCCGTCGTGGGCGTTCTCCCACTTGTCGAAGAGCGCCTTCGGAAGGTCCTGGTATTCGAAGAGACCGTACGGATCGTTCTGGACGTTGACGCGGATCTCCTCCTTGACGACGTCCCGCTGGTTGTCGAGGGCGGCCGCCTCGAAGGCGAGGGTCTTCATCCGGTCCGCCTCCAGCCAGAGGAAGCGGTCGAGCGCCGGAGAGGGGAACGACTCCCAGTAGATCGTTACGTCGGGGCGCGTCTGGCCGTTGTTCGTCCCGCCGGATCCCTCGCAGACGCGGTCGAAGACCCCTTTCGGCGCGTTCGGCGTCCCTTCGAACATCAGGTGCTCGAAGAGGTGGGCGAAGCCGGTCCGGTTCCTCGGCTCGAGGCGCGAGCCGATCCGGTAGAGGACGGTGAGCCCCACGACCGGGCTGCCCGGCTGCTCGGAGACGACGACGGTGAGGCCGTTGGACAGGACGTGTGTCTTCACGGGAAGGCTCATTCTCGGCGACGCGGCGCCGGACGGCGGCGCGAGGAGCGCCGGGATCAGGAGGGCGGCGGCGGAGAGCACGGGCGGTTGAATCTCAGGACCTGATCAGCTGCCGCGCGATGACCATCCGCTGGATTTCGGAGGTCCCCTCGCCGATCGTGCAGAGCTTCACGTCGCGGTAGTACTTCTCGGCCGGGTAGTCCTTCGTGAAGCCGTACCCGCCGTGGATCTGGACGGCGAGGCCCGCGACCTTCACCGAAACCTCCGACGCGAAGAGCTTCGCCATGGCGGACTCCTTCGTCGTCTTCGCCCCGCGGTCCTTCAGGACGGCGGCCCGCATCGTGAGGAGCCGTGCGGCGTCGATCTCCGTCGCCATGTCGGCGAGGTAGTTCTGGATCGACTGGAACTCGCAGATCGGCTTTCCGAACTGCTCCCGCTGCTTCGCGTAGCCGAGGGCGCACTCGAAGGCTCCCTGAGCCATCCCGAGCGCGAGGGCGGCGATGGAGATCCGTCCGCCGTCGAGCACGGTCATCGCCTGGACGAACCCCTCGCCGGGGCCCCCGAGGAGGTTCTCCTTCGGAATGCGGCACTCCTCCATCACGAGGGTCGCCGTGTCGGAGGCCCGGAGCCCCAGCTTGTTCTCCTTCTTGCCGGCGGTGATCCCCTTCTGGTGCAGGTCGACCACGAACGCCGAGATCCCGTGCGTTCCGAGCGTCCGGTCGGTCACCGCCATCAGGACGGCCACGTCACCGACGGAGCCGTGGGTGATGAAGGTCTTCGATCCGTTCAGGATCCACTCGTTCCCGTCGAGGACGGCCGTCGTCCGGGTCCCCTTCGCGTCGCTGCCGGCCCCGGCCTCGGTCAGGCCCCACGCCCCGATCAGCTTCCCCTCGGCGAGGGGGACGACCCACCTTCTCTTCTGCTTCTCGGTCCCGAAGAGAAAGAGGTGGTTCGTGCAGAGGCTGTTGTGCGCGGCGACGGAGATCCCGACCGAGCCGTCCACGCGCGACAGCTCCTCGACCACGTTCACGTAGTCGACGTAGGAGAGGCCCGCGCCTCCGTACTCCTCGGGGAAGATCACTCCCAGCATGCCGAGCTCGCCGAGCTTCCGGACGATCTCGCGGGGGTAGCTCTGCGACTCGTCCCACTCCATGACGTGGGGCGCGATCTCCGACTCCGCGAACTCGCGGACCATCTTCTTGACGGCGAGCTGCTCTTCGGTCAGCGTGAATCCGTCCGCGAGGGCTGCGGCGGGTGGGGCCGCGTCGAGAACGGTGTTCATCGGTTCACCCCGGACGCCCCATTCTGGATCTTTGACAGGAGCGTCAAATTTCCTGGCTATCTTACCGCGCCCGCGGCCGGGACGGGAGGAAGCGAGGAGAGGGAGACGAGCCCGGTCCCCGGGTAGTAGCGGGCCAGGATCTCGACGTGCGTCCGGCCCGACAGCGCCATCCCGAAGGCGCCGGTCTGGCAGAGGCCGACGCCGTGCCCCCAGCCCCGCCCGAAGAAGGTGAAGACGGGAGTCCCGGTCTCGTCCTTTCCCGCGACGACCGTGAAGAGCGTCTCCGGAAGGGAGAGCGCGAAACGGATCTCGAGGCCCGTCAGAATGACCGGCCCGGCGTCCGTCGTGACACGGACGCGCTTGGCGCGGCCCGAAGTCCCCCGCTCGAGGACCTCGACCTTCTTCACGACGGTTCCCGTCCGGGACGGATCGCGCTCGCGGAGCTTCCCGGCCAGCTCCCCCCCGGTGAAGCGGCGCGTCCAGTGGATCCAGGCGGACTCCCGGTCGCTCGTTCCCTCGGCCGGGGCGGGCGCGCGCAGGAGGCCGACGGCGCTTCCCCCGCGGACGAAGACGCGCACCCGGTCCCCGGGATAGATCCGAAGGCCCGCCACGGGGACGGCCGCGTCCGCGGTTCCGGTAAGAAGCGCCGGAGCGGCGAGCGGATAGACGCTCTTCCCCTTCGCCGACTTCACCGTGATGTCCGGCGCCGCCACGCCGACGAGCCGTCCCTCGATCTCGTCGAAGTCGCCGAGGCGGGCGAGAAGGCCGGCCCAGAGCCCGGCGACCTCTTCCGGGTGGAGGGCCCGGGACGTCGGAAGCGCCGTGCCGCCGGCGAGCTGGAAGCGCGACAGCAGCGCCCAGGCCGCGCGCGCCTTCGGGCTCCAGGCGCCGGGCGCCCCGTCGCGCTCGACCTCCTCCGTCAGCAGAGAGACGTCGCCGTACCCCCCGCCTTCGACGATCTCGGCGTAGGCGGAGGCCGGCCAGAGGGCGTGCGCGCCGCTCCGCGGGGGAAGGCCGAGCCGCGCCCGGACGGCGTTCCGCGCGGCGGCGGCCCCGGCGGACGTCGGGTCCTTCCCGAGCGACGCGAGGAGCGCGCGGCCGCGCGCTCCGAGGAGCGTCGTCGTCCGGGCGGTCCCCTTGGCGACCGGGCGTCCGTCGAGCGTGACGGGAGTCTCGCCCGAGCAGGGAACGGAGACGAGGTAGGGGCGCGGCGCAGCGGCGGTCGTGAAGACGTCGTCTCCGTTGGCCGTCCTCCCGCCGCAGGTGGAGGTGAAGAGGGCGTCCGCGAGCTTCCCGTCGTAGACGAGGACCTCGCCGGCCGTCTCCTCGACGGCGCGCGTGGAGAGCGGCTGCTCCGCGGCGACGCCGCCGTAGACCTGGCAGCGCGCGGTGGCGCAGAGGTCGTATCCCTCGGCGGCGAAGTCGCCGCGCCGCTTCAGCGCGTAGGTCCGGGCGGCCACGGCCTGCGCCTTGAGCGCTTCCACCTCGTCATAGACGCGGGGCCCCATTTCGGCCGGAACGACCCCGTTCAGATAGTCCTCCAGGTTCACGCGATTGACGACGTGGAGGGTCCCGCGCGGCGTGGCGCGGAGGAGGAGGAACCCGCGGTACGACGTTTCGCCGAACGGGACGGGGCCCCCGTCGGCCCTCCCCAGCGCGACCGGCGACGGCCGCTCTTCGCTCCGTCCGTTCTCTTCGACGAGGACGGCGCCGGAAGCGGCCGCCGGGCGGAAGACGAGCGCGCCGCGACGCAGCTCGATCTTCCCGCCGGAGAGGAGGAGCCACTCGCCGGCCGGAAAGGAGGCTGACGGGCGGTCGATCCCGACGGCCACGTCGAGCGCCACGGGTTTCACGTCCGGAAACGGGGGAATCGGGGCCGGGGTCGGTGTCGGGAGGGTCGCCGTCGGACCGGGCGTCGGCGTCGGCGGGGGCGGGGTGACGGGGGGCGGGCCCGGCGCGCAGGAGGCGACGACGAGGGCGAGGAGGAAGAGAGTGACTCGGCTACGAATCACGAAAGAGGGGTGCCGAGGCGCGCTTCGCGCCGAAAGTCCTTCCCACCCATCTCAACGAGCCGGCACATTTCGAACAGGCGGCTCCTTACGGCAGTTCCGATGCGCAACTCGAGCGTCTCATCTCCCGGTTTTTGAGGCCTGTCTTCGAAGTTCGTCGTGATGATCGTCAGTCGTTTCCTGTTGTACCGGGTATTCAGCAAGCCATAGAGGACGTCGCGAGCCCAGTCCGTCGGGCGCCGGGCACCCAGTTCGTCGAGGACGAGGAGGTCCGCCTCGCGGTAGATCTGGAGGACGTCGTCCTCGGACTCGTCCGATCCCTTCGAGAAGGTCGCCTGGATTCGGGAGAGGAGGTCCGTGAAGTCGCAGAAGACGGCCTTGACGCCCATGGTGTCTATGAGCTCCAGGAGAATCGCAACCGCCAGGTGCGTCTTTCCGACGCCGACTGGCCCTGTGATCAACAGGCCGACTTCGACGGCGCCAAATTCCGTGACGAACCGTCGGGCGACGGCTTTCGCTCTTTCTTGAGAAGGATCCTGGGGCCGATAGTTTGTCAGGTTGCAGTCGCGGTAGCGCTCCGGGATCCGTGCCGCCCGGCGGCGAGCTTCCCGGTCGTTTCCTTCGCGGCAGCGGCAGGGCAAGAGCTTCCGCCCGTCCTCCGATTCGAGGAGGCCGAATCCCTTGCAGACGGGGCAGGGGGCGGGGGATTCCGCGAGAGAGGGCGCCACGGCCGGATTGTATTAGTTCAGGTAGGCCCGCAGCGCCCGGGTCTTCAGGGTCCGCTTGATCCGGGAGATGGCCTGCGCCTCGATCTGCCGGACCCGCTCGCGCGAGAGCTTCAGCTCCTCGCCGATCTCCTGCAGCGTCATCGGCTCCCGCTCGCCGTCGCTCCCGTCCTCCGGGATGCCGAACCGCCGGCAGATGATGGCCCGTTCCTTCTTCGGGAGGACGTCGAGGAGCTGGCGGGTCTGCTCGATCGAGGAGCGGCGCAGGAGCTGCTCGTCGGCCGCCGCCACGGTCGTCTGCTCGAGCGTGTCCTCCAGCGTCCGTTCTTCCTCGATCCCGAGCGTCTCCGAGAGCGACTCGGAGGAGCGCGACATCGCGAGGAGCATCTCCACCTCGGGGGGGGACAGGCCCGCCTCCTCGGCGATTTCGGCCACCGTCGGCTCGCGGCCCAGGCTCCGCCCCAGCATGTCGCGGACCCTGAGGACGCGGGCATGGAGGGTCGCCTGCTTGTGCGGGAGGCGGATCGCCCCCCACTGCTCGGAGAGCGCGTGCGAGATGGCCTGACGGACCCACCAGACGGCGTAGGTGATGAACTTCACTCCCCGTTCGGCGTCGAAGCGCCGCGCCGCCTGGATGAGGCCGATGTTTCCCTCGTTGATCAGGTCGAGGAAGGAGACCTCGGGCGAGTGGAAGCGCTTGGCGTACGAGACGACGAACCGGAGGTTTCCGCGGACCAGCTCGTCCACGGCCTCCTTCCGCGTCTCCTCGGGCGTCGACGGGTCCTGGATGAGGCGCCCCAGCTCGCGCTCGCGCTCGGGGGCGAGGATCGGGTACCGGGCGATGTCCTCCAGATACTTGCGGAGGACTCGGGACTCGTCGTCGGGACGGGCGCGCTGGGTCACGGGACGCCGATTATCAACCCGCACGCGCCGCCGCGAGCGGGGGCCGGACTCCCGTCAGTCGGTCCGGCGGGCCAGGTCGCCCCGGGGGCGGATGACGAGGGCCGTGGAGCGACCTTCGCCCCGCCCGGCGTGATCGGCGGCCACCGCCCGGATCGCGTCCATGAGCCGCTCGACCTCCCCTTCCATCTTCGTCAGGCGGGAGCGCAGGTCGAGGATGACCTCCACGCCGGCGAGGTTCACCCCCAGCTCGCGCGTCAGTGTGAGGATGATCTCGAGCCGCTCCACCGTATCCTGATCGTAGAGCCGCGTGTTGCCCGCGGAGCGCGGCGGCCGGATGAGCCCCTCGCGCTCGTAAAGACGAAGGGTCTGGGGGTGGACTCCGAAGCGGCGGGCCACCACCCCGATCAGCACGTACGACGTCTCTCGGGGCCCCCGGGAGCGAGACGGGGCCGGTCCGTGCGGCCCCGCCCCGTGTCGGTCGTGCTTCATGGCCGGGTCACTTCTTCTCCTCGACGACCTCGGCGTCGATCACGTCGTCGGGCTTTCCCTTCGGCGCGCCCGCCTCCGGGGCGCCGGCGGGCGACGGCCCCGGGGCCGGCGCCGACTTGTAGAGCGCCTCGGCGATCTTGTAGCTCGCCTTCTGGAGATCCTGGGCCGCGCGGCGGAGAGATTCCGCGTCGCCGGCCTTTCCTTCGAGCACCTTCTTCGCGTCGGCGATGGCGCTCGCGACGGCCTCCTTCTCGGAGGCGGGCACCTTGTCGCCGCTCTCCTCGAGGAGCTTCTCGGTCGAATAGACGAGCGAATCGAGCTGGTTCTTCGCCTCGACGGCGTCCCGGCGCGTCTTGTCCTCGGCCCGGTGCGCCTCCGCCTGCTTGACGGCGCCCTCGACCTCGTCCTTCGACAGGCCGGAGGAGCCCTCGATCCGGATCCGCTGCTCCTTCCCGGTGCCGCGGTCCTTCGCCGCGACGTGAAGGATTCCGTTGGCGTCGATGTCGAACGTCACCTCGATCTGCGGCAGGCCACGAGGCGCCGGCGGGATGCCCAGGAGCTGGAACGTGCCGAGCCTCTTGTTGTCGGCGGCCATATCGCGTTCGCCCTGGAGGACGACGATCTCGACCGACGTCTGGCCGTCGCTGGCGGTCGAGAAGACCTCGGACTTCTTCGTGGGGATCGTCGTGTTCCGCTCGATGAGACGCGTCATGACGCCGCCGAGCGTCTCGACGCCGAGCGAGAGCGGCGTCACATCGAGGAGAAGCAGGTCCTTCACGTCGCCCGCGAGGACGCCCCCCTGGAGTGCGGCGCCGACCGCGACGACCTCGTCCGGGTTCACGCCCTTGTGCGGCTCCTTGCCGAACAGCTCCTTCACGATCGCCTGGATCCGCGGCATCCGCGTCTGGCCGCCCACGAGGACGACCTCGTCGATCCGGTCGGCGGTCAGATCCGCGTCCTTGAGGGCCTGCCGGCAGGGGGCGACCGAGCGCTGGATGATCTCCTCGACCATCGCTTCGAGCCGGGCCCGCGTCAGCTTGATCGTCATGTGCTTCGGGCCCGCCGCGTCGGCGGTGATGAAGGGGAGGTTGATCTCCGTCTCCACCGTCGAGGAGAGCTCGATCTTGGCCTTCTCGGCGGCCTCCTTGAGGCGCTGCATGGCCATCGGGTCCTTCCCGAGGTCGATCCCCTGGTCCTTCTTGAACTCCGCGAGGAGCCAGTCGACGATCCGCTGGTCGATGTTGTCGCCGCCCAGGTGCGTGTCGCCGTTCGTGGATTTCACCTCGACGACCCCCTCGCCCACCTCGAGGATGGAGATGTCGAAGGTGCCGCCGCCGAAGTCGTAGACGGCGATCGTCTCGTTCTTCTTCTTGTCGAGGCCGTACGCGAGAGCGGCCGCCGTCGGCTCGTTCACGAGCCGCTCGACCTTCAGGCCGGCGATCTGCCCCGCGTCCTTCGTGGCCTGACGCTGCGCGTCGTTGAAGTAGGCCGGGACGGTGATGACCGCCCGCTCCACCTTCTCCCCGAGGTACGCCTCCGCGGCCTCCTTGAGCTTCGTCAGGATCATCGCGGAGATCTCAGGCGGCGAAAACTCCTTCCCCTGGACGAGGACGCGCGCGTCGCCGTTCGACGAGCGGACGACCTTGTAGGGGACCATCTTCATCTCGGCGCTCACCTCTTCCTGGCGGCGCCCCATGAACCGCTTGATCGAGTAGACCGTGTTCTCGGGATTCGTCACGGCCTGCCTCTTGGCGACCTGACCGACGAGCCGCTCGCCCGACTTGGCGAAGCCGACGACGGAAGGCGTCGTGCGCCCCCCCTCCGAATTCGCGATGACCTCCGCGCTGCCTCCTTCGAGGACGGCCACGACGCTGTTCGTCGTTCCGAGGTCGATGCCGATGATCTTGCTCATGGAAAACCCTCCGGTCCTGGCGGACCGGGGTTAAGATAAAACCTTAGCGGAATGTTGTCAAGTCACGGGCGAAGAAAAATCTTCATCGCCGATGTATAAAACGGCAAGTCACTTGAATTCAATGACTTCTTTGTCGGACTTTTGTTCGGATGGGGTCTCTGGCGACTTGAGGACGAGGGTCCGCGAAAAGAGGAGGTCGACGTCCGTCTTCCCTTCCCGGTCGAATCCGACCAGGTAGAACTTGTTGCCCTGAACGATGTAGCGGTAGCGGTTCCCCAGCGGATCGACGAGGTCGGCCGGCTCGAGGATCTTCGCCGCGACGAGCCGCTCGAGCGTCTCGGGAAACCGGCCCGAGAGGAGTCCGAAGGCGTCCACGCCCTCGGCCACCCGCCGGAGGCGAAGCAGGGACTGCGTCTTCTGGAAGTCGTCGAGGACGGCCGCGTGCCGGCGCGGAACCGTCAGGAGGTTCAGCGGGTTCCTCGACTGGAAATGAAGGCCGACCAGGCCGAGAAGCGCGAGGCCGAGGCCGATGAAGAGAGTCACGTCGATCGGGCGGCGGACGGCGACCGGCGGGGTCGCGAGGACGGCCTCCGGTCGGTGGGGTGCGCCCACCTCCTCGACCAGGCCGCGGCTGACGAGGTCGTAGAAGGCCTTGCAGCCATCGAACTCCGAGAGGAAGGTCAGCTCGTTGATCTCGGCGACCGTGCGCCGGGCGTCGACGAGCTCGTAGACGGCCCACTCCGCGCGGGAGATCCGGACCGGGTCGAGGCGGCGGTCCTTCCCCGGCCGCTCCGGCACGTTCTCCACGTCGTCCATCAGCTCCTCGTCGTCGGCCGGGATCACGGGCTGGGCCACCGGGACCCTCTGGTAGACGAGATCGAGCGAGCGGACGACCTTCTCGATGATGGGCCACTCGTCCACCATCCGCGCCCCCTCCATGAGGAGGCGCTCGACCGCCAGCGGCGTCGTCGACTCGTGGTCGTAGTCGACGTGGTCCGTCTGTTCGAAGACGTAGTCGCCGTCCGTCCAGCGGAAGAGGCCGTACGCGATCCGCTTGATCTGGATGTCGAGCCCGTCGCGGAGGTCCTGCGCCGTGCAGAAGCCGTTTTTCAGGAGAATGAACCCGAGACGCTGCAGCGTCTGCGACTGGGTCTCCAGGGCCCGCTGGAGGGCCTCCGGCGAGAGCCGGCGCGTCTTGACCAGCACGGTGCCGAGCCGGGTGTCGAGGCGCTGCGCCGAGGACTCCGCCGAGACGAGCATTCCGTCGACGAATCCGAGCGTGACGGTGTCCGACGGGCTCCGGACGTTCAGGAGCCCCGTCTTGTGCTGCAGCGCGATGAGCTGGAGGATGTCCGCCAGCGAGAAGTCGCGGAGGGTTCCTTCCAGCGCCATCGTCAGCCTCTCCGCGCCGTCGTCTGCCCGAAGATCCATCCGGCCGCCGCCAGCGCGCCCCAGAAGACGAGCGCCGGAAGGGCGGGAGTGAGGCCCGGCCGGGGCACGACGCCGAAGCTCCCCCTCGCGAAGAGGCCGAGGAGCCCGGCGGAGAAGAGGAACATCGCGGCGACGCCCGCCAGCACCCTCGACTCGAGAAAGGCCGACGTGCCGGGCAGGACGAGGTTGAGACCCCAGCGGATTCGCTCCTGGAGCGTCTTCCGGCGGCGGACGTCCTCCAGCTTCTGCATCTTCGTCTCGATGGCGACTCCGTCCTTCTTCAGGTAGACGTGGATGCACTGGGAGCAGAGGAGGCTGCTCTCTCCCGGGGGCTTGCAGGCGCGGCAGAACGTCCGGCCGCACTTCTGGCACTCCGCGGCGTAGGCGTCTCCGCGCTGACGACGCCGGTCGACGAGAATGGCCGCGAGGAGGGCCACGGGAACGCCGAGGAGGATCGGAACCCGCCAGGCCGTGCCGGGTGAGTAGCCGCGGAACAGGCCCAGGAGGTGCCGTCCGCGGGCGTCTCGCTCGAGCGCGGCGGCCTTCGCGCGGGCCTCCTCCGGCAGGTACGGCAGGGAGACGACTTTCACGAGGGTCGGCGCGTCCTGGAAGGCCTGGACCATCGCCCCGTCGAGGGCCCGGGCCTCGCCCAGCATCCGGGCCGCCTCGACCGTCCGGAAGGTCTCGGCGAAAAGGAGCGCGAGGTTGTAGCGGGCCGGCACGCTCCGCGGGTCCCTCCGGAGCGCCTCCTGGTAGTCCTCCTGCGCGGAGCCCAGGTCGCCGTCGACGAACCGGATGTTGCCGCGATTCACGAGCGAGCGGCTCTCGCGGGGCGAGAGCTGGGCGGCCGTGGTGTACTCCGCGACGGCCCGCTCGTTCTGCCCGAGGGACTGGTAGACGCGGCCGAGCAGGAAGCGGATGTCCACGTCGTCGGGCAGGAGGTTCCGGGCCTGCTCCAGGTTGTCGACGACCCGCTGGTCGTAGCGCGACTCCTCGAGGGCCTCGGCGCTCCGGACGATCGCCGACGACGAGACGGCCAGCTCGTAGGACGCCCGGTCGAGGAGCGGCAGGAGCGGCACCGCGGCGGCCAGGGCCCCGACGGCGGCGACCTTCTGCGGCCACGTCGCGTAGCCGAAGACGAGGACGAAGAGGAACAGCCCGAACCAGAGGACGTCGAACGACAGGAGGAGGGGCGCGAGGATCATCGCCGCGACGAGAAGGTCGGCCCCGTGTCCGCCCGGAAGGAGCCGGCCCGCTGCCTCCGACAGGTCGTGCGCGAGGCGCCGCCCGTGCCGGACGTAGAGGACGGCGAGCACGGCGACGGCCGTCGCGAGGCCCGCGAAGGCCAGGACGAGGAGGCAGCGCGTCAGGAGGATGTGCCGCGACTCCCCGTCGGCCAGCGTCGCCCGGCAGGCCCCGAGGAACTCCGGGACGAGCGAGCGGTACTGCCGCATCCGGACGGCGAGGGAGAGGCGCGCCCAGCGCGGCTCGGGAAGATCCGGGTCGAGGCGCGTCGCGGACTGGAAGGACTCGCGCGCCAGCTCCGGCTTCCCCTGGTCGACCTGCCGGCGGCCGAGGATCGTCGCCGCGAGGGCGAGGTCCGTGGCTCTCCGGATCTCGATCTTCTGCGCGTACTTGAGAATCTCGTCGATCTTGGAGCGCGCCGTGATCGAATCCCCCTCTTCCTGCGCCGAGAGCCAGGCGAACCACTGGCCCCGGATCTGCCGTCGAAACGCGAGCTCGGTCGATTCGCCCGGGGCCACCAGGACCTGCGCGGGCGCGGAACCGGCCGCGAGAGCCGCAGCCAGAAGCGCCGCTCCGGCCGCGCCCCGCAGGAAAGAGCTTCCTCCGCGGCCGGCTCGCGGCAGGTCACGGGCGGGACCGGCTCCGGCTCGCCTCAGCCTCGCCTCGCAGGCGTCGGCGCCGGCGGCCGGCCGGCGGGCGGCGCGGCGAGCTTCGCGAAGAGAAGCTGCAGCTCGCCGAGAAGGGACTCGAGCGCGTCGGTTTCCTGGAAGGAGAGGCGCCCGCGCGTCTTCTCGCGAAGGGCGGCCAGCGAGTCGATGATCTGCCGGGCCCCCTGGAGGTCGACCTGCCGCCGTCCGGTCGCGGGGTCGGGGAAACCCTCCATGTAAAGGGCGGCGGTCTGCCCCAGCATGTCGAGAAGGCGGAGAAATCCCGGGTGGGTCTCGGGGACGGGTTCGGCGGCGGCCGGAGCGGGCGCCGCCGCGGGCGGCGCCTCCGGAGCGGCGTCGCTTTTCTCCAGTTCCGCCTTCGCCTCGTCGCGCAGCTCGCCGTCCGCCGTGAAGAGGCGGCGGTCCACCACCTTGATGGTCTTCTCGCCTTCGGTCATAGGGCCTCGCAGGAGTCATTATTCTACGCAACGAGGAGGGACGACGGCGTGAACGAGGAAACCCCGCCCCCCGGGCGCGACGCGGAGGCCGGCGCGGCCGTGGCCGACCTGGTCCGGCTGATGGACCGGCTCCGGACCGAATGCCCCTGGGACTCCAAACAGACCTTCCGGACCCTCTCCGGCTACCTCCTCGAGGAGTGCTACGAAGCGCTCGACGCCCTGTCCCGCGAGGCGTGGGGCGAGGCCGAGGCCGAGCTCGGCGACCTTCTCTTCGAGATCGTCTTCCTCGCGAGGCTCGGAAGCGAGACGGGGGCCTTCGACCTCGGCTCGTGCGCGCGGCGCATCCACGCGAAGATGGTCGCCCGCCACCCGCACGTCTTCGGCGAGGCGGAGGTGCACGACGCCGAGGGAGTCCGGCTCCAGTGGGAGGCGATCAAGGAACGGGAGCGGGCGGCCCGGGGGGCCTCGCCGTTCGACGGCGTCCCGAGGGCCCTCCCCGCGCTCCTCAAGGCCGTCCGGATGACGTCGCGGGCGGCCGATCTCGGCTTCGACTGGGAGCGGGACGCCGACGTCCTGGCCAAGCTCGACGAAGAGGTGGGCGAATTCAAGGCCGAGGTCCTGAAGGAGGACGCCGCGCGGGAGCGCGTCGCCCACGAGATCGGCGACATCCTCTTCACCGTCGTGAACGTCGCGCGACGGCTCCACGTGGACCCGGAGGCCGCTCTTCAGGCGACGAACGCCCGCTTCGCGCGGCGCTTCGAGGAAGTGGCCCGCCGCGTCGCCGCGGCGGGCGGCGAGGTCTCCAGAACCCCGCTCGCCGAGCTGGACCGGCTCTGGGAGGAGGCGAAAGCCTCCGAGCGCTGATCAGTCGAGGAGCTCGGTGATCCGGACGGGGCGCGGCCCCCGGCGCGAGAGCTCCGGGAGCGCCCGAACGAGGAACTCGACGCTCTCGCGGTGCGGGTGGGCGATGAGGATGGCGTGTCCGTTCCGGGCGGCGATGGCCAGCGCCCGGTCCCAGGAAGCGGAAAGCGCCCCGGTCGGGCCGGCGGGGTCCTTCGCCTCCGCCGCCGCGTCGTCGAGGAAGACGTCCCGCGCGAGGAAGGGGACCTTCATCTCCCGGGCGACGCGCTCCACGGCCGTCGCCGGCGTCGTGCGCGAGTCGAGGAAGAAGAGGCCGCGCTCCTTCACGACGGCGAGGACGGTCCGCATCACGCGCGGGTCGGCCGTGGCCTTCGACCCCTGGTGGTTGTTCAGCCCGATGGCCCCCGGCACGGCGGCGAGGGCCGCGAGGACGCGGGCCCGGATCGTCGCGTCGTCGTCGGAGGCACCGATGGAGCCCGGTTCGGCCTTTCCCGTCTCCGGCTCCATCGGGAGGTGGACCATCAGCTCCCATCCCTTCTTCTTCGCGAGGGCGACCGCCTCGGCCGCGCGCGGCGTGCCGGGCAGCACGGAGAGGGCGACCGGCGCGTCGACCGACGCGAGAAGGGAGAGCGCGGCCTCCTCGTACCCGACGTCGTCCAGGAGGACCGCGAGGACGCCGGTCGCCGCGCCGCCTGCCGGCTCGAAGTCGGCCGGCACTCCGGACGGCCGGGGCTCAG
>Ga0335085_10004657_pt1 | contig 22572 bp, 16 predicted proteins | sample Lox_Sample_45_FD_206712 | JGI IMG/M metagenome (GOLD analysis project Ga0335085, IMG submission 206712) | Soil microbial communities from Loxahatchee National Wildlife Refuge, Florida, United States - Lox_Sample_4.5 | ecosystem: Environmental > Terrestrial > Soil > Wetlands | place: USA...
CGGATACCCAGACACCTACCTCCACACCCACCAACACTTGGACCCTGACGAATACCCTCACCCCGACCAACACACCGACCCTGACCTCCACCTTTACGCCCACCAACACCCCCACCAACAGCCGTACCTTTACGCCGACCATGACGGCCACCGATACCGCCACGGCTACGCCGACCCTGACTCCCAGCTTTACCCCGACCCCCACGCCACAGTTTAACGTCACCCTGCGCAAGTCGGTCAACCCCACCAGCGTGCAGTCGGGGAACCTGCTGGTCTACACCATCCAGGTGAATGTGACGGGTAACTCGGTGAGCGGCGTGACCATTACCGACACCCTGCCGGCCAACGTGACCTTCAGCGGGTTTGGTTCTTCGCCCACCGGTACGACGCCTTCCTACAATTCCTCAACTTCCCTGATGACCTGGGTCCTGCCGTCACCCCTGGCGGCTGGAAGCTACCTGCTGACCTACCAGACCCTGGTGAACAACTTCGTGCCGGGCGGTACGAATATCATCAACGGGGCCCAGTTGACCTATCCAGGCTTGGCGGTGCCCTTGACCACCAGCGCGGCGGCCTCGGTCATCGGGCAATATACGGTCAAGATCGACATTTACAACGAAGCCGGCGAGGTGGTGAAGCAGATCTACGTACAGCAGCTCTCCCAGCCGCTGAACAATTTCACGCTCCAGTCCACCCCCTCCATCACCAGCTTGCATGCGGCTGATAACGCGGTGACGGTGTATTATCAGGGCACCCCCATCGCCGTCTGGGACGGGACGACCAACAGCGGCGACCCCGCCACCAACGGCACCTATTACGTCAAGGTGGACAATATTGACACCACAGGCGCGATCACCAGTGTCACTCAACAGGTGACCGTGAGCCGGTCACTGGCCAAATCCACCATCGTTATCTACAACGAGGCCGGCGAGGAAGTGAAGAGCCTGGTCACCTACTTTGACGACCCCAGCCAGGCCCTGATGGTTTCCAACGTGCAGCTGAGCAGCAACGTGATCGCCCCCGGCTCCCCGGGGGGGAGCGTGCCCAACCAATTGACCATCAACCTGAACGCGGGCGTTTCCGTAACTTGGGACGGCACGGGGAACAACGGGTCCTTCGTGCAAAGCGGGCAGTATTTCTTAGAAGTCCACACGGATAACGGGAACGGCAGCCAAACAACAGTCATCAAACAGCTGTCGGTGGACGGCCGTTCGGCGGAATCGGCGCTGGGGGAGGTTTGGGCTTCTCCGAATGAGGTCGGCCGTGGTTCGGGCCCCGTAACCTTCTACAACAACTCCTCCATGAACCTCACCATGACCGTCAGCTTTTATACCGTCGCTGGGGAACTAATCCCCCCGCCGATCACCGGGGATAACGGGGCTCACCCGCCGATTGTCGGAATCCAAAACCTGGCCAGCGGTCTTTACCTGGCGGTGGTGGAACTGCGCGACGCCACCAACGGCGGGCTGATGGGCCGCCGGGTCCTCAAGATCACCCACGTCCATTAAGCCGTCCAGCCGGGTTCCGGGTTTTCCTTTCCTCTTTTTTTCCTTAAAATAAACGGATAGCGGATGCTTTTGCACGTCTTTTTAGCTTCAGCTTTTTTCATATCTTTTAGTTCCCAAGTAAATGGAGTTTCCGATGGGTTCCAATCCAACCATCAAGGACGTGGCCAAGAAGGCCGGGGTTTCCATCACCACGGTTTCTTTCGTCCTCAATCACCGCCCGGACGTGGCGATCAGCGAGGAAGTCAAGAAGCGTGTCCTGAACGCGGCCCGGGAATTGGATTACCACCCCAGCGCCATGGCGGCTGGGCTGGCCGGACGCCGCACACGCAACCTGGGCGTGGTTTTTTACCTGGAAGACAATGTCATCTCCAACCAGTTTTATTCCTTCGTCATCGAGGGAATGGTAAAGGAAGCGGTGGGGAAGAACTTCAACCTGCTTTTTTCCTACGTGGATTCGGCCTATGGGGGCTACCCCAACCTGCCCCAGATCGTCCGGGAGAAAAACGTGGACGGAGTGCTTTTGGTAGGCCGCATCGAGCCGAGGATGGTGGCCGACATCCAGGAGCGCCGCATCCCCGTGGTGGCCGTGGACAATTACCCGGTGCTCCAGGGCATCGACACGGTCCAGACGGATAACAAGCAGGGCGGGATCCTGGCCGTCGACCACCTCATCCAGCTGGGCCATAAGCATATCGGTTTGTTGACCGCCCCCGGGGGCCGGCCCAGCTTGGAGGAACGCCAGGAAGGTTGGAGGGCGGCCCAACTCCGGAACAACCTGGCGGCTTCCAGGGACACCGTCTTTCAGTGCCAGAACCTGACTTTTTATGAGGGTTATGCCGTGGCCAAGGAAGTCCTCAAGAAACAAAAGAAAATCACGGCCCTTTTTTGCGTGAACGATGAGATGGCCGCCGGTGTCCTGCGGGCGGCCCGCGAGGTGGGCCGGAACGTCCCTGGGGATTTGAGCGTTGTGGGATTCGACAATATCACCATGAGCAATTACACCGATCCGCCCCTGACCACGGTTTCCGCCGCCAAGGAATACATGGGAAAAATCGCCGTGGACCGGGTGATGGAATTGCTGGAAAACAGGGAATCGCCCCCTAAACGGCTGGCGGTTCCGGTGGAATTGATCGTGCGGCAATCCACGGCCAAACCATAGGCAGTCAACAGCTCATGGCCAACAGTCCACAGTAACGGTTTTAAACCTGGTTTTTTTCATCTTGCTGTCGACCGCGGACTGCCGACTGTGGGCTGTAGTCTTCGTTTACCTGCCCCTCCTGTCCCGTTAACCATTTCGAAATATCTTCAAAAAGATAAGGAGGGTCATATTCCTCCCTTGCCATTCGGGTTTAAAAACAGGAAGATAAAAGCCCCTTAAGTCCAGACTCGACGGGAGGATCCCATGCCGCGGAAGAAGAAAGACGAAACCGTCTCAACCGCCTCGAAATCCAAACCCGCCGCCAAACCGAAGGCGGCTTCGAAATCCCCCAAGGCCAGCCCCAAGAAAGTGGCTGCCCCGAAGGCCCCCCGGGCCGCAAAGGCCGTTTCCAAAAAAAGCGCTCCCAAGGCCCCCGCGGCCAAAGCCCCGGTCTCCGGTTGGAAAAAACCGGCCCGCCAGGGCGAAACCCAAATGGTAGCCTTCATCCGGGATCCCCACTGCATTTTCACTTATTGGGAAGTGACGCCCCAAAGCATCGAGGTGGTGAAACAGCAGTTGACGGGGGAATACAAAGACAGCGCCATGGTGCTGCGGGTTTTCCGCACGGGCCCGGATGGGCAGGCGGAGTTGATCCAGGAAATCCGGGTGGAGCCGGGGGAAATGAACCGCTATGTCGAATTGAAGGAAGGCGCCTCGGGCAGCTATTTCATCGAGATCGCTCAGAAGACCGCCTCCGGCCGCATGATCGTTTACGCCCGGTCCAACAAGGTCATGACTGGAACTTTCAACGGGGGAGGAGACGGCTCGTCCACCGAAGGTTCCGCCCCCCAGTGGGAAACCCCCGCGGGACTTTTGGAATATTTCACCGAAGTGGAGGAAGCCACCGATACCGCGGCCCTGAAGGGCCTTTCCTCCGCCGAAGCCCACCGCAAATCCCTTTTGCGGCGGCAGATGGGGCGGTATTCCGCTTCCCGGATGGGCTGAATAATGCCGCAAAATGAATTATGAATTTTAAATTTTGAATCGTTGAAAATTTCCGACGTTTATCGTCGAAAATTAACCATAATTCAGAATTAAGAATTCACGATTCATCATTTGCCGCTCCAAAAAGGCCAAATTGCCCTTAAACTCCCAAAATCCCATCCACGAGCCTTCTCCCAAGAGTGGATATATATCGTTAGTCCTCCATTGCCACCTCCCCTTCGTGCGGCACCCCGAGCACGAGCATTTTTTGGAGGAAAACTGGTATTACGAGGCCCTGTTCGAGACTTACCTGCCTCTCCTCTGGGTCTTCGAGGAGTTGTCGCGCCGGAAAATCCCCTTCCGGATGACCCTGTCGGTCTCCCCCACTTTCCTTTCGATGTGCCTGGACCCCCTGCTCCAAAGAAGAGCCTTACGCTATGTGGACCAATTGCTCGGCCTAGCGCGCAAGGAGGAAAAAAGAATCCAATCCCACCCCGAGTTCAAACCGGTTCTCTCGATGTACCTGGAAAAGCTGGAGCGCTACCGCAGCGTTTTTTTGGAAAACTACCATTGCAACGTGGCCGAGGGGTTCAAGGCCTTCCAGGCCTCGGGCCAGCTGGAGGTGATCACCTGCGCGGCTACCCACGGTTTCCTGCCGCTTTTGGCCTTAAGAGAAGCGGCGGTGCGGGGACAGGTGGAGACGGCCCTTGACCTGCATAAGTCCTTTTTTGGCCGGGAACCGGCGGGCTTCTGGCTCCCCGAATGCGGCTACCAACCGGGGCTGGATGCGATCCTGGGGGAATACGGCCTGAAGTATTTTTTCGTCGAAAGCCACGGCTTGTTGGAGGCCCAGCCGCGGCCCAAGTACGGCACCTTCGCCCCCGTGCGCTGTCCCTCCGGGCTTGCGGTTTTCGGGAGGGACATGGAAAGCTCCAAGCAGGTCTGGAGCTCCAAGGAAGGTTATCCCGGCGACCCCGAATACCGGGAGTTTTACCGCGACGTGGGGTTCGACCTGACGGAAGGGGAACTTCGCCCCTACCTCCAGCCCGAGGGCATCCGGCGGTTCACGGGCCTGAAGTACTACCGTGTGACGGGCCCGGGTGATGAAAAGGAACCCTATGACCCGGCGCGGGCACGCCAAAGGGCTGAAGCCCACGCCGCCGACTTCCTCGCCCACCGCCGCAAGCAGGTGGCGGCCGTTTCCAAGTGGATGGACCGCCCCCCCCTGGTGACCTGCATGTACGATGCCGAGCTTTTCGGCCATTGGTGGTACGAGGGGCCGGATTTCCTTTGTTCCCTTTTTGAGCAAAACCACCGGGAGGGTGGCGGCCTTTCCTTTACGACACCCTCAGCCTACCTGGAGGAATTCCCAGAAAACCAATCCAGCCAGCCCGTCTTCTCCTCCTGGGGGTTGGGGGGTTACGCTGAATTCTGGCTGAACGAAACCAATGACTGGCTTTACCCCCCTTTGAGCGAGGCTTGCGACGAAATGACCTATCTGGCGGACCAGTACGAATGGGCCGATGTCCCTACCGCGAGGGCCACCGGCCAGGCCGCCCGGGAGCTTCTTTTGGCGCAGGCCAGCGATTGGGCCTTCATGCTCAAGACCGGCAACCACAAGGCCTACGCTGAACGGCGATTCAAGACCCACCTCTCCCGGTTCCACCAGTTGGCCCGGCAAATCCGGCGGCGGAGGGTCGATGAAAAGTTCCTTTCCGATTTGGAGGAAAAGGACAACCTTTTTCCGCGGATCAACCCGGGGGCCTACAAAAGCCCTTCCAAATAAGCGGAAATCCCGCCGGATTTTCCTGAATTTTTTTGCCTAAAGACCTCCCCGCTATTAGAATAACGCCGCCCTGGGCCCCCCCTTTCAAGCGGGCATGGCCTCATCGGGATTTATTCCAAGAAGGAGCGGGTTTTGAAAACAGTCATCGGCGTGGATTTGGGCGGCACCAATATCGTGTCCGCCGTGGTGGACGAAAAGGGAAAGGTCCTGGGTAAGGACAAGCGCAAGACCCTGTCGTCCCATGGCGCGGCGGGGGTTATGGACCGCATCGTCGACAGCATCCATGCCGCCAGCAAGGACAGCGGCCTGCCCTGGGCTTCCCATTTAGCCGTGGGTATCGGATCGCCGGGCCCGCTGGACCCCTTTAAGGGCGTCGTCATTTACACCCCCAACCTGGGCTGGAAGAACGTGCCCATCGTGGCTATTTTGAGGAAAAAACTGGGAAAGAAGGTCTTCCTGGAGAACGACGCCAACCTGGCGGCCCTGGGCGAAAGCTGGATCGGCGCGGGTAAGGGTGAGCCGGTCGTCCTCTGCGTTACCCTGGGCACGGGCGTGGGCGGGGGGCTGATCGTGGACGGCAAGATCTTCCAGGGCGCTACGGGCGTGAGCAACCATATCGGCCATATCGTGGTGGATCCCAACGGGCCCATGGCCCCCTACGGCAACAGCGGCATCCTGGAGCAATACGTCTCCGCCACGGGCATCGTGCGGCTGGCCAAGCTGGCGGGCTTGAAGCCCCCGGCGGGAGAGCCCCTGGAGGCCCACAGCTTCCAAAAGATGGCCGAGGCGGGCAACAAGAAGGCCCTGAAGGTCTATGAGGAAGCGGGGCGGATGCTGGGCGTTGGCCTTACCACCGCCATCCATCTTTTGAACCCCAGCATGGTCATTTTCAGCGGCGGCGTGGCTGGCGCGGGGGATTTGCTCTTGAAACCTATGATGAAGGAACTTCAAAAACGCAGTTTCAAATCCCATTTGAAGGGTTTGAAGTTCCGAATGGCCAAACTTGGGGACAACATGGGGGCGGTGGGCGCGGCGCGCCTGGCTTGGCAATCCCTCAAAAAGGCCTGAAAAGCGCCCTCAAATAGGCCTCCCCGTCCTATTTTTCAGATAAAAAAAGTTGCACTACCCAGGGTGTGTGCTTAGAATACCGGCTTTCAACGGCCTGGCACTTGGGTGCCGGGCCGTTGTGTTGTGAAATAGTGGTCGACCACTATTTTTACTTTAAGGAGGCTTTAATGAAGCGTTTTATCGTTGCTTTGATGGCCGTGATGTTCTTGGGCGCCACTGGCGTGGTTTTGGCGGATGAAGCTGCTGCTCCTGCCAGCACCCCGGCTGCTGCTCCTGCCAAGATGGAGAAGAAGGCTAAGAAGATGAAGAAGAAGAAGGCCAAGAAAGCTGCCGCCGATGCTGCTGCTCCGGCCGCTGCTCCTGCCGCCGCGACGACCACCAAGTAATAACGGGGTCACGTCGAAAGTGGTTTCAGGCTTCCCGCCTGGAACTCCAAATCATCGGGTGGACCGAAAGGTCCACCCGATTTTTTTTGCCCAAAACAGGCGCTAACCACAGAGACACAGGGACACAGTTAAAGCTTTTGATCCTTAGCTGCGTCTCCGTGCCTCTGTGGTGAAAATCGGTTTATTTTTGTTCGAATTCATCCGTGACGGCGCCTTGGCTGGCCGAAGAGACCAGCTTGACGTATTTGCCCAGTACCCCCTTCGGGTAGGGGTTCGGAATGGGCTTCCATTTGGCCTTGCGTTTCTTCAATTCGGCGGCGCCCACGTGAAGCTCCAGCTTCTTCTTTTCCGCGTCGATGGTGATTTTATCCCCGTCTTTGATCAGGCCGATGGGGCCGCCCACCTGGGCCTCGGGGGAGATATGGCCCACCACCAGGCCGTGAGTTCCGCCGGAAAACCTTCCGTCCGTAATCAACCCGACCTTTTCCCCCAGCCCCTGGCCCACCAAGGCAGCCGTAATGGCCAACATTTCCCGCATGCCCGGTCCGCCTTTAGGGCCCTCATACCGGATGACCACCACGTCGCCAGCCTTGATCTTGCGCTTCTGGATAGCGTCAAAGGCCGCCTCCTCACCGTTGAAGACCCTGGCCGGGCCGGTGTGGGTTATGACCTTTAACCCTGAGATTTTCGCCACCGCGCCCTCGGGGGCCAGATTGCCCCGGAGGATAACCATGGGGGCCGTTGGAAAAAGGGGTTTCTCCAGGGGGGCGATGATGGGCTGGTTCTTGGATAGGGGTTGGGCCAATTTCAAGTTTTCCTTTACCGTCCGGCCCGTCACCGTCAAGCAGTCCCCATGCAGAAGCTTGGCGTCCAATAGCAGCTTCATGACGGCCGGGATACCGCCGATACGATCCAGGTCCGCCGCCACGTACTTGCCGCTGGGTTTCAGGTCCGCCAGGTGGGGAACCTTCTTGCCGATGCGGTCGAAATCGTCGATGGTCAGCTTCACGCCGATGGCCTTGGCGATGGCGATCAGGTGCAGGACGATGTTGGTGGAACCGCCCAGGGCGTAGGCCACGGTGATGGCGTTCTCGAAGGCCGGCTTGGTCATAATGTCCTTGGGGCGGATGCCCTTCTTCAGGAGCTCCACCACCGCCTGGCCGGCCCGGTCGCAAATGAGGCGTTTGGGCTCGCCCACGGCGGGCTGGCAGGAATCGTGGGGCAGGGCCATGCCCATGGCCTCGATGGCGGAGGCCATGGTGTTGGCCGTGTACATGCCGCCGCAGGAGCCCGGGCCGGGGATGGCGTTTTTCTCGATCTTTTCCAACTGGCCGTGGCTGATCTTATCCGAGCTGTACTGGCCCACGGCCTCGAAGACCGAGACGATGTCCAGGTCCTTGCCGTCGCACTTGCCCGGCAGGATGGTGCCGCCGTAAACGAAGATGGAGGGGATGTTCAGGCGCCCGATGGCCATCAGGCATCCGGGCATGTTTTTGTCGCAGCCGCCGATGGCCACCAGCCCGTCGAAACGCTCGGCGTTGGAGACCACCTCAATGGAATCGGCGATGACCTCCCGGGAGACCAGGGAGAACTTCATCCCCTCATGGCCCATGGCGATGCCGTCGGAGACCGTGATGGTGCCGAAGATCTGCCCAAAGCCGTCGGCGGAAATGACGCCCCGTTTCACGCGCTCGGCCAGCTCGTTCAGGTGAATGTTGCAGGGGGTCACCTCGCTCCAGGCCGAGGCCACGCCGACGATGGGTTTCTTGAAGTCCTCGTCCTTGAATCCCACCGCGCGCAGCATGGCGCGGTTGGGGGTTCGCTTGTCCCCCTCGGTCATCATGGCGGAACGGCTGTTGAGCTTGGTTTTCATGGCTAGCCTTTCGGTTGGTATGGTGCTTCTTACAGGTACTTCAAGACTTCCTGGCTGTGGCCCTCGGGATTGACCTGAGGGAAGAGTTTCTTGATTTTCCCCTCCTTGTCAATGACGGCGGTCACCCGGGCGCTGTTGCCCTTCTCGGGCCGGAAGGCGTCATAGGCCTTGGACACCGCCCCACCCATGTCGGACAAGAGGGGAAAGTTCAGGTGGAACTTCTCGGTGAAGGCCTTGTGGCTGTCGTTGTCGTCCACGGAGACGCCCAAGACCACCGCATCCTTGGCCGTGATCTGGGAGATGTCGTCCCGGAACGAGCAGGCTTCCTTGGTGCATCCCGGCGTGTCGTCCTTGGGGTAAAAATAGAGGACCACGGCCTTCTTGCCCTTGAACTGGGAGAGCGAGACGGTAGAGCCGTCGGTGGCCTTCAGGGAAAAATCGGGAGCGGGAGAACCTTCTTGAAGCGGCATTGGACCCTCCTAGGATCGAAATGAGAGGGCATTGTAGTGCCACGGAAGGGTGGACTCAAGCGAGGCAAAGGCAAAATTGAACCACAGAGTACACGGAGGACATAGAGTAAGGCCTAAGAATTTCTTTAGAAATATACAGGTTTAACTCTGTGCACTCTGTGATCTCTGTGGTTAAAGATGTTGGATGTTAGTCTTTTTTTGGAGCGGCTTTCTCGAGGAACTGCAGCAATTCACCGGTGACCGCGCCCAGGCAGATTTCCTCCACGGGGCCCCGCATCGTCAGTTCGAAATCCTTGCTGACTTTCAGGAAGAGGTCCCCGCCGGGCATGTGAAGGGTGAGGTCGCCATCGGTCTTGCCGGTCTTCACGCAGACCGCCGCCACCGCGCAGGAGGAGGAACCGGAGGCCAGGGTGTAGCCCGCGCCCCGCTCCCAGATGCGGATGGACACTTCCTTGCGGTTGTTGACCACCGCGAACTGTACGTTGGTGCGGTTGGGGAAGAGGGGGTGTTTTTCCAGCAGGGGTCCGACTTCGTGGGCCATTTTTTCGGCCTCGTCCAGGTCTTTGACGAAGACCACGCAATGGGGGTTGCCCATGGAAACGCAGTTGATAGCCAGGCCCTCGCCGCCGGGAAGGAGGGGGATCTTCTTGTCCAACACCTCGGCCTCGGTGTTGGGCACGTTCACCGGGATCTTGGCGGCGGAAAACTCGGCTTTGCCCATGTCGACGGTGACCGAAGGGGCCTTGCCCAGCATCACATGCAATTGAGCCTGTACGGTGCCGCCGGCGGTCTCGATCTCGAAGAAGGTTTTTTGGGTGTAACCATGCTCGAAGAGGAACTTGCAGAAGATGCGAAGGCCGTTGCCGCTCTTCTCGGCCTCGCTGCCGTCCGGGTTGTAGATGCGAAGCTTCGCCAGGGAAGAGGCGCTTTTCTCGATGGCCAGGATGCCGTCGGAGCCCACGCCGGTGTTGCGGTTGCAGACGCGGATGATGTTCGCGGGCGTCAGCTCAAAGGAGAGGGTGGCGGGGTCCATCACCAGGTAGTCGTTGCCCAGCCCGTGCGACCGGACGAATTGGTTCTTGGTCAGCATTCATTTTCCTTTTTTAATGATTATCCCATTTTGCGGTACCCATGAGGCCGTCGATCGATTGTTCGATCAACCTTAGCTCGGGCGGACCGGCATTGGCATAATCTTCGATTACCTTCTTTTTTCCATCCACCACAACCGTTGTATAAACCGTGGACATGTCAGTAATACCACGACGGTATTTATCTTTGAATCCCATAAATCCGGAGGTTTCAATGGATTTCAAAACTTGATTCAACGCCTTTATATCAACCATCCCCCTGCATTTTCCTTTGCGCTTTGTAAACCGGATGCCGTTATATTCGAACGAACCATCCGCTTTCACCATGAAACTATAGACGGGGCATGTCCCATAACAGCCGGAATGACTGACACCAATTAGACTGATCCGATGTTCCTTGGCCTCTAAATGGGTCGATAGGGATAGGGAGATAATCAATAAAAGGAAATAAGGGGGATGCTTCATTTTGCTCATTTAATACAGAATAAGTTCGTGTAATCCTCACTGCCGCCCCATTGGCGCTTCAAGAGTTGGGTGGGCGTGACCGGCTTGACCGTTTTAGCCTTCTCGGAGATTTCCAGGAACCGGAACCCCAGGGCCTGTAAGTTCTTCAAGTACTTCTTCGGGTCGGCCCCGAAGGCTTTGAGTGAGCCGGGGGAGAATTCCGTCACCAGCTTCAAGCCCTTGTTTTTCCGGATCAGCCCCTTCATCCCGCCCAAAGCCGCGGCTTCCGCGCCCTGGATGTCCATTTTAATGAAATGCACTTTCTTGTCCAATTTTTCGAAGAACCGGTCGAGGGTCGTCATCCCGACCTCCACCGAGGGCCGCCCATCGTGGGAATCGTAGATGCGGTGGTCTCCCCGGTTGCTGGGGTTGATGTAAAGCCGCGCGGTCCCCGCCTTGTTGGATAGGGCTTGGTTCATCGGCACCACGTTGGAGTAGCCGTTGGCCGCGATATTGCGGACAAGCAGTTTGAAATTATTGAGGTCGGGCTCAAAGGCGTAAACCTTGCCCTTGGGCCCCACGATGCGGGCGGCCAGGAGCGTGTAATAGCCGATATTTGCCCCCACGTCGATAAAAGTTTGTCCCGCCTTCAAATGCTCCTTCAAAAGGGCCGTTTCCGCCGGCTCATAAACCTGGTTTACGGCCAGTTGCAGGGTGTCCCTGTCGTCCAGCCACATGCGGTGACCCTGGACCATGACAGACTTGGGCTTGAAGAGCTTGAAGAGGATGTCATAGGCCCAGCGCAAGACCTTGATGCGCCCCAGGCCGTGCCCGCCGATGGAATAGTAGACCTTCTGCAGAAGCGCGAAGAAATTCCTCCGCAATAGGACCAGGAAGGCTACCAGTGTGATGAGCAGCCAAAAGGCCAGGCCGATGCGGATGGGTGTCCACCACCAGGGTTCGAACTTGAACTCCACCTCATGATACCCGGCGGATAAATCTAACGCACGAAAGAGATTGTTGGCGGTGGAAAGGGTAATAGGTTGGCCATTTACCCAGGCTTTCCAGCCTGGATACATCGTTTCGGTGAATACCACCCTGGTATCTTGTTTTAAATCGAACAAAAATTTTTGGAAATCAAGTTCGTCTTTTTCCAGTTTAAATGGGACGGAAAAAGGCGGAAACATACTGAAGTTTTTAAAATTATTGTAAGCAAAGACAAAGGAGGGGGGCTCTAGAGTTCGATAGAAGATGTAAGGAGGGAAAACTTGTTTTTTGAAACCTGGAATAGTTCCATGGTCCGTTTGGGTTAAGAATCCTCCAATCGCTCCGGGCTGAATATCTGAAATAAATAAACGGCTAATGTCCCTTTTAGCCTTTAAGACGAGCGGGTTATATCCCCCAAAATTTTTAATCCCTAGAGCACAGGCGGCGTTCTGGGGGTAATTGAGGACGTATTTCTTGCCGCCTACCTCGATGGGGTAATACATCTCATTGGTCATGAAGATCAGCCGGCCGGGTTTGACCGAATCCGCCGCTGTGACGATGGCCTTAGACTTCCCAGCGAAATCAAAATTAGAGGAAGGCCCTATTTCAAAATCCCCCCAGCCGTTTAAAAGAAGCGGCAAAGCTATTGCTGCCAAGAAAAGGGCTTGGCCTGTCTGTTTGAAACGCGTGTGTAAAAAGAGCTCGTACCCTGCAAGGCCCAGAACCAAGCCTGGAATTTCACGCCAGCAGTGAGTTAAGTGCTCAAAGGATACCAGGAGGAGCATCCAAACATAAATCAATGGTGAATTCCGAAAGCTCGAATTTTTTTGCGACTGAGAAGAAGCGTCAAAAAGGAAGCTCCATCCCAGGGCCGCCAAGGCCGAGCCGGCTAAAACGTAAGCATAAAGAAACCTGTAGGGAACCCTGATGAGGGAAAGCCCCGGCAAAAGCTCCGAAACAAATGAATGAAACGGAGTATGCCGGCCAAAGCAGAAAACCAAGGTCAGGACCGCAAAGGTTGAGAGAAAAACTGTTAGGCCTCTTTTTTCTTTGTGCCGCCAAGCCCCAACCAAAAAGACAAGAAACCAAGTTCCCAGGTAACCCCAATTGCCGGCGAAGGGGAAGTCCGGAGCGTCCTTGTCGGATTGAAGGGCCACGGCCATGTCTTCCCCTTCCTTTAAGTTCATCCTTGGAAAGATGAATTCTAAGAGGGCTGCGGGACGCAGTGACAACTGGTCGTTGACCTTTTCTGTTTGGGCGTCGGGCGCACTTCGGTCGCTTAACTTCGCGAATTCCATCGTGGGGATCAACTGGCCCAAAAGCGGCAAGGCACCCCACATAAGGAAAAGGGCCATGGTTAAGAAACTTCGAGGGGTCAGCCGGGTTTCGTTTTTGAAATACCGGAAAAGAAAATAAGCCAGTCCCCCGTAAAAGGCGCCCAGTGTTACCTGCGGGCTTCCGCAAAGGAAGAGCATGGCGAAACAAAGCCCTGCCCAAAAGCCGTTCAAGGGTTTCGGTTTATTGGCCAAGCCCTCTAGCGACAAGAAAACCCAAGGCAGCCAAGCAAAGGCCGCCAACACGGGCGGGTGGATGATTTCCAGCCAGAAGAATCCGGAGAGGGAAAAAAGCAGGGCCCCCACCCGGCAGGCGTTTTTGGAAAGCCCTAAAGCGCGAAGCCACAGGTGCATTCCCAAGGCGGCCCAAACCATGTGAATAAAGAAGAAGACCGTCAGGCCCATGGGCACCGAAAAGGGCAGGGTCAGCCAGTTAAAGGGGTAGAGCATCATGTTCTGCAGGTCGGCGAAAAAGGGCGTTCCACCCATCAGATACGGGTTCCACAGGGGAAAATGGCCCTGGGCTAGTTGGTCCTTCAGAAAGGCCCGCCAGGGGCCGAATTGGGCCAGTAGGTCGTTATCGAAATAGGCCTGGCCCAGGAACAAGCAGGGGAAAAAGGCGACGGTGGCCGCCAAAAGATAGAGCCCTACCGAAAGGCCCACGCCCCCTGTGGGGGCCTCAGGCTTGGGCGGTTTCAACCGGCCCCTTCCGATGTTGTTTCCATAAATAGGCCCCGAAGGCCAGGGCCGAAAGAAGCCACAAGGCGCCCAGGGCCAAAAAGGGCTTGGCCCAGGAAGGCTGGTAGGAAAATTCCACTTGGTGGCTGCCCGCGGGCACAAAGACCGCGCGGAAAATGAGGTTGGCGGTAAAGAGGGGCGCCGGTTTGCCGTCCACCAGGGCCCGCCACCCTGGATACATGACTTCGGAGAAGGTGACCAGGCTGTTCTTATCCAGCTGCAGGTTGAAGCTTTGGTTGTCCGGGTCGTCGCGGGTGATCTCGAATTTCAACTGGGCCTTCTTGCCGTCCAATTGGGATGTGATGGAGGCGGGCAGGGCCTCGGAAAGCACGGCCTGGTCGGCGGGATTGAAAGCCTGGCTGCCCATGGCGGCCAGCCGTCCCGCGTCATCCGTCGCCACCGTCAATTGGGAAGGGGCCGCGGCATAGGGGGGCGGTTCCTTTGATTCATAAAGGAACACATTACCTATGTTCTTGCGGTCGAAACCCGGCTGTTCCCCGATATCCCTTCCGATCACCAGTCCCTTGATCGCCATCAGGCGCATATGGGTGGCCTGGGGGAGACTTTGGATTTCCGAAGCCGTCTTGAGCACCAGGGGGTTGTAGCCGTTGCTCATACGGATACCGAAGTCCTGGGGGGCGTTGACCGGGAAGGACCAAAGATAATCCTGCCCTCCCTTTTCGATGGGGTAGGGCAGCCCCATATCAAAATAGTAGCGGCAGCCCTTGTCGTCCTGTTGCAGCGTGGAGAAGGCCGGAAAACGCCGGGCGAAGTCGTAATTGGAGGCCGGGCCCCAACCGTACCCCCCCCAACCGGCGAGAAACAAGGGCAGGACTACGGCGGCCTGGAATATCCAGCGGCCCAGGGGTTTCCAAGAAGTTGTCAGGCCCCAGAGCGCCAGGCCGCCCGCACCCGCCAGGGCGGCGATCATTTCCCGCCAGGACTGGTCGGGGTTCAAGAAGGAAAGCAGGAAGAGGAAGCCGCCATAAACGAGGCCCATGATGGCAAGCCATCCCGCCCGGCCTTTTTCCTCCAGCGCCCTCTCCAAGTGCTGGAATCCGAAAGCCGCCAGGACGACGGCGCAGGCCACGTAAATCGTGACGTAGCGGAAAGGCGCGCGGCTGAGCTTGAGGGTGGGCATCACCGCGCAGAGGATGCGGTGCAGGGGGAAGTATTTGCCAAAACAGGTGAGTAGGGCGAAAAGGGCCAGTCCCGACAACAGGTAAAGCAGGGCCTTGTCCTTGCGCCGGAAGGCCAGGGGGATGAGAAAGGGCACCCAGACGCCCAGGTAGCCGAAGACCCCCACGAAGGCGTTGTCCGCGCTGGTGGGCCTCAGGCACCGCTCGATGGTTTCGCCGGGGGGGATGCCCAGGGTGGGGAAGAAGAACTGGTACACGCTCTGGGGATGCATGGAGAACTGGGAGTTGAAATTGTCGTAGCCCAGGCTTTCCTCCGTGCGGTTGGAAAGCTGGGAAAACTCGTAGATGGGCACCAGGGAAAGCACCAGGGGCAGGGCGCCCCAAAGCCCGAAGAGGACGACTAAAATCCCTTTCTTCCAAAGGGCTCCGGCGGGCCTCGCCTCGGCCCCCGCGCCGGGCCAGATGAGCCGGCCCAGGAAATAGAAGAACCCCATGTAGTAAAACCAACTGGTCATCTGGAAATTGCCGCAGGTGAAAAGCACCGCCGCCACCAGCCCCGCCGGGAAGGCCCGCCTTGGCGAAAGCTCCTGGGCGAGCCGCTCCAGCGTCCACAGGAGCACGGGAAGCCAGGCGAGGGCCGCCAGGATGGGCGGGTGGATCAGCTCCCACCAGATACAGCCCGAAAGGGCGTAGGCCGCCGCCAGCAGGCGGGCGGCGCCCTCGGAGAGGCGCAGGGACCTCAACCAGCCGTGCATCCCCAGGGCGGCCAGGAACACATGAAGGAAATAATAGACCGCCAATCCGAAGGGGATGGAAAAGGGCAGGGTCAGGTAATTGGGCAGATAGGCCATCTGGTTGTTGGGGTCGGCGAAGAAGGGCTGGCCGCCGAAGTAGTAAGGGTCCCAAAGGGGGAAATGGCCCAGGGCGATCTGGTCCCTCAGGAGGGTGCGGGCATGGGCGTAATAGGCCAGCAGGTCGTCGGCGAAATAAGCCTGGCCCATCACCAGGCAGTGGAAGAAAGCCACGAAGGCCACGGCCGCGAAGAGAAGCCAGTGGACCTTGGTCTTGAGGAATTCGTTCCGGTTCAAGATTGCCTCCCCAGTTTGATTTCGGTAAAGCGGAATTTCGAACCCTTCAGGACGGCCTTATAAAGCCGGATGGGGGCCTCCGCCCTTTGGGGGATGGGCGTGGCCAGACCGGCCAAAAGGCCGATCCCGTAGAAAACTTGGCGCAAGAAGATCAAAAGAGGCACGGTGAAAAGGTCCAGGAGGTTGCGGTGCCATGAAACCACTGAAATCCCGGTGCCCAGGCATAGGACCAGGAAAAGGCCGAAAGGCAGGCGCCAGAAGGGGGAGGCCAGCACCATGGAGGCCCAGGGGGGCAGGCTGGGGACAAGTGAAACCCCCAGGGAGATGACATAGAAAAGAAAAAAGGCCGGGATGAGATGCACCAGGTCCGACAAGCAGGGATAGACCTTCATCTGCTGGGCCCGGCCCCGTCCGTAGCGGAAGGCCTGATGGCAGAACTCCCCCAGGGTCTTGCGGCGGTGGCGGAAGACGGCCGCTCCGGGGTCATAGACCAGCCGGTACTGGTTGTGCAGGAGGCGGTTTAGAAATTCGTTCTCTTCGTTGGGGTAAAGGTCCTTGCGGAAGCCGCCTTCCTTTAAAAAGGTTTTCCGGCGCACCATCATGTTGCAAAGGATCAGGTCTTTCTCGGTGGCCTCCTTCACCGACCCGATGGCGGCGTAGCGGTTGCGCACGGAGAAGGAGCCCATCCAGGAGGCCAAAACCCCGCTCACGGTTTTCTCGAAGGGCGAGGCGTTGGGGGGGCAAAGGTTGGGGCCTCCCGCCACGGCCGTGCGTTCCTCCTCAAAATGGGCGGCCAGGCTCCGGGGGCTGCCGGGAATGGATTGGCTGTCGTCGTCCAGGAAGTAAACCAGGGGGCTCTTACTCTTGGAGACCCCCAGGTTGCGCTGGCCCGAGGGGTTGCGGCCCACGGCCACCAGCACTTCGGCGGGCCGGTCCTCCTTGGGCAATTGGGCGAGGGCCGTGAGGCTGCGGATCTCCTTGTCGATCCGGTCCGAGGCGATGACGGCGGTATAGGGCAATGGTTTCATGGTTTTTTCGGGATGCTTTCACCCAGGCGCAACGCGGCCGGAACGCCCAAAAGGGCGGCCACGATGGGCCCGGTTAATAGGAAGAGCAGGCCGAGGGAGACCAGCGAGGAATTGGCGGCGTATTCCGAGAAAAAGAGGATCAAGGCCCACTCCCTGAGTCCAAAGCCGAGGACGGAAATCGGGATGAATTCTATCACAATGACCACGGGCAGAAGCAGGGCCAGGGGCCCGAAGGGGATGGGCAGGCCGAGCGCGAGCACGCAAAAATAGGCCCGCAGGACGACGATGGCCCAGGCCCCGATCGAAATGAGGAAGGGCAGGGCCACCCTTTGGGAGGGGTTAAAGAGCTCCTGGAGCTTCTCGTAGAAGGCCCCGCCGTGGGTGGAAAGCTGGGCGGCAAGTTTCTTGGGGGCCAGGCTCATCACGACGGGCTTGACGATGGAGCGCATCCAGGCGGGGTGCAGGAAGAGGCCCATCAAAAGGACGCCCAAAAGGATGCCCGCCAGGATGCTGGCGGCCGTGTCCTGCCGGGAGGCCATGGTGAAAAGATCCAGCACGCCCACGCAGGCCAAAAGGCCCAGGGCCAGCAGGTCGTAAACCTTGTCGGCCACGTGCACCGAAAAGGCCGCGGTCAAGGGCAGTTTGCCCCAGCGGGAGAGCCCCAGCACCCTCACGATGTCCCCCAGCTTGGAAGGGGTCAGGGTGGAAAGGGGCTGGCCCGAAAGATAGACGTCCGCCGCGTCCTTGAGGGAGATATGGGACCCCAGCCGCCCCACCAACACCCGGACCCGCAGGGCCTTGAAGAGGACCTCGGGAAGGATGAAGACGAAGGAAAGGGCCAGCCAGCCCCATTGGACCCGCTTGAGCAGCTCCAGGGAGTCGTGGAGGCCCGCCTTGCGCAGGATCAGGGCGTAAAGGATGAGCCCCAGGACGACGGCGAAGGGTTTCAACCGCTTCATGGGAGCCAGGTCCATTATTTGGTTTTCTTGGCGATGAGGAAGACGGCGATGCGGAAGAGGCCGAAAAAGCTCATCACCTTCCGGAGGAGATTCGTAATCCCGCCCTTGGGGATGTTGTAGAGGGCGGGGATGAAAAACATGATGGGCTCGTCGGTTTCCAGGAGGGCGGTGGAAAAGTCCTTGAAGAGTTCGGCGAAACTGGCCTTGCTGTGGGGCCGCAGGTGCGTGGGGTCGTCCCAGAAGTTGGTGCCGATGGGAAGCAGGGTGCAGGTCCAATTGGGGGCCTCGGCGAAGATCAACCCGCCCTTCTTCAGCACCCGGCGGAACTCGCCGACGGCCTGGTGGGGGGCGGGCAGGTGTTCGATCAGGTGGAAGCAGAGCACGGCGTCGAAGCTTTCATTCTTGAACTTCAGGCGGTTCACGTCCCCCGAAACGAAGGAAGTTTCCCCGGGCACGACCTTCTTATAAGAGGGATCGATGTCCAGGCAGGTGATCTTCAGGTCGGGGCGAAGGAAAAGGGCGTAGCGGGAATTGTGACCCGTGCCGCATCCGGCGTCGAGGACCTTGGCCTTGGGGGGCAGGGAACGGAGATGTTGTTCGAATTGGGTCCGGTTCATGAGCCTGTTGAGGATAGCAAAAAGAGGGTTTTTGTTCAGCATTTTGAACCCCCGCAGGCCGTTGTAAATGAAGGCGATTTAAGGGGTTGGGCCTGAAGGGCCCCCCTAGTGGAGGAATTCCGGGCCCATGATGATAGAATCAACACAATCTATCGAATTTCATTATTTAATTTTTGACCATCTGTAAAAGGGCTTCCATTGAGCTTCCGTAAATCGGTTCTTCTAACATTCGGCATCCTCCTCGGGTCGGCCCACCCCTCGCAGGCCCAGCTTTGCGGCACGCCCGGTAAAGACGGCGTCGGGAACCCCACTGGTATTATCAACACATACTATCCCGGTACGGCTTCAGTCGCGGCGGGGGCCACTTCCATTCCCGTCGGCGCCCCCACCGGCAGCGGCACGCCCATTTCGGCGGGGGACCTGCTCCTCGTCATCCAGATGCAATCGGCGATCATCAATTCATCCAACACGGCGGCCTACGGCGATGGGGCCACCGGCGCCGGGTACACGGCCCTTAATGGCGCCGGCCAGTTCGAGTATGTCGTGGCTACGGGCCCGGTAGCGGGCGGGGTGGTGCCCATCCAGGGCGCCAACGGCGGAGGGCTGGTCAATTCCTACTTGGAGGCCCCCTATTCGGGGACCCAGGGCCAAGAAACCTATCAAGTAGTGCGGGTCCCTCAATATTCATCGGCTACGGTCAACAACGGCCTGACGGCTTCCTATTGGAACGGCTCCACCGGGGGCATCCTGGCCATGGACGTGGCGGGGCCCCTGAACCTGAACAACGCCACGGCCAGCGTGGATGGCGAGGGATTCCGGGGCGGGGGAAGCCGCAATCTCAACGGCGGGTCGGGCGGCGCCAGTACCGATTTCGCCACCCTCTCCACCAACGGCTACCACGACTCCAAGGGTGAGGGTATCGCCGGAACACCCCGTTTTGTCTTTGACCCGGTTGGTTTGGTGGACATTGATTCCGGCGTCGAAGGTTATCCCGGCGGGGGAAGCTTCGCGCGGGGCGCCCCCGGAAACGCAGGGGGCGGTGGCACCGACTCCCATCCGATCGACAACGGCAATAACTCAGGCGGCGGTGGAGGCGGCAACGGCGGGGCCGGGGGCCTGGGCGGCAATAGTTTTTACGATAACTTCGTCGTGGGTGGTTTGGGAGGGGCGGTTTTTCCGGCGGCGGTCAACCAGATGGTCCTGGGCGGCGGCGGTGGCGCCGGGGTCCAGAACAACTCCCTGAACGGCCAAAGCAGCGGAGGAGCGGGCGGCGGGATGATCTTCGTCCGGGCCTCCACGGTTTCGGGTACCGGAACTTTTTCGGCAAACGGCCTGCAAGGGCTGGACACCACGGCCTTGGATGCGACCGGCGGGGGAGGAGCGGGCGGAAGCGTCCTGGTGGCCACCGCTTCCGGGAATCTTTCAGGGTTGACGGTCAACGCGATGGGAGGCCGGGGCGGCAATGACGCCCCCAGCGGGCCCGACCACGGGCCGGGTGGCGGAGGCGGGGGAGGAATAGTCCTGTCGACTTCGGCCCCGGGAGCGGCCAATGTTTCGGCGGGAATTCCCGGTTTGACGGACTCTTCCATTAATTACGGGGCCGCGGGAGGCAGCACCGGAACAACCAATCCGGCTATCCCTTTGAGCCAGATCCCCGGCGCCCAACTCTGCGCCGCCGCGACCACCCCGACCCCGACGGCGACGGGTTGCTCGATCGGAAACTGGACGGCCAACGGATCGGCCATTGTCTCGTCGAACGCCGTCACTTTTCCCGGAACGGACGTGGCGGGTTCCGCCTGGAACAATACCCCCATCGATTTAAGTTCGAATTTCGACATGACTTTTCCGGTCTACCTGGGCCCGAACGCCGGCGCGGCCGACGGCGTCGCTTTTGTGCTGCAGACGGAAGGGTTGAACGCCATCGGTGGTTGGGGAGCGGGAATGGGATTTGGGAACGTCGCCGGAACCCTGCCGATCGCACCCGTTTCCCCGTCCGTCGACGTTCCCATTGATACTTGGAGCGATCCGGGCCCGCCCGATAATGACCCAACTTATGACCACCTGTCGGTGCTTGAGAATGGGGTCATGGGTAATTGGATCGCGGGGCCCGTTGCCGCCTTACCGAGCCAAGCCAACGTCGACGATGGGACGGTCCATATCTTCCGGGTGGTTTGGAACGCCTCGACGACCACCTTGAGCGTTTATTTCGACGGAAACCTCAGGTTGACGCTCACCCAGGATTTCGTGAACCAGGTGTTTGGGGGGACGAGTTCCGTTTACTGGGGCATCACCGGTTCGGCCAATATGGGAGAATGGGTTGGTTTGCCCTGCCAGGTTATGCCGGTTCCAACATCCACCTTTACCGGCACCCCCACCTTGACCCCCACGGTTACCCCGACTTTCACCCCCACCCTCAGCCCCACGCTGACGCCCACCGCCACGATCACCCAGACCCCCACCCCGACCGCTACTTCGACACCCACTTCGACACCCACGCCAAGCTGCGAATTGGAAGTATGGCCCGACCCCTTTAATCCTAAATACGCGGTGGACGCTTGCCTGAAGATCGGCTGCCTGACGCCCGGATCGACCGCGACCATTTACACGGTCTCGGGCGAAAAGGTCTGGTCCACCCAGGATTCGGCCTTTCGGTACGGGGTTCCTTACACCGCGGTGTGGGACGGGCAAAACCAAAACGGGGTTCCCGTCTCCCCGGGTATTTACTACTACGTGATCCAAAACGGCAGCCAGGTCGTCAAAGACGGAAAATTCCTTCTCTTGCGCGGCCCTTAAAGAGTTGAAAAACCCCGGAATTGTTAAATGGGGCGAGGCTTTGGATTTTGAACCCGGCTTTTGCCAGAATGGCCCTTATCCAAACCAAGGAGGCGGGTCATGGCGAAGATGAAATTGAAGTCCCGGGTGAAGATCAACGGTCACAAGGCGGTTGAAAGGCAAAGGGCGGCCAAGCCCGCGCCCGATTTCGTTTATTACATCCAAATTGCCGCCACCCCCGAGAAGGACCTGCTCACTGAAATCCTCATCCCTGTCTAAAGGCAGGCGTCCGGCTTTGTGGTAAAATAACCGCCAATCCGGGTTTATTTTATTCAGGTTTATTTGACTGAAGGGTAAAGATCTTGTTTCCGCGCCAAACCTATCTAATTCCTTTCCTATTCTTATTGGAAGCGGCCATCCCCCTGGCGTCACAGGCCCAGCTTTGCGGCACGCCCGGTAAAGACGGCGTCGGGAATCCCACCGGGATTATAAACACATACTATCCCGGAACAGCTTCAGTCGCGGCAGGGGCTACCTCCATTCCCGTCGGCGCCCCCACGGGAAGCGGCACGCCGATTTCGGCGGGAGACCTGCTCCTCGTCATCCAGATGCAATCGGCGATCATCAATTCCACTAATACCTCCTCCTATGGCAACGGCTCCACCGGCGCCGGGTACACGGCGCTTAATGGCGCCGGCCAGTTCGAATATGTCGTGGCCACCGGGCCGGTGGCTGGCGGGGTGGTACCCATCCAGGGCGCCAACGGCGGAGGACTGGTCAATTCCTACTTGGAGGCCCCTTATTCGGGAACTCAGGGCCAGGAAACCTATCAAGTGGTGCGGGTCCCTCAATATTCATCGGCTACGGTCAACAACGGCCTGACGGCGTCCTATTGGAACGGCTCCACCGGGGGCATCCTGGCCATGGACGTGGCGGGGCCCCTGAACCTGAACAACGCCACGGCCAGCGTGGACGGCGAGGGATTCCGGGGCGGTGGAAGCCGGAACCTCAACGGCGGTTCGGGCGGGGTCACCAGCGACATGGCCACCGTCTCCACCCTGGGCTATTACGATTCCAAGGGGGAAGGCATCGCCGGGACGCCCCGGTATGTTTTCGACCCCGTCGGCTTGGCGGACATCGATACGGGCGTGGAAGGCTATCCGGG
>Ga0335085_10004658_pt1 | contig 22571 bp, 14 predicted proteins | sample Lox_Sample_45_FD_206712 | JGI IMG/M metagenome (GOLD analysis project Ga0335085, IMG submission 206712) | Soil microbial communities from Loxahatchee National Wildlife Refuge, Florida, United States - Lox_Sample_4.5 | ecosystem: Environmental > Terrestrial > Soil > Wetlands | place: USA...
GAGCCGAGCCTGTCTCTCCGTGACCGCCATCCCGATCGTCGTGGTCGCGCTGGCGGGGACCAGCCTGGCTCAGGGAGCGCCCGACCCTCCTCCGTGGCGGGTGCACGTGGTGAGCGACGCCTGCTCCGACTACACCTGGGGGTTCGACGAGAAGACGACCCGCCGCAACATGGCCGAGCTCGTCCGCGCGCACCTCGACGCGATGAGGAGGACGGACGGCGAGGCGGAGGAGAACCGGGACCGCTACACGATGTCGGTCACGGGCGAGGCCCTCGCCTTCCTCGAGCTCTACCCCGCACGGCGGAGCGAGCTCGAAAGGCGGCTCCGCGAGGGCCGGATCACCCTCGGCCCCTTCCTGGCCAACACCCTCTGGGCCTGGCAGAGCGACGAGGGCTTCCTGCGCTCGCTCTACCCGGCGCGCCGCCTCGAGCGCGAGTGGGGAGTGCCCGCCGACGTCGCGGACCACATCGAGCTGCCGTCCCTTCCCTGGGGCGCGGCCACCCTCCTGGCCGGCGCCGGCGTGCGCTGGCTGGCCGTTCCCTTCCTCGACTACGACGCCGGGTGGAGCGGCCTCGATCTCCCGCCCCTCTTCGCGCTCGAGGGACCCGACGGCGGCCGCGTGCGGGTCGCGCTCGACGCCTGGGCCAGCCGCCGGCACAACTACACGCAGGGTCGGGCCCTTCTCGAGGACCCGAAGCGCGTGGCCGCCACGTGGCTCGGCCGGTTCGAGGGGCTCGGGAGCGCCTATCCGGTCCACGAGGTCCTGGCCCTCGGCACGCACGGCGACCTGCGCCCGCAGAGCGCGGACGAAGTGGAGCGGCTCGACGCGGCGATCCGCGAGTGGAACGCGCGGCCCCAAGCACCTGTCCGCTTCGTGGACGACACCCTGGCCGGCTTCTGCCGGACGATCGACGCGGCGGAGGCGAAGCAGCCCTTCCTGCCCACGGTGCGGGGCGATCTCGGCCACTCGTGGGAAGCGTGGCCGGTGAGCCTGGCCGCGGTGGCCGCCTCCGCCCGGCAGGCGGAGCGCGAGTACCTCGCCGCCGAGGCCTTCGCGGCCCTCGCCGGAGGAGACGCCCTGGCCGCCGCCACCCGCTCGGCACGGGAGCGCGCGGAGTGGAGCTGGGCCATGCTCGCCGACCACGCCTGGAACGGTTCCGACGACGCCAGCCGGCGCGAGAACGCGGCGCTGCGCCGGAGGTGGGCCGACGCGCTCATGGATGCCGCCCAGGACCTCACTGCCCGCGCGTGGGACGCCCTCCGGTTCCAGGTCCGCAGCGACGAGGTCTCGGTCTTCAACCCGACCGGCCTGCCCCGCCGGGACGTGGTGCGTCTCGCGTTCCCCCCGGACTGGCCGTCTCGTGACGTGCGGGGTCCCGACGGGCGTCTGGTGCCGAGCCAGATGGTCGTCGAGGACGAGCAGCCCTTCCTCTACTTCCTCGCGCCGCCCCTCGGAGCCTTCAGCGCCACCACGCTCGCCCTCGTGCCCCGGGCCCCGCCGCCCCCGAGGCCCCTCGTCGCGACCCCTACGACCCTCGACGGCCCCTTCTACCGGCTCGCCATCGATCCGCGCACCGGCGGCCTGGCCAGCCTCGTCCACAAACCGACCAACCGCGAGCTGGTCGCCCGCGGTCCACGCACTCTCGGTCAGACGGTGTACGTCTCGGGCACCGAGTCGCCGCCGGAGGAGGTGCAGAGCGAGGTCGAGACCCTGGGCCCCGTCCTCGCGCGGCTCCACGTCTCGTACCGGACCGGCCCCGCCGAGACCGACCTCTTCGTCACCATCTACGCCGACCTCGACCGGGTCGATCTCGACTACCGCGTCGACAAGAAGCCGAGCGCGAGCGAAGAGCGCCTCGTCCACGTCTTCCCGGTCGTGGCCCCGGGTGCGACCCTGCACCTCGACACCACCGGAGCCGTGATCCGCCCCCGCCCGGCACCGGAGGGCGACCTCGTGAAGGGCGCCGCCTCGCGCCGCTTCGCAGTCCAGGGCTTCGTCGACGCCTCCAGCCCGGACGGAGGGGTCACGATCGCGCCCCTCGACGCATTCCTCTACCGCAGCGACCTCGACCCGCTCACGTTCGAGGCCCTCGGCAGCGACCAGAACTTCAAGGAGGTCTCGAAGGACCAGGGCGGCGCGACGGCGTTCCGCTTCCGCTACGTGCTGCGCGCCCACGCCGGAGACTTCGGCGAGGCCGACGCGTTCGCGTGGAGCCGAGCCGTCGCCCAGCCGATCCAGGCCCTGCGCGGGCGCCTCTCACGGACCCCGGAGCCAGGCCCCAGGGTGGACCCCGCCCGCGCCCTCGTCGTCGCCCTCAAGCCGCCCGACGATCCCGCGGCGCACGGCCTCGTCCTGCGCCTGCGCGAAACGGCCGGGCGGAGGGGCCCACTGACGATCGAGACGGGGCACCGGCGGCGGGCGGTGCGCCTCGACCTCCTGGAGCGGGAGCATGGCGCTCTGCAGGTCGTCGAGGGAGCGGTGACTCTCGACCTCTCGGCCCACGGCTTCGCCGCCGTCCGCCTGGAGTGAGCCGCTCCGGGCCTAGCCGCCTTCGAGAGGCTCGTCGGGGTCGCCTCCTCGCGGGAACGCCGGGGAGACACTCTCCTCTCCGAGCAGGAGCCGCCGCAGGCGCCGCAAGTCGTTCAGCAGGTGGCGGCTCGCGAGGAGCTGGGACTCGAGCCTCTCCAGCTTCCAGGCCACGAGCTGGAGGGCCTCGACGCCCCGCCCCGCCCCTTCGGCCTTCGCCTTCTCGAGGTCCTGGACCACCTCGCCCCGCGCCTGCCGCACCGCCTCGAGCAGGAGGCCGACGTACTCGTGCGCGCCTTCGACGTTGTCGAACGGGGTCTCGCTCATCAGCCCCCCCGCGGCCGTCTCGGGATGGAGGACCCCATTCTGCCTCAAGTGAGACCCGGCCGCGTCAGCGCGCGCCGCGGTTCTCGCCCGAGCCCTGGGCCGACGGCTCGACGCGGAAGGGCTCGCGGGCCTCGAAGGCACGGCCACACACCTCGTCGCGAACGGTGAGGACGAGCTCGTTCTCGCCCTCCGGCGCTTCGGCGAGCGGGATGCTCACGAGCCGCGTCGGCTTCCCGGCCTCCAGGCTCATCGCCGTCATCCGGCCGCTCGCCCACTCGCGGCCGTCGGCCGAGCGGGCCACGAAACCGGCGGCCGCCCTCGGCTGGCCGGTCTCGGGATCGACGGCCGCACCGTGCAGCTCGAACCACGCGTGCAGGGTGCTCGACACGGGGAAGCTCCGGCGCACGACCGGCATGACCCGCCCCGCCCCCGGGCCGCTCACGAGCTGGTCGCTCAGGATCGGCGTCGACAGCCGCTCTTCGGTGAAGTCGGGGACGATGAAGTCCGTCGTCACCGAGCCGACCTTCCCGCCGCTCTCCACGACCAGGCGGGCGCGGTGGTCGCCGGGCTCCATCGCGATCCGGGTGAGGAACGGGTACCAGGCCTTCGCGAGGTCCGCGGCCGGGGCCGGCTGCGCCAGCGCGATCGCCAGTGTCCACTCCGACTGGTGCGACTCGCCCGAGCGCGACCCGGCGAGGAGCGTGAGCTTGGGCTCCGCCACCCGCCGCCCGTCCGCTTCCCGCGTCGCGAGCGCATCGAGCCGCACTTCCCCCGCCATCAGGACCTCGACGCCGGTCTTCGGCACCGGACTCTGCAGCGGCGCCGGACCCAGGACGTACGCCGCCAGCCGCAGCGGAATGCCGTCCGCGTCGAACGGGTCGCGCAGAGCGCGCGGCAAGGCCCCGGGCTCGGGGGTGGGCTTCTCTCGCCCCTTCGGAGAGAAATAGCCCGCCCGTGTCCTGACCGAGAGCCCGGGCCGCACCACCTCGACCTTCAGGCGGCGGTACCGGCCGTCCCGCTTCGCGTTTGTCGGCTCGTATCCGAGGAGGTACGTGACCCGGGACTCGTCGGCCACCTTCTCGAGGCCGGCGACCAGGTCGTTCGTCTGCAGAACGAGGCCGCCCGTTTCCTCGGCGAGGGCCTTCGGCCCTTCCTCGTTGAGCCGCCACAGGGCGAGGGTGGGACCGACATCCCGGTCCGGGATCGCCATGGTCGTGCCCGCCGCGGTCAGGAACTCCGGCCCGGTCGGCAACCCCCGCGCGTCCAGGAAGCTCAACGCGACGTTGGCCCGCGCCGACTGGTCGCGGATCTCACGGAAGGCGTCGAGCGAGGGGTCGACCGGGAAACCCTCCGTCACCAGGACGAGGGACTTCCGCCCTGGCCTGGCGCCCAGGCTGCGGATCATTTCGCGCACGGCGCGGAGCGATCGGCCGAGCCGGGTCCGGGCCTCGGCGTAGATCTGACCGATCTTCGGCGCCGAAGCCGACCCCCGGTCGGTGGCCGGGCTGTCCGGAGCCGGCACCGGGCCGGGTCGGGCACCCGGCCCGCGGCCGATCTGCGCCTCGGCTTCGGCACGAAGCCGGTCCTCCGGGCACGCGAGATCCAGCCGCCTCTTCACCCGGTCCGCGACCACCGTGTCGTTGTAGTCCTCGATGCGCATGGCTTCGTAGTGGGTCACGCGACAGCCGAGGAGCTCGCCTTGCGGCTGGTGCGAACGCACGTGGCGAAGCACCTCGAGCCACTGCGCGTCGGCCGGTCCCCGCGTCGTCGCCCAGTACCGCGCGTCGGAAGTCGTGAACAGCACGAGCCGGTCGCCGATCCGGACCTCTCGCGCAACGAACGTCTCGACCGCGCGCTTGGCCCGCTCGAAGTCGAGGTCCCCGATCTGGAGGTCGTCGAAGACGATCGCGAAGGTGCGGCGGGTGGCCGGCCCCGACATGTTGGTCGCCACGCGTGCGACCGACGGCGTGGACGTCACGGCTTGCGGAGCGACGAGGGCCGGCAGGACGGCCTCTACCTCCTCGAAGGCGGTGACCGCCTGAGGTCGGCCGTCTTCGAAGACGCGGAAGTCGTCGCGCGCCAAGCCGGGCACCGGCCTTCCTTCACCGTCGAGCACGACAACGTCGGCGGTGACCAGCTCGGCCTGGGTCGGGAACACCGGCGTCTGGCCGGCGGCCCCGCGGGCTCCCTCTCCCGCCCGGACCGGCGCGACGGCGAGGAGCCCCAGCGCGATGAAAGCGCCACGGACGAGCGACGCGTTCGGCATGAGCGCTCCGGTCAAGGCTCTCGGAAGGCGGCCGCCGCTCCCGGCCGCGACATGCCGTCCTCCACGCGCGTCAGCCTCGGATCCCACTCAGTCCTTCCGCGCGAGCTGGGCGCGGATGAAGTCACGCGCTCGCGCCAGCTCGTCGAGCGGGCGGGTCTGGAGGTCCCGCCACACGTAGTTCTCGATGATGAGGGGGCCTGCGAAGCCGGACCTCTCGAGGATCCGGAGGCACTCCGCGACCTCGGCCCGCCCCTCGCCGAGCCGAGCCTCCCGGCCGAGCTGGCCGGGCGCAGCCGGCGGCAGGCCGTCCTTCACGTGGACCGACGTCACGCGGCCGAGCAGCTTCTCGAGCGCGCGCGCCGGCTGGTCGAGGCCGTAGAGGACGAGGTTCGCCGTGTCGAAGTTGACGCCGACGCGGGGCCCCTTCACCGCGTCCAGGAAGGCGGCCAGCTCCTCGGCCGTCTCCTGTCCGGTTTCGAGAGAGACGGTCACGCCCTTGCCGGCGGCGTAGGTGGCGACGTCGCTCACGGCTTGGAGCATCGCCCGGTAGTCCGGGTCGGCCGGCTGCCGGGGCAGGAAGCCCACGTGGAACGTGACGACCTTCGTGCCGATGGCGGCCGCGAGGTCGACGCACCGCCGCGCGTAGGCGAGCCGCGGCGCGCGAACGCCGGCCGGCCGGAAGCCCACGGTCCGCAGAACGGCCTCCTGATCCCGATAGTCCTCCCCGTCGAAGACCGCCACGACGGCGTCGGAGGTGACCCCTGCCTCCGTGAGCAGGCCCGCGAGCTCCCGCGCTCCCTCGGGGGTGTAGTACCGGTCGGCGAGGCGGCTCACCTGAACCCGGCGGAGGCCGAGCGACCTCACCGCGGCCAGGGCCTTCCGCGGGTCCTCCTCCCCCGTGCAGCGGAGGAAGACGCCGATCCGCTCGGCGCCGACGGCCGGCGTCGAGGGTCCGGCAGCCAGGATGAGGAGCACGGCCGCTTGCGTCGCCTGCGCGAGTGACATGTTCCCTCCCGACCGTTTCGAGTCTCCGAGGGCGCCCGGGCCCCCGTCGAGTTATAGTCCCGACTCATGTCCGCCACAACGACCGTCGTCGCGTTCTCGGCTCTCCTCGCCCTCACCGCTCGGCCCCAGGTGGCAACCGACACCGACGTGTTCGGCGGCCGGGAGGGCTGCTTCATCCTGCAGGAGGGCGGCGCGGCCTCGCCCCTCGAGCGGACGGGAACGCTGTGCGCCGAGCGGCTGTCCCCCTGCTCCACCTTCAAGATCCCGAACTCCCTGATCGGCCTCGAGACCGGCGTGATCGCGGACGCGGGCTTCGTGATCCCCTGGGACGGCGTGAAGCGCGACCGCGAGGAGTGGAACCGCGACCAGACCCTCGCCAGCGCGATCAAGGTGTCCGCGGTCTGGTACTACCAGGAGCTCGCCCGCCGGGTCGGGAAGGAGAGGATGCAGCGGCTCGTCTCGGCCATCCCCTACGGCAACGGCAACACGTCGAGCGGGATCGACGTGTTCTGGCTCGGCCGCTCGCTCCGGATCTCCCCCGACGAGCAGGTCGCGTTCCTCGAGCGGCTGCGCGTGTCGAAGCTGCCGTTCACGGAACGGTCGCAGGCGATCGTGAGGGGCATCCTCGTCCAGGAGCGTTCCGGTTCGTTCGCGTACCGCGGCAAGACGGGCTCGTGCGGCGGGGGGACCGGGCCCGACCACGGCTGGTGGGTCGGGTGGGTCGAGCGGGACGGGAAGGCGACCGTCTTCGCCATGCTCGTTCGCGGGGGAGGCGCGTCCGGGACGGAAGCCCGCCGGCTGGCGGAGGTCCAGCTTCGGAAGCGGGGCCTGCTCGCGCCGTAGCGCCGACCGCCTACGGCGAGACGACCACCTCGTACGTCCGGCACTGGTCGGCGTGCAGGGGCTTCCCGTCCGCGTCGATGTCGTGGAGACAGATGGTCGGCTCCCACGTTCCCGCGGCGTAGACGTGGTCGGTCCGGCAGTGGGCGCCGGTCGTGCCCGCGAAGTCGACGCGCCCGTCCCCGTCGAAGTCCATGAGGAAGAACAGACGGTCCCCCTCGGGATCCGAGCTGGGGCACATGTTGAGGGCGACGCTCAGCGGTGCCTTCCCCGTGATCGTGCCGCCGACCGCCGTGGGGTTCGTCTTGAACACCGCCTTCGGCGGCTGGTTGGAGCTCGGCGACGGCGAAGGCGACGGACCCGGCTGCACCGTAACCGCCGTGGAGCAGCGCGCGCTCTGGGTGGCGGTGGTCACGGCGAACGACGCGGTGAAGCTGCCGGCTGTGGCGTAGGTGTGGGGAACGTCGGGGTCGGTGCCGCTCACGCCGTCCCCGTAGCTCACCGAGACGCTGAACGGCCCCTCCGCCCCCGAGACGCCGAGGAGGAAGGTGACGACGAGAGGGGCCGCTCCCGTGGGTGGCTGCGCCGAACAGGTGGCGCTCAGGGCCGGGTTGGTCACCGTCTCCTTCCTGCACGCCGGCGCCGCCACCAGCGCACAGGCGACCCAGGCCAGCACCGGGCGCCGCACCATGGAACGCCTCCGTCCCACGATGATACGCGCTTGACGGCCGGCGGAGGGCGCGGCTATCGTCCGGCCGATCCGCCGCGCCGCGCTCCCAGGCGGGCCACAGGAGAGGAGCCATGCCCGAGGTCAACGTCGCGCTGGTCGGCTACGCGTTCATGGGCCGGGCCCACAGCAACGCCTGGCGGCAGGTCTCCCGGTTCTTCTCGCCGAAGCTCACCCCTCGCCTGAAGGTCGTCTGCGGGCGGGACCGGACCAACGTGCAGAGAGCGGCATCGAGACTCGGCTGGGAGGAATGGGCCACCGACTGGCGCGAGGTGGTGGGCCGGGCGGACATCGACGTCGTCGACGTCGCGACCCCGGGCGACAGCCACGGCGAGATCGCGATCGCGGCGGCGCAGGCGGGCAAGGCCATCCTCTGCGAGAAGCCGCTCGCCAACGACGTGCGGGAGGCGAAGGCCATGCTGAAGGCGGTTCGCAAGGCCGGCGTCCTCCACATGATCTGCCACAACTATCGCCGCATCCCGGCGGTGATGCTGGCCCGGGAGCTCGTGGCCTCGGGCAAGCTCGGCCGGATCTTCCACTACCGAGGGACCTACCTCCAGGACTGGCCGGTGGACCCGGCGACGCCCCTCTACTGGCGCTTCCGCAAGGAGAAGTCCGGCTCGGGCTCGCTCGGCGACATCCTCTCCCATTCGCTCGACCTCGGCCGGTTCGTGCTCGGCAGCGAGGTCACGGAGGTGGCCGGCGCCCTGGAGACGTTCGTGAAGCAGCGGCCGCTGCCGGAGGATCCCAAGAGGAAAGGCCGGGTCTCCGTCGACGACGCCGCCCTCTCGCTCGTCCGGTTCGCGAACGGGGCCGTGGGCTCGATCGAGGGCACCCGCTTCGCCACCGGCCGGAAGAACTACAACCGGTTCGAGGTGAACGGCAGCCGGGGCAGCGTCGCCTTCGACCTCGAGCGGATGAACGAGCTCGAGTACTACTCGCGCGACGACGAGGGGAAGGAACGAGGGTTCCGCCGGATCCTGGCGACCGAGCCCTCCCACGCCTACTTCGGCGCCTGGTGGCCGGCCGGGCACATCATCGGCTACGAGCACACCTTTACCCACACCGCCTTCGACTTCCTGGAAGCGCTCGGATCCGGCCGGCGGGTGAAGCCGGACTTCGAGGACGGCGTCCGCAACCAGCTCGTCCTGGAGGCCATCGAGAAGGCGGCGCGCACCCGGCGCTGGGTGAAGGTCGCGCCTCTGTGAGGCCCGGTGCGACGTCCCTGCTCCTGGCCGGCGCGGCCACGGCGGCGCTCGCATCGCCCGCCTCCCAGCCCCCGCCGGCGCCCGCCGCCGCGCCGACCGTCGGGGTGACCGCCTCGCGTGTGGCCGTCGACCTCGTGGTGCGCGACAAGAAGGGCCGGCTCATCCGCGACCTGAAGAAGACCGACATCGAGGTCCTCGAGGACGGCGCCCTGCAGGAGGTGCTGTCCCTGCGGCTCGTGGACACGGTGGGCGGAGCGCGGGTCCTTCCTTCGGCCCCTGCTGCCCGGCCGACCCCGCCTCCCGCACCGCCCGCGAGCCCCGCGCCCGGCGCGGCGCCGGAGGCGGACGAGCACCCCCTCTTCCTCGCCTTCCTCTTCGACCGGCTCTCGCCCCAGGCCCGTCGCACCGCGTACGACGCGGCCATCGAGTGGCTCCACCGCCCGGCGCCGGCCCGGCGGTACGTCGGTGTCTTCCGCATCGACAAGGGGCTCGCCACCTTGCGGTCCTTCTCCGACGACGACGCCGGCGCGGCTGAGGCCGTGCGGCTCATCCTCGAGTCCGCGCCGACCCCGTACCAGTCGAAGTCGGACCGCGAGCAGCTCCGGGGGCTCCGCCAGACGATGCTCGCTTTCGGCGGCTCTGGAAGCCCGGCCGGCGCCGCCGGGTCCACGCCGGCCGAGTTCGCGGGGCAGGAGGTCGGCGCGCAGGATGTCGCCGCCGGCGTTCAGGGCCAGTGGCAGCGGTCGGTGGCCTACTTCCAGCTCCGGGCGCAGATCGCTATGCTCGAGGCGTCGGAGGCCCTGGAGCGCGACCAACAGGGCCTGGAGACCGTCAACGCGATCCTCGCCCTCGTGAACGGCCTGAAGGCGGCGCCGGGCCGCAAGGCCGTGGTCCTGTTCTCCGAGGGCCTGGTGCTTCCCCCTCGGGTGGCCCCGACCCTGCGGGCCGTGATCGCGGAGGCGAACCGCGGTGGGGTGACCTTCTACACCGCCGACGCGGGCGGGCTGCGGACGGTGAGCGGCGCCGACGAGACCCGCCGCGAGCTCGCCGGGATCGTGGAGGAGATCCGCCAGGGTGAGCGCGGCCCGGCCGGCGGGGGGCCCGGGGCACCGAGCCGGCCGATGACGAAGGCCCTCGAGCGGAACGAGGACATCCTTCGCCTGGACCCGAAGAGCGGCCTCGGGATGCTGGCCCGCGAGACCGGGGGCTTCCTGGTGAGCGACACGAACGAGATCGCGCGCTCGCTCCGCGCCGCCGAAGAAGACCTCGCCTCGTACTACCTCCTCGAGTACGCGCCGAGCAACGAGCTGTGGGACGGCGGGTTCCGCCGCATCGAGGTCAAGGTGCGCCACCCGGGTGTCAGCGTCCAGGCGCGCCAAGGCTACTTCGCGGTCCGTACGCCGATGCCGACCCCTCTCCTCGACTACGAGTCGCCGGTGCTCGCCGCCCTCGAGATGGCCCCGCGCGCGAACGACCTCGCGTTCGGCACCGCGGTCGTCCAGGTCCCCGACCAGGCCGACGAGAGCGCGGTGCCGGTTCTGGTCGAGGTGCCGGGCGACGCGGCGACGATCGACCTCGACCCCAAGCTGAAGCGCTACCAGCAGGACTTCACCGTGCTCGTGCTCGTGCACGACGCGGGGGGCCGCGTGGTGCGCAAGCTGAGCCGGCGCTTCCTCTCCGCGGGTCCGCTCGAGAAAGCGGACGAGGTCCGCCGGGGGCGCATCCTGGTCTTGCGCGAGACCTGGCTGCCTCCCGGCCGCTACACCGTGGAGACCGCCGTGCAGGACGCCGCGTCCGGACGTCTCGGCGTGCAGCGAACGCCGATCGAGATCCCGGCCGACACCCAGACGGTGCGGGTCGGCACCCTCGTTGTCCTCGGGCACGCCGCTCCCCGGGGCGAGGGCCCTCCCGAGGCGCCCGCGCTCGTCGCCCAGGGGATGCAGCTGTACCCGAACGCCGCCGCCGCCGTCTCTGCCGGGAGTGGCAAGCCGCTGCCCTTCTTCCTGGTGGCGAACCCGGCGCCGGGCCGCGACGCCCTCCACGCCACGATCGAGCTGCGGCAGGGCGAGACGCCGGTCTTCGCGGCGGCGGCCGAGTTCACGCGGGCGGTGGGCCGCTCGACGCTCCTCGGCGGAGTCCCGCTCGACGGCATCCCGCCGGGCGCCTACGAGCTGAGGGTCACCGTCGCGGACGGCGTCGACCGCGCGGTGCGGTGGGCCAGGGTGACGGTCACTCCCTGAAGTCTCGCGCCGAGCCGGCCGGCGGACCGTATCCCGGAGAGCCTCTTCCGGTAACATCGTTCAGGCGGCCCGGCCGTGCGCCCGAGGTTCGCGCGATGCGCCTGGTGGTCCTTGCCGTGGCCCTGGCCCTCCTGCCGCCGCTCGACGCCCAGGCGCCGGTCGCCGCCAACACTCCGCCGACGATCGGCGTGTCCGCGGCCGAGGTGTCGGTGGACTTCGTGGTCCGGGACAAGAAGGGCCGCATCGTCAGGGACCTGAAGCCCAACGAGGTCGAGGTCCTCGAGGACGGCATCCGCCAGGAGATCGGCCTCTTCCAGCTCATGACCTCGGTGGTCCCGGCCGAGGAGGCGCCAGTGGTGGTCCCGGAGGCCGGGATGAGTCCGCGCGGCGCCGCGGTCGCCGCCCTTTCGGCCGCGCCGGAGCCGGCCGACGTCCCGCGCGAGGCCGTCGTCGCCCTCGTCTTCGACCGGCTCGGGCCGCAGGCCCGCGTCAACGCCCACCAGGCCGCGGTCGAGTGGCTGAAGCTCCCCGCCGTCGCCGGCCGCGAGGTCGGCGTCTTTCGAATCGACCGGGGGCTCGAGCAGGTGCAGGAGTTCACGGACGACCGGGCCACGGTCAGCGAGGCCCTCGACGACCTCGAGCGCGTCTTGCCCACGTCGTACACCGGCCGCTCGCAGCGCGAGCGGCTGCGGGGGCTGCAGGCCCAGCTCAGCATCCTCGAGGGGCGCGGCTCTCCGCAGTCGCTCGTGGGCAGCGTGCCGGCCGAGGACGCGGGCGAGGTGGTGACCGCGAGGTCCGCGGTCGGCAACACGACGACCGTCCAGCAGCAGCTGGCCCGGCGCATGGCGATGACCCAGATCGCCATGCTGCAGGCGGAGGAGGCCCTCGAGCGCGACCAGCAGGGGCTCGCCACCACCAACGCGCTCCTCGCCCTCGTGAACGGGCTCAAGACCCTGCCCGGACGAAAGGCAGTGGTCTTCTTCTCGGAGGGGCTGGTGCTGCCGCCGCGCGTCCACGAGACGCTGGCCATGGTCGTGTCCGAGGCCAACCGCGGCGGCGTCAGCTTCTACGCTGCGGACGCCGCCGGCCTGCGCACGGTGAGCGCGTCCGACGAGATGCGCCGCGAGGTGGCGGCGATGGCCGAGGAGCGCGACGCGGTCGGCCTCGATCCCAACAACCGGGGCAGCTCCTCGGCGATGACGAAGGCGCTGGAGCGCAGCGACGACATCCTGCGCTCCGACCCTGCGAGCGGGCTCGGTACCCTGGCCCGGGAGACGGGCGGCTTCCTCATTCGCGACACCAACAACATCGCGGCCGGGCTCAAGCGCGTGGAGGAGGAGCTGGGCGCCTACTACCTCCTCTCCTACGCGCCCGGCAACGAGTCGTGGGACGGCCGCTACCGCCGGATCGAGGTGCGGCTCCGGCGCTCGGGCCTCTCCGTACAGGCACGGCGCGGGTACTTCGCGGTGCGCACGCCGACGCCGACTCCCGTCCTCGACTACGAGGCGCCGGCTCTCGCCCGCCTCGAGCAGGATCCCGCCGCCCACGCCCTGCCGGTTCGAGGCAGGGTCCTGCACTTCCCGGCCGAGGACGGCGAGAGCGTGGTGGCGATCGCGGGCGAGCTGCCGGCGGGAGCGCCCACCCTGCGCCGCGACGGGACCCGGGGGGACTTCCTCCAGGACTTCACCGTGCTCGCCCTGGTGCGCGACGTCGCCGGCCGGGTGATGGCGAAGGCGAGCCGCCGCTACGCGCTCGCCTGGCCCCCCTCGAAGGTGGAGGACGTGAAGAGGGGCCGCGTCCTCTTCGAGCGCGAGGCCCGGCTCCCGCCCGGCCGCTACGAGGTCGAGATGATCGCGTACGACGCCGAGGGCGACGCCGCGGGGGTGTGGCGGCTCCCGCTCGTGCTGCCGCCCCCGAAGGGCAGTGGCCTGCGTGTCGGCAGCCTGATGGTCGTGGGCCACGCCGAGCCGCACGCGCTCGCGGAGCCGGGCGCTCTCGACTACCGCGGTTACACCCTGTACCCGACCTTCGGCGAGCCTCTGCGCACCGCGGCCGGCCGGCCCCTGGCCTTCCTCGCCTCCCTGCGTCCCGGCTCCCGCCCGGTCCCGGAGGCGACGGTCGAGGCGATCCTGGGCGGGAAGACGGTCCTCGCGCGGCCGGTGGCTCTGCCCGCGGCCGACGAGAGCGGCGCGGTCCGCATCGTCGGCGAGCTGCCCCTCGCCGGGCTCGTCCCCGGCGCCTACACCCTGAGGCTCGTCGTGAGCGACGGTCAGGCGATGGAGACCCGCACCGCCGAAGTTTCGATCGCACCCTGATAAGCTCCCGGCGTGGCGGACGGGGGCCGGCTCTCGAATCCGCGCACCGGCCCGGGCGGCCGGAGGTCGAAGCACCTTGCCGCCCTCCTCCTGCTGGCCCTCGCCGCGCCCGCCCTGGCTCAACGGCCGGACGCGCTCTCTCCCGCCTACGAGGCCGTCGTCCGGCGCTACCTGTCCGGCGACCGTCAAGGGGCGGTGGCCGAGATGAGCGGCTGGCCGGAGCACCGCCTGCGCGACGAGATGACGGCCCTCCGCGCCCTCTCGCAGGGAGCGTTCGCCTGCCCCTACCGCTGCTCGGCCGCCGACCGGTGGGCGATGACCCCGGTGCGGGCGGCCCTGATGCTCCACAGCGACTGCGCCCAGCGTGCGCGGGCCCACGGCCAGTCCGCGAGGCTCCACGAGTCGGTGGCGGTCGAGCTCGCTGGCTTCATGAAGGACGACCCCGGCCATCGCGCCTTCGTCCGCCGGTGGTACGAGGCGACGTCGGCTCTCGCCCAGGGCGAGGCCCGCTGGGGCGAGGCCCTCGACTGGGCCGATCGCGGCCTGCTGGTCTTTCCCGATTCGGTGGACCTGCTGCTCGTGCGCGGCTCGATCGAGGAGGCGCTGGCCGCGCAAGCGGCTCCCCGTGCCTCCGAGGACGCGCTCCTCGATGCCGGAGCCCGGGAGTCGCGTTCCCAGCTCCTCCACGCCCAGGAGGTCCGCGGCCACCTGGCGACCGCTCGCCGGGCCCTCCGGTCCGTCGTGACGGCCGATCCCTCCCGCGCCGAGGCCCACCTTCGCCTCGGCCGCGTCGCCTGGCGGCTCGGCGAGGCGGCCGAGGCCCGATCGGTGCTGGTGGACGTCCTCGCCCGGAAACCGGACCCGGCGACGGCATTCCTCGCCCACCTCTTCCTCGGCCGCCTCGACGAGGACGACGGCCGGCTCGACGACGCCGCCCGCTCCTACGAGGCGGCGCTCGCCCTGGAGCCGCGCACCCAGTCCGCGCGGCTGGCCCTCAGCCACGTCCGCCTCCGGAAGGGCGATGCGGCCGCCGCCCGCCGGGAGGTGGAGACGGCCGTGGCATCCGCGGGCCGTCGGGCCGAGCCGGACCCCTTCTGGCTCTACCCCTGGGGACCCTCCGTCGGCGTGCAGGAGAGGCTCGAGGCGCTGCGGCGGGAGGCTTCCTCGTGAGCGTGGCCGCGATCGCTCTCGCCGCGGCCAGCGCGCTGCAGGCCCCGTCCCCGCCTACTTTCGCGGTCGGCGTCGAGGGAGTCTACGTCGACGTGTTCGTGACCGACGGCAACCGTCCCGTGGTCGGCCTGACGGCGTCGGACTTCGAGCTGCGCGACGACGGCACGCTCCAGCCGGTGGAGCTGGTCGCCGTCGAGTCGCTGCCGATGAACACGCTCCTCGTCCTCGACACGAGCGGCAGCGTGGCCGGCGAGAAGCTCGTCCAGCTCCAGGCGGCCGCGCGCGCGCTGCTGAACGGCCTGCGTCCCGACGACGAGGCCTCGCTCGTGACCTTCGACCAGGAGGTCCGGGTGCGGGTGCCCCCGACGGCCGACCGCGCGCGCCTCGAGCGCGGGGTGAACGGCATCCTGCCCGGTGGCGCGACCGCCCTCCTGGACGCGCTCTACGCCGGCACCCTGCTCGCCTGGGGCCCGGGGCCCTCGCTCCTCGTGCTGTTCACCGACGGCGAGGACAACATGAGCTGGCTCGAGGCCGGAGACGTGCGGCGCGTGCTCCTGCAGTCGAACGTCCTGGTGCAGGCCGTGGGCATCGTGCCGGCAGTGGAGCCGACTCGTTACCCGAACGGCGCGGTGCGCCCGCCTCCCGAGGAGCCGCACGCGCGCCTGCTCCGGCAGCTCGCCGAGCTGACGGGCGGGCAGTACCGGCCGGCGGCCGCGCCCGGCCAGCTGGCAGGAGCCTTCCTCTCGATCCTCGAGGCGATGAAGACCCGCTACGTCCTCCGCTTCGACCCCGGCCGTTCGAGGCGCGAAGGCCTCCACGAGATCGAGGTGAAGCTCGTTCACCGCAGGGGCAAGGTCCACTGCCGCAAGGCATACTTCGCCGGCCCGTCACGCTGAAGGAGGTCCCCATGACCCGGACCAGGTTCGCTGCCGCGCTCCTCGCCGTCCTCGCCTCCTGCGCCGGCGCCGCAGCCGGCGAGCCCGTCCGCTGGGTCGCGAGCACGGAGGGCTCGCGCTGGCAGGAGCGCACCGTCTCCTCCGATCCCGTGGGCGAGCCCGACTTCGAGATCCTTCCGGCCCGCCTCCAGCGGGTCGAGGGTTTCGGGGGCTGCTTCAACGAGATCGGCTGGCAGGCGCTCTCCTGGCTCGGCGAGGCCGAGCGGCGAGTGGTCCTGAGCCAGATCTTCGACCCCCAGGAGGGTCTCCGCTTCAACTTCTGCCGCGTGCCGATCGGCGCCAACGACTACGCGCTCGAGTGGTACAGCCTCGACGAGACCGAGGACGACTTCGCGCTCCGGGACTTCTCGATCGCGCGCGACGAGCGGACCCTCGTCCCGTACGTCAAGGCGGCGATGGCGATCCGGCCCGACCTGAAGCTCTTCGCCTCGCCCTGGAGCCCGCCCACCTGGATGAAGCGGCCGAAGGCCTACAACCACGGCCGCCTGCGGCAGGAGAAGGCCGTCCTCGACGCCTACGCCCTCTACTTCGTCAAGTTCGTCCGCGCCTACGCGGCCCACGGTCTCTCCGTCGCCCAGGTCCACGTCCAGAACGAGCCCGACTCCGACCAGAAGTTCCCGTCGTGCCTCTGGAGCGGGGCCGAACTGCGGGACTTCGTCCGCGACCACCTGGGTCCGCTCTTCGCCCGCGAGGGGCTGCCGACCGAGATCTGGCTCGGCACGATCGAGCGCGCCGACGTCAACGGTTGGACCCACGTGGTCCTCGGCGACCCGGCCGCCCGCGCCTACGTCAAGGGGGTGGGGTTCCAGTGGGCGGGCAAGGGCGCCGTCCAGCGCGTCCACGAGAGCTTCCCCGACCTGCCCCTCATGCAGACCGAGAACGAGTGCGGCGACGGGCAGAACACCTGGGACTACGCCCTCTACGTGGCCAGCCTCATGAAGCACTACTTCATGAACGGGGTCTGCCGCTACGTCTACTGGAACATGGTCCTGCCCGCGGGGGGCGAGAGCACGTGGGGTTGGAGGCAGAACTCGATGGTCACCGTCGACCCGAGGACGAAGGCGATCGCCTGGCAGCCGGAGTTCTACGTGATGAAGCACCTCACGCGCTTCGTCTCCCCGGGCGCGCGGGTGGCCGGGGTCACCCGCTTCTGGGCCGCGAATGCCATCGCCTTCGAGAACCCGGACGGCGAGCGGGTCGTCTTCGTCACGAACCCCTGGCCGGAGCCGCGCCCGATCGCGATCGGCGACGGCCCGACGCGGATCGGCGCCACCCTCGACGCCCGCTCCTTCAACACGATCGTCTGGAAGCCGTAGGCCTACGGCTTCGGCTGGCGCGGCAGGAGCTCCCTCACCCAGACGTTGCGGAAACGGACCGGGTGGTTGTGGTCCTGGAGGCTGATGGGCAGCTTCTCGGGGTGCGCCGAGTACGGCGTGCGGACCTTGTTCGTGGTGGGGCCGATCAGCTCCATCGCGTGCTGGACGAGGACGCCGTTGTGGAAGACGGTCACCCGCGCCGCCTTGAGGAGGTTCCCCGTCCCGTCGAACCGGGGCGCCTCGTAGACGATGTCGTAGGCCTGCCACTGGCCGGGCCTGCGGCAGGCGTTCACGAGAGGCGGGTACTCGCCGTAGAGGGCGCCCGCCTGGCCGTCAGGGTAGGTCTTGTTCACGTAGCTGTCGAGGACCTGGATCTCGTAGCGGCCGCCACCGAAGAAGACGCCGCTGTTGCCGCGGTCCTGGCTCTCCCCCTTCGCGGGGTCGGGCGCCATCCACTCGATGTGGAGCTGGGCGTCGCCGAAGCTCTGCTTCGTCTCGATGTCCCCCGTTTTCGGAACGACCTCGAAGTACCCGTTCTCGACCTTCCACGCCGCCGCCGCGCCGTCCTTCCGGCTCTTCCAGGCCGAGAGGTCCCTGCCGTCGAACAGCACGACCGCGTCGGAGGGGGGCTTGCCCGGCGTTTCGGGCGGCACGCCGGTGCCGGGGTCGACGACCGCGGGCTGCGGCCGGTCGAGATCGTGCTGCGCCCAGCCCTCGGGGTTCTTCGGGGCCTGGGCGAAGGCGGGGCTCGCGGCGAGGAGAAGGATGGCGGCGGCTCTCATGTTCGGACCTCCTGGGTCACGACCGGCGGCGCGCCGGGCAGCGATGCCTTATACCATCGCCGGACGCCGCGCGCGCGTCCCGAGCCATCCGCTTCAGGGCCCCGCCGATCGGCCCGCTGTAGACTGGCGGGCGTGACGCGCCGGCTCGTCGTCGCCTGCACCCTGGTCGCCGCGGGGTTCGCCTGCGTCCCGACGAGGCCGGCCGAGGCGCCCTCCGCGCCGCCTCCACCCGCGACGCTCGGCCTCGACGGCCGGCCCGACCCGCGGCCCGACGCCGCGTTCGTGGACGTGGTGCGGAAGGAGTGCTCGGCCTGCCACGTCCTGCCCTCTCCAGAAGACGCGCCGCGCGGCCTCTGGAAGGAGCGCCTTCAGGACATGAAGCGCTTCAGCCTGACCGGGATCGGCCTCCGGCCGGGACGCGAGAGCGCGCTCACGACGCTCGACCTCGCCCCGTTCGTCGAGTATTTCGAGGCTCGGGCGCCGGAGTCGCTCCCCGTCCCCGAGCCCTGGCCGGCCCCCGAGCCGGGCCGCTTCGAGAGACGGCTCCTGAGCCCGCCCCGCGCGGTGCCGGTGCCCATCGTGGCGAGCACGGAGTTCTTCGACCTCGACGGCGACGGCCGGCTGGAGATCGTGGCCTGCGACTTCGGCCACGGCCTCGTCCTCCTCGGTGATCCCGGAAAGCAGCCCGGCGAGCTGCGCGAGATCGCGAAGGTGCCGAACCCCGCTCGCGCGGCCATGGTGGACCTCGACGGGGACGGCCGGCAGGACCTCCTGATCGCCGACGTGGGCTACTTCCTGCCCGAGGACCACGAGAAGGGCACGGTCGTGTGGCTGCGCCAGACCGCCCCCGGGAGGTTCGAGAAGCGCGTTCTCGCCGAGAGGCTGCCGCGCCCCATGGACGTCGAGGCCGCGGACTTCGACGGGGACGGCGACCTCGACCTGGTGGTCGCCGCCTTCGGCCTCCACACCCGGGGCGGCATCCTGCTCCTCGAGAACCGGACGACCGACTGGAAGGAGCCGCGGTTCGAACCGCGGGTGCTGGACACCCGCGCCGGCGCGATCGACGCGATCCCGGCGGACCTCGACCGCGACGGCCGGATGGACTTCGTCGCCCTCGTCGCCCAGCAGCACGAGACGGTGGTGGCCTTCCTGAACCGGGGCGGGGGGAGCTTCGAGCGGAGGACGATCTTCGAGGCGAGGACGCCGGCCTGGGGCTCGACCGGGATCGACCTCGTGGACCTGGACGGCGACGGCGACCTCGACGTCCTCATGACCAACGGCGCTACCCTCGACGACGCCACGGTCAAGCCGTGGCACGGAGTGCGCTGGCTCGAGAACCGCGGCTCGTTCCCCTTCGTGGCCCACGATCTCGCAGCCCTGGCCGGCGCCCACCGGGCGCGCGCGGCGGACCTCGACGGAGACGGCGACCTCGACGTGGCGGCGGCCGCGTTTCTGCCCGACCCCGGCCACGTCCGAGGCTCGTTCGCGTCGCTCGGCTGGCTCGAGCAGACGACACCGGGCACGTTCGTCCGCCACACCCTGCAGACGGGTCAGCTCTCGCACACGACCCTGGACCTCGGCGATTTCGACGCCGACGGCGACGTGGACATCCTGACCGGCAACTTCGTGGGCTTCACGTTCGCCCGGACGGACACCGGCTTCCGGGCCGACGGCTGGGTCGAGCTGTGGGAGAACCGGATGCGCGAGGGCGGCTCGGGCGCGCCTCCTCCGCCGCCGTCCCCGCCGCCGAGGTTATAGACTGTGTCGGTGACGCCTCGCCGCTCTCTCTTCGTCCTCGTCCTCCCCCTGCTCGCGATCCTCGGCGCCGCCCAGGCTCCCCCACCAGCTCCGGCCGGACGCGTGATCCTCGGCCTCGACGGCAAGCCGGACCCGCTCCCCGACGCCGCCTTCGTCGAGACCGTGAAGCAGCAGTGCTCGAAGTGCCACCTCCCGCCCCAGCCGCAGTACCTGCCCCGGGGCATGTGGCGGCTGCGCATCCAGGAGATGGCCCAGCGCAGCCTGATGGGAACGGGTGTGACGCCGGGCGAGGAGAGCATCCTCTGGCAGATGGACACCGCCCAGTTCGTGCGCTACTTCGAGGCCCGCTCCCCGGTGACCCTCCCCCTGCCCGATCCGTGGCCGGCCGGCGATGGGGGCCTCCACCTCCGCAAGGACGCGATGAACCCGGCCGGGGATCCCCGGATCCCCGTCGTCGCCAACGTGCGCTTCTTCGACCTCGACGGCGACGGCCAGCCCGAGGTGGTGGCCTCCGACATGGGCCACGGCATCGTGTACCTCGGCGAGCCGGTGAAGAAGCCGGGCGAGCTCCGCGAGATCGCGCGGATTCCGAACCCCTGCCACGCCGAGATGGTCGACCTCGACCAGGACGGGAAGAAGGACCTGCTGGTCGCGGACCTCGGCGACTTCATGCCCGGCGACCACGAGAAGGGGAGCGTGGTGTGGCTGCGCCAGACCGGCCGCCTGCAGTTCGAGCCGGTCACCCTCGTCGACAAGATCGCGCGCACCGCGGACGTTCAGGCGGCCGACTTCGACGGGGACGGCAAGCTCGACCTCGTGGTGGCTGCGTTCGGCTGGCACACCGTCGGCGGCATCTGGGTCTACGAGAACAAGACCACGGACTGGAAGCACCCGAAGTTCGAGGGCTACCCGGTGGACGCGCGACCGGGTGGGATCCACGTGCCGATCGCGGACCTGAACGGCGACGGCCGCCCGGACTTCGTCGCCCTCATCTCCCAGCAGTACGAGCACGTGGTGGCCTTCATCAACCGCGGGCCCGGCAAGGGATTCCGGCCGGAGACGATCTTCCGCGCCGTGGTCCCGGTGTGGGGCTCCTCCGGGATCCAGATGGTGGACATGGACGGGGACGGGGATCTCGACCTGCTGATGACCAACGGCGACTCCCTGGACGACTTCACGGTGCGCCCCTTCCACGGCGTCCGCTGGTTCGAGAACGAGGGAACCTTCCCCTGGAAGCAGCACGACCTCGCGATCATGCCCGGGGTCCACCGGGCCCAGGCCGCGGACCTCGACGGCGACGGCGACCTCGACGTGGTCGCCGCCGCTTTCCTCCCGAACGCCGAGCACCCGGCCTTCCAGCTGCTCGAGCGGCAGGGCGACCTCTCCCGCTACACGTCCCTCGGCTGGATCGAGCAGGTGAAGCCGGGCGTCTACGCGCCCCACCCTCTCGAGCTGGGCAAGCTCACCCACACGACGCTCGACGTCGCCGACTTCGACGGCGACGGCGACCTGGACATCGCGACCGGGAACTTCGTGGGCTTCACGTTCACGAAGACCGACACCGGCTTCAAGGCCGACAGCACCGCCGATCTCTGGGTGAACCAGAGGAAGGAGCCGCCGGGCGCGCCTCCCACCCGGCCGTAGTCCAGGGCGAAGCTACGATTTCTCCCGGAAGGGGGACCGGGCGCGGTAGAGCGCGGTCCGCACGTCGATGGCGACCGCCAGCTCGGCGTTGCCGGCCTGCCGGGCAAGGTCCAGGGCCCTCTGAGCGGTCCGGAGCGCTTCCCCGAACCGCCCGACCTCGGCGTAGGCCGCCGCCAGAGCGTCCAGGGTCGAGGGCTCGCGGTCACCGGTGAGCCGAACCGCACGCTCGGCGAGGGCCACCGCCTCCGGGCCCCTGCGGACGGCGGCGGACGGGCTCGTCGCGAGCGCCCACGCCGCCTGGGTGAGCACCGGGACGTGGTCGGGCTCGAGGCGGAGGACCTCGCGCCACTGGACGAGTGCCTCCGCCGTCTTCCCCTGGAGGTGGTGGAGGGCAGCGCCGAGGCTCTCCCGGGCGGGGACGAAGGCGGGGGCGAGGGCGACGGCCCGGCGGAACTGCGCGATCGCCGCGTCGCCCTTCTGCTGCTCCATGAGGGCGAGGCCGAGGCTCTGGCGCAGCTCGGCGGAGCGGGGGTCGAGCGCGACGGCCTTCTCCAGGTGCGGCTGCGCCTGCGCGGCCTCGCCCCTCTGCAGGAGCGCCATGCCGAGGTTGGCCTGGCCCCCGAGGTACTCCGGGTCGAGCGCCACCGCCTTCTCGAGGCGGACGATCGCCTCGTTCACCCGGCCCTTCTGGGCCAGGGCGGCCCCGAGGTTCCCAAGAGCCTCGGCGCTCTCGGGGTTCAGCTCGAGGGCCTTCTGGTACTCGGGGATCGCCTCGTCGAGGCGGCCGGTCGAGGCGAAAGCTGCGCCGAGGCCGCTCCGGGCCTCGTCGGAGTCGGGGTTCAGGGCGACCGCCTTCTCGAAGTGCGGGATCGCCTCCGCCGCACGGCCCGTCGCCGCGAGGGCGGCGCCGAGGCTCGTCTGCGCGCGGTCCTCGTCCGGGTTGAGCGCGAGGGCCTTCGTCCACAGCGGGATGGCCGTCGCATACCGGCCCTTCTCCGACTCCGCCGTCGCCTCGTTGAACACGCGGTAGAAGTCGGCGGCGGGAGCGTCGATCCCCGTCAGGCCATCGGGCGGGATGTTCACGAACTCGGGGATGTTCACGGCGCGGTTCGCCGCCGTCGCGTTCTCGACGAGGATCGCCGGGCTGTCGTTGCCGTCCTCGTCGACGTGGGTCAGGAACATCTGCGTGTAGGGCGAGCGGCTCTTCGAGGAGAAGACGAGCCAGCGGCCGTTCGGCGAGAAGCTGTGCCAGGAGTTCATGAGCGGGGTATTGCACCGCATCCGCCGAGCCTCGCCTCCGTCGGCGGGCACGACGTAGAGCTGGCTGTCGGGCCGCATCAGGAGGCCGTTCTTCGCCTGGACGAAGACGATCCACCTCCCGTCGGGCGAGACCTTCGGGAAGGAGTTGCTCATCCCGTTGCCGGACGCGCCGGCGACGGGCTCCGCCTTCCCGCCCCGGCCGCCGTCGAACGGGATCCGGTAGAGGTCGT
>Ga0335085_10004660_pt1 | contig 22563 bp, 16 predicted proteins | sample Lox_Sample_45_FD_206712 | JGI IMG/M metagenome (GOLD analysis project Ga0335085, IMG submission 206712) | Soil microbial communities from Loxahatchee National Wildlife Refuge, Florida, United States - Lox_Sample_4.5 | ecosystem: Environmental > Terrestrial > Soil > Wetlands | place: USA...
GCATAAGATCCGTCTCCGAGATATTTAACTTCAAAGGAGTGACCAGCTGGAGCCAGCGCATTGTAAGGCCCCGAGATCTGGTAGAGATTCGAGCCGAGCGACGTAAATGTGAAGGCAGCGGAGACGGATCCGTCCAACACCAACTGGAAATCACTCGGAGTACTGGTTGCAGCGGTGGGCGTCAATTGGACGGTAACCAATGTCGGAGGCTGCCCGTATGGGAATGAATTGCTCGGAGTAACCGTAAGCTGAAGCGACGTAGTAATGGCGCTAACGTTAAAGTTCACCGAATCGGTCTGATTATCGAATTTCGCCGAAACAGTTCCGCCGCCCGTGCTCGTAGGCGTCAACGTCGCTGATCCCGCTCCCGTCGTGTCAAAGGTGCCGTTGGGGATCGGATCGGCGGTCACCCCTGAGACGCTGAAAGAGTAGGTGTAATTCGCGTTTGACACCGCCGGGAACGCGCCTGTAATGGCGTTGCCTGCCGAGTCCGTGTTGAGGCTCAGGGCCAGGCCGATGTCTCCACCAATCGTGATGTTCGTTGAAGACGTTGCGCTCAAACCGAACGTGGCCCACGGAGTATATGTCGCGCCGCTGTCAGCCTTGTCGCACCTGGCGTCTGTCGGACCGGCATTGCATCCCCACCAGTTAAATTTCGCAATCGCCGTTCCCGGTGAGACCGTCGCCAGGCCCTTTGTGCCGTTCGTTGAGGCATTTCCAAAGATGCGGCTGAGGCTGATTTGCAATGAATTACCGCTGCTCGGATTGTCTGGGCCGACTGCAATACCGCCTCCCGTCGTGACACCCGAATTGCTCAGGAAGTTGGTGCTAGTGACGGTGGTGGCTCCTTCGGGGTCGGCTTGTTCAGTAAAGAGACCACCACCCCAGCGCCCCGCAGAGTTGTTGGTCACGTATGAGGTTTCGAGCAGGATTCCGGAATTTGTGAAGATGCCGCCGCCGTCGACCGTCGTACTATTTGAAGCAATCGTGACTCCGCTCAGCACGGTTTGCGGTGTTGAGGAACCGGAACGAGCCGTGAAGTAGAGTCCTCCCGCTGTTCCTTCACCTCCCGGATCACCCGGGTTCACCGACGGTTCGGCGGTGTTGCTGGCGAAGGTGGTGGCAGTCGCAGACGTTGCCGCCGGCGGAAATGCGACATAAAGACCGCCGCCCTGTTCCGGTGTCGAATTGTTCTGGATGGCAGTGCTGTCTAAAGTCAGCGTTCCGGTACCGCTCCCGTTGGAGTTCTCAGTCCAGACACCACCTCCGGGACCCCATTTGGCAACGCAATTTTGAACGGTGGAACCGCTGAGGGTCAGGTTTCCGGTACCGAAAGCGTCCCAGTTGATTCCGCCACCGACATTATTGGTGAGCCCGCTGTTATTGGTGCTTGGATTGTTCTTATTCACCCCGTTCTGCATGATCACGTTTTCGATGGTCATATCGAAAACGTAAGAATCGCCCGAGGGATTGACTGACCCATATGGTCCGGGATTAATCGTAAAGACCACATCGTTGCTCTGAGCGTCAATGATGGTATTGGGATTACCGACGATGGTCACCGGACCCAGAACTTCCAAATGGGTCAAGGCATTTCCGTTCCCATCGAACACACCCGACTGCTGCGTGAGGTTGTAGGTCCCAGTGGGCAGCATGATGGTGTCCGATGTGCCGATATTGTCCGCGGCGTCCTGGTTCACGTAAGCAATTGCGTCACGCAATGTGCAAGGGTTCGAAGTGGGATCTTGCCCCTGCGTGCAACGCGTGCTGGTAGGCGGATCTGTGCTCGTACCCCCGTTGTCTGCGGTCGTATTTACATAAAACGTGTTTCCGGCGGCTGGCACTACGATCTCGGGCGATGGATTAGCTGAGCTCAGAATCACGAGTCCCGGCCGTCCGTCGGCGCTCACGCGCATGGAGAGCGCGGCAACGACATCGCCGGAAGACAGCCTGCCAAGAGAGACGCGGCTCGGAGAAAACCGGTCGACGTCCGGGGAAACTGCGCTATTCCGCGCCAGGCTGGACGATCTGGCAGCCGTCGCAAGTCCTGCAGGAAGCACGGGGTGCCTGATCACAACACGTTGCTGCGCATCCGGATCAAATACAACCAGATCATCTCCACCGCTGCCGCTAAGCCTTGACCGCAGCATAACTGGAGCATTCGAGCCTGCCTGATGTAACGTCAGCTCAGAGTGGTTTTCCACCTCGATCCATGGCTCGTCGCCGGTATTACCCGCAAGCTGAGAAAGCGAAACGGCGTTCTTGTGGCGGGTTGTAGCAATCTCCTGCGGGGTATAAGGGCGTGGATCGAAACCCTGGTGCGCCAGGATCACAGCTCCGCCGCGATCGGTGACCACCGCAAGCTGCATCTGCGCGTGACGGTCGAAGCGAAACTCTCCGGCTGCGACGCTTTGGACGCCAGTAACTGGCAACACTTCGAGTCGTCCGCGCCCCGCCAGTGCATTCGCGCCGTGTAGAACAAGCAATTCGCCGCCCGCAACAATGGCGGTGTCGGGAATCAGGTCGGAGTCGAGGTTTGCCACCGAAAAGGCAGAGGGCGCGCCCGGCAGAGCGTAGCTGGAATTGATCCGCAATCCCGTGGAGCCGAAGGTCACGATCGCCACTCGGCCGCGCAACCCTGTTTGATAGCCAACCAACAGCGCCTGACCGAGAACCGGCGCGCCGGGCCGGTAGGCGCCGAGCGCAGTGATGCCTCCGGCGACCGCAATCACAGCCGGAGTCTTCGCGAAGGCTCCCTTGCCGTTTCCGAACCAGACATAAACGGATCTGCCGCCGCGCGAAGCGGTAACGAGGTCAAGATGACCGTCGCCGTTGACGTCTGCCGCAACCAGAACGTCGGGCTGCTCTGTCGTCGAGACGCCCTTCCATCTCTGAACAAATGGATCGACATATTCGTGCCTCGCTGCGGCGAACACAGCCTCCTGTGTGCGCGGACTGATCGCATCCGGGCTGCCGCGAAGCACAGCGAGCGAGCCGCCATCGCCTACGCCATATCCAATGACCAGGTCCTGAATCCCGTCCTCGTCGAAGTCGCCCGATGCCATAGCCAGCGGACGCCGCTGCTGACCCGAAAATGCGAGGGCCAGCGTATGGGTCTGCTGATCGGTGGGAGTGCTCGCGAAGAACCGCTGTGCGGACGCAGCGTCGGGAGACGCGAGGCATAGCGAAGCGAGAAGTAGCAGTGGAGAAAAATGAACAGCCGCATTCCGGAGCACGTTTTGCACACGGTCCATCTCTTGCCTCCAACTCGTTGCGAGCAGGACTGTCGCGGGGAAGACCCGTTGCCATACAGCGATTGAAAGCCGGCCCAATGGCGGAGAGAAACGATTCATCAAGAACTGCAATGAGAAATGCCGGCTAGCGGAAATACAGCGTTGCTTGCTTTCTTCAAAACAGAGAAAGTCTTACCCACCGTCTCGCCCTTGTCAAACGCAATCTTCAGATGAAGATAAGAAACAAAAATTCGCCGTAGACTCAAAGCCTGCACGTATAGTACGTCCCATGGAAGCGACGCGAAGACATTTCCTGGAAACAGCAGCCTTAACTGCCATTTCAGTGTCTTTCCTCCCCCAACTGTTTGCGCAGAGAAATTCAAAACCTGTAACCAGATCGTTCGATCCCGATAGCCTCTCGATTTTTCAAGGTGTATCGGCGAAGACATTTGAGCCATGGGTCGGATCAAGTTTCACCGTAAGCCTCAACAATCGCCGATTAGGCTCATTGGTCCTTGAGGCCGTCGATGTGCCCGAAGAGGAAGAAAAGGTCCGTTGGGGAGCAGGCGCTAGAGTGACACCACTGAGCCCAACCGGCACGCGAAAAGCGGTGGAATCTCCGGCGACAGCTAATTTCTATCTGCGCTTTGCGGGATCAGGGAAAACTCTGCCACAGGAGACTTACCTTCTCACACACGACTGGCTGGGAGCGTTTCCACTCTTTCTCGTCCCTTGTGGGCCTGGCCGCAAACGCACATACACGGCGACATTCACATTGTTGCAGTAACGCCGAACAAGAAGACTGAATAAGCCGCAAGCGCTTTCAGGACTGAATTAAGCGGGAAAATACTGCCTGGTAGCGCATGCCGGTACCATCCGGGCCGATAGGCACCAGAAACAGCTCGCACGGTCCCATCGCCGGATGCCTGAGTTCATAGGCTCCCTGTTGCAACCACGGCGACGCAACTCCGGTAAAGATAAGGGAAAACTGCTCGAGTCGGTCGTTCGAGTGATCCTCGATCTCCGCCAGTTCCAGTTCGTAGTTCTCGAGCGCCGCCACGCCAAAACGAGTCTGAACGTGAGGCGCGAAATCCTTCAGGTTAAACATTTCGGTCTGACAACTCTCCCTTCTTCGGAGTCCATTCCATTTCCGCGTACATTGCGTCGGAGTCTGTCCTGACGAATCCCAAGCGCTCGTAAAGGCGCACCGCCCGATTCGTATGCAGCACCTGCAGACGCAGCGCACGGTCTGCGGTCTGGCATTCCTCCATTTGCCTGCTTAGCAGACCGGTGCCTATGCCGCGATTTCTGTGATCCTCGAACAATGCGATATCGATGAGGCGAAATGCGCCGCGTTCACGTCCCACAAGCATGTGGCCTATCGCAGCGCCGTCGAGACAGACGATGTGATCAACCGCGTCGGGATACGCCTCGCGATAGGAGCGCCCCTGCGCATCGAACTGCATGCGCAGAAACATCTCCTGTTGCGGCTGCGGCCAGCCCCATGCGGCTACTTCGCGCCGGCGCGTATCGAAATAGAGCCGGGCGAGAAACTCCGTGTCTCCTGGAGTCGCACGGCGAAGCGAGATTTTGCTATCGACGAGGACACTCACGAGCGCGGTGGGTAAATCCCTGTAAGAGCAATGATGAAATTCACGGTTAAGTAAGGCGGCACGTTGTTGTGCGGTGAATTGCCGCCCGTCAAGGCCACTGCCAGCGGATTCATCTGGACTTTGCTCTGCACTGATGCAGGCGCATAGGCCGGCTCTTTGCCCCGGCCGCCGCCGCCAAAGGTGGCAGTCGGCCCCGGAGTGCTGGCATTGCTGGCTGCCGTATTCTGCACGCCGTGACTGTGGGCGGGTAATTCCTGCAACAGGAGGGTTACGTTCTTCTCACCGCCTGTTTCTCCAATAGTGCGAGGCGTCAGCCCCGGGCCATTTCCCTGATGCATCGGGGACACGCCCTGAAGATTTGGCAGAGCAAAGGTGGATTTTCCATCGCCACCGTAATACGTCCCCAGTAGTGAAAACAACGCCGTGTTCTGCACGATGGGCAGAAGCTGCCCATTGCATAGCGCCCAGCCATAAGGGGCGAAACTGAAGCCTACGGCGCGAATCTCTCCCAAATACGGATTGGACACGATCAGACCTCCTAGTTCTGGGACGGAAAGATGCCCTGGAGCGCAATGATGAAGCTCAGGACCAGAAATGGCGGCATATTCGGATGTGGCTGACTGCCCCCCGCCAGTGACACCGTGGCCGGCAACATGGTGGTGTTCGCCGCCGTGGCATAGGCGTTTTGCGTGCATACCGGCCATGTGTTGCCCGTTGCGGACGGCGAAGAAGCGTTCGTCGAAACTCCCTGCGCATTGTGATTGTGAGAAGGAATTTCTGTGGTCACCAGCGTGTGCTGGTATTCGCCGCCGATCTGCCCGAGGCTGTAGCCGTTTCCTTGATGGATCGGCGAGGCTGCCTGCAGATTAGGAAGCTGGAAGGTCCTTATGCCGTCACCGCCGTAGTAGGTGCCAAGTAGTGCAAAGAGGGCTTGATTCTGCTGAATGGAAAGAGTCTGCCCATTGCAGAATGCCCACCCTTTGGGCGGGAAGTTAAAGCTCACAAGCTTGATCTCCCCAAGAAACGGCTCGCTCATATTGCCCTCCTGTGTACCGGCTCGCGATCAATTCTGACTTGGATAAATCCCATAAAGAGAAATGATGAAGTTGATCACGAGGAATGGCGGCATATTGTCATGCGGCTGGCTGCCGCCTGTCGGTGCAATCGTGCTCGGATCCATAGTGTGCGCAAGCGCTTCGGTGGAGAATTCCTCGAGACTCGATTGCGCCCACACTCCGTTGGCAGGTGAGGCCTGTGTACCTGCACCCGAACTCGCGTTAAGCAAATGCGAATGTGCGGGTATCTGACCCGTCGTCAGCGTTACGGTTTCCGATCCACTCAACTGACCTAGCACCATCGTGGCCTGGGAGCTGGTGCCCTGATGAAAGGGGATGCGGCTCTGCAGATTTGGCAGAGCGAAGGTGGTCTGACCATCTCCGCCGTAGGTAGTGCCGATCAGGTTAAATAGCGCGTCGTACTGAGCTATGGCGAGGATCTGGCCGTTGCACAACGCCCAATTTACAGGGGCAAAGTTGAACCCCACCATCCGAATCTCACCTATATATGGGTCACTCATCTCAAACCTCCGGACTCAGGTCCGTACGATAATTCGAGTCAAATTTGCGAAAGGCATTTGGGAAAGAACCGGCAAATCCGATACTGACGCTGTGCAATGACCCCGCAGTTTTGCGAGCAGCACAGGTCTCAAAAGCGCTGCGCATGACACTATATGGGTAAAGGCGCGAATGCCGCAAATTATTCGCGTGAAATTACATTATTTCGGCGAATCGTAATTGCCACGATGACGGTTGCATGACGGATAGCTTTGACACCAGTTATTTTGATCGCCGCGCCACGGCGCTCCCAGGCCAATGGCTCTACCTGGTTGAAGGCGGAGGAGTGGTCTATTCCGAGATCACGAATCGCTTCGCCGGACTCGACGCTGGCGGCGTCTATGCCTATCTCGCATTCGACGACGGCGCCAGCGTTCAAGACTTAAGGCAGTTCGATCGCGAGACGAGCAGCCCTGCATCCATCGACGGGTTGGAGACCATCTACGCACTCACGCAGGGAAGATTCCCCGGCGAGGAACACGAGCAGGAGTGGCCAGTTCTCGATGACACCTCACTGCCTGACCTCCGTACCCATACTGGAACTTCGAGGCGGAAGACGATAGACATTGCCGGCATCCCTGCCCTGCTCGAATTTCCCGCAGGAGAACTCGAGTCGCTTTGCGAGGACTATTTTCAGAATTGCCCGCCTGCGACTCAGCCGCCGCACTGCTATATATCTGCGCGGTACGGCGATAAAGGCTGGGCTGTTCATGTCAACGGCAGAGAATTTCTCAGCCTTAAGAGCCCGGGCCAGCTTGGACTCGGGCTGATGCATGCCGCGCGTGCGATCATATACGCCGAAGGAGCCTACGATGTGGCGTTTCATGCCGCAGCTGTAGCCCACCTGAATTCTGCTGTTCTCCTTTGCGCACCGCGCGAATCCGGCAAGAGCACACTAACGGCGTACCTGGTTGCGCACGGCTTCGATCTGCTGTCCGACGAGCCAGCATTTCTCCAACTGGATATTGGCGCTGTGTCAGGCTTTTCCCATCCGATCAGCCTCAAAGAAGGAAGCTGGCGGCCTCTGAAGGATGAGCTTTCGCAATTCTCGCTCGGGCCGATTCACATGCGGTCAGACGGTACGAGAATCCGGCTTGCCCATGCACCGTCGGAGCGCCGGGCGACCGGAGCGCGCAAGCTGACGCATATCGTCTTTCCGCAATACGAACCGTCGGCCAATGCGCAAATCGAAGCGCTGTCTCCGCTGCAGGCCCTTGCTCTTCTCAATGAGGGAGGGCTGCTACTCGCCAATGGCATAGGACGTGACGGATTCGAGCGCTTCCTCAGTCTGCTCGTGCGAACCCCGGCTCACCGGATTTCCTACGACACACTCGACGCTGCCTGGAGATTGCTCGGTGAAGCCTCCTGCAACTTGCCCTGAGCCTGCTCGCATATCATGCAAAGTATTCTCTGCTTGAACCACAATTTCCCTTCGAGATTGCTGATTGATGATCAAGACGGCGACCGGTTGCACCAGGCGGCATTTCCTCGGCTGTCTCGTCTATACCACTCTGGGTTACGCGGCCCTCAAGTTCCCGGCGTATTCACAAACGATGAAGCGGGATCATGGTTCCTCGCCCGAAGGAGCCATCGAGTTTGAATCTTCGGACATGCGCCTCTTGAACGGATTTCGCTGGGCGAAGGCCCAGGCCTTCAAGTACGTGAGAAACGACGGTTCCATCGGGCCCTGGTATGAGGCTGCTTTGCCTGCTCGCAACGCTTTCTGCATGCGCGACGTCTCACACATGAGCACCGGCGCCCAGATCCTCGGCCTGGGAGCGAGAACCCGCAATATGCTGCGCCTCTTCGCTGAGCACATATCCCCTTCGAAAAAATGGTGCGCCTGGTGGGAGATCACAAAAGACGGAAAACCGGCGCCCGTCGACTATAAAAACGATCACGACTTCTGGTATGATCTGCCGGCAAACTTCGACGTCCTTGACGCCTGCCATCGTCAGTGGCTGTGGTCGAGAGACAGCGGTTACCTCGACGACGTCTTCCTTAATTTTTACCGGCGCACGGTCACCGACTATGTCGCGGAATGGGACCACGACCACGATGGCATACCGGAACATCTCGGATCCGATGGACATGTGGGGATCGGCACCTATGATGAAGACCTGCAGGACGAAGTGCTTGTCGGCGCCGATCTGATCGCGGCTCAATACGCAGCGTATCGTGGATATGCCGCCTTCGAGGGGGCCACGAATCACGCGGATGCAGCCACCCAATTCACCGGGAAGGCCGAAGCTCTGAAATCTTTGTACAACGACAGATGGTGGGACCCCGCGCGCAACCGCTACTTTGGGGCGCTTGGGGAAGACGGCAAGTTTCATCCTGAGATGAAAGAGAGCACCGGCCGCAGCGACACAGAACTCCCGCTCTACTACGAGTTGACCGAGGCCGGACCGCAAACGCAGGCATCTCTGGACTATCTGGAACAGCAACTGAAACCGGACGAGGCTGCCATGCACGGCATCGTTGGCGGTGTTGAAGGACGAACCTACCTGCCGGATATTTTCTACAAGTATGGCCGCAGTCACTCCGGCTATGCCGCCCTGGTGGCGTTGATGGATCCTCGCCTCAAGCGCCGCGAGTATCCGGAGGTTTCCTTCACAGTCATCGGAAATCTGGGCGCAGGCCTGATGGGCATTCGTCCGCTTCCTGACGCCGAAACGATCGAAACGCATCCCCAGCTAACAGGCGAGACCGGCTGGGCGGCCCTGAAGCATGTGCCGGTGGGAGACAACGTAATCTCCATTCGCCACGAGCAGACAGCGAAAACGACTCTCATCAATGAAAGCGGCCCAGACCTCACCTGGCGCGCCAGCTTCCCCGGAAAGTCCGATGTCCTCTTCATCGATAGCAGGCAGGTTCCGGCCAAAACAGGAGTTCGGCTAGGAGGCGGCTCCGCGACATATCACACGATCAAGGTCCGCGCTGGTGAAACTTACACCGCTTCCGTCCATGCATAGCTCGGGCAGCCCGTCGATCGGACCGGGTAATGTAAATTGGCCAGTAATCGATAGGAGAGAGATCAAATCTCGTGAACGTGTCGCAAAAGCGCCGAGGGCTCGACTACGAAGCCGCATTCCTGCATTTCTCTCTGGCAGTCGTTGCGGCAAGCCTTGGATTGCCGTGTCTTGCCCAGGTCAATGTCCTGACGCAACACAACAACGCTGACCGTACCGGCGCGAATCTCAACGAGACGGTCCTCTCTCCCGCAAACGTAAACTCACGGCAGTTCGGAATGATCTTCAAGCGAGTGGTCGACGATCAGGTCTACAGTCAGCCGCTGGTCGTCACCAACGTGAGCATCGGAGGCGGACTGCACGATGTGGTCTATATCACCACCGTCAACAATAGTGTCTACGCATTCGACGCCAACGATCCCAGCGCGACCACTCCGTTCTGGCATGTGAATTTCGGAACGCCAGCCAACGTAAACGACGCGGATTTCGGCTGCACCGATATCAACGGCAACATGGGCATCATCGGAACTCCTGTGATCGACCACAAGAGCGGCACCCTTTACGTAGTCGCTCTTACGAGGATCAAAGATGCCTTCATCCAGCGCCTCCACGCGCTCGACATCACCACCGGCGTCGATCTTCCCAGCAGTCCCGCCACCATCGAAGCTCCTCAATTCAACCCGCTTGCCCAGAATCAGAGACCGGCTCTCGCACTGGCAAACGGGAGCGTCTACATCGGCTATGCCTCACATTGCGACAAGACTCCATATCACGGTTTCCTCTTGCGCTACGATGCGAAAACGCTACGCCAGACTGCAGTTTTCAACACATCTCCATCCGGCGAAGGAGCGAGCATCTGGCAATCAGGTCAGGCGCCCGCCGTCGATGCCGCCGGCAATGTCTACGTGGTCAGTGGCAACGGAACCTGGGATGGCAAGTCGAATTTCGGTGAAAGCTTTCTCAAGCTAAGTCCGGATCTCAAGTTACTTGACTGGTTTACTCCGACGAATCACGACTATCTTGACTCGACAGACGCTGACCTCAACTCGTCCGGCGCAATGCTGGTCCCCGGAACGCATCTTGTCATCGATGGCGGCAAACAGGGGCTCCTGTACCTCGTGAATGCTGACAAGATGGGGCATCTCGGTGATGAGCATGCGACCCAGCACTTTCAGGCCACCGGATCGCATCTGCACAGCATCGTCTTCTGGGACAGCGCGAAGAGCGGCCGCATGTTCTACATGTGGGGACAGCGCGATCACCTGCGTGCCTACCGTTTTGACGGCGATAAGCTCAACGAGATTCCTGTTGCGATGAGTCCCGTGCCGAACGAAGGCCACCCCGGCGGCATGCTCTCGCTATCTGCGAACGGCAGCGAGGACGGAATCCTTTGGGCCGCGATTCACGCCACTGGCGACTCATGGCACGAGTCGCAACCGGGAATTCTCCACGCTTATGACGCAGACAATATTCGCCACGAGTTGTGGAACTCCCTTGAGAGCGCACAGCGCGACGACTGCGGCAACTTCTCGAAGATGTCACCTCCCACAATCGCGAACGGAAAGGTGTATCTGGCCAGCTTCGGCACGAAGAACATTGAGAGCGGCCAGCTGTGTGTATACGGGCTGCTACCGGATGGTCCAGTTCCTGCCACGCCATCAGGCCTGAAAGGCAAGGTCGAAGAAGGTCGTATCGTTCTGTCGTGGGCAAAATCTCAGCCGGCAGCGACGTACACGATAAAGAGAGCCATCGAGGGGACCAATTCGTTCGAGAAAGTCGCCAGCAGCCTGACATCACCCTCTTTTCTCGATCGCTCGGCATCGCCGGGCAAGACTTATCTGTATAAAGTAACTGCGGTGAATTCAAATGGTGAGAGCGCCGATTCAGATGTGGCAAGCGTGGTACTACCGAAAGCGACTCCCCCAAATCATGTCGTGCATTAATGCCAGGCCTCGGAGGAAATCAAATCCATGAAGTCTCGTAGTCGCTGGTTAGCCGTATCAATCGCTTTTGCTGCACTTCCCTTCTTAGCTGGAACGAATGGAGCTTTCGCTCAATCTCTCGCGGCCACTCCGCCGATGGGCTGGAACAGCTGGAATCACTTCCATCGCACCATCGATGACAAGACCGTGCGCGCGCAGGCCGACGCCCTGGTTTCGACCGGAATGCGCGACGCCGGCTACATCTACGTGAATATCGACGACACGTGGGAGGCCGGGCGCGATGCCCAGGGCAATATCCAGACCAACAGCAAGTTCCCCGATATGAAGGCGCTCGCCGACTATGTCCACAGCAAGGGCCTCAAGATCGGCATCTATTCCTCCCCCGGAGCCAAGACCTGCGCCGGCTACGAAGGCAGCCTGGGCCATGAGGAGCAGGACGCCGCCTCTTATGCGGCATGGGGAATCGACTATCTCAAGTACGACCTGTGCGGGCTGCGAGTGCAGCTCAAAGCTGCTCCGTCTCCTGAGGCTGCACACAAAATGATGGTCGACGCCTACATCAAGATGCGCGATGCGCTGCGCAAGACCGGCCGGCCGATTGTCTACAGCCTTTGCCAGTACGGCAACGACGCGGTCTGGAGATGGGGTACGGATGTTGGCGGCAACCTGTGGCGCACCACCGGCGATATCTCCGACAAGTACGACAGCATGGCCGGGATTGGATTCAGCCAGGCAGGACTGGCACGCTTTGCAGGCCCCGGCCACTGGAACGACCCCGACATGCTGGAAGTGGGCAACGGAGGCATGACTCCGGACGAATACCGCCAACATATAAGCCTCTGGGTGATTCTCGCTGCGCCTCTGTTGGCCGGAAACGACCTGACCACTATGAGCCCCGAGACAGTTGCGATGCTCACCAATCGTGAAGTCGTCGCCATCGATCAGGACTCACTTGGCAAACAGGGCGATCGAGTGAGCGCGGAAGGACCGCTTGAGATATGGGCCAAGCCTCTCGCTGACGGATCGAAGGCTGTGGGCGTCTTCAATCGTCATCACACAGCATTGTCTATTACGGTGGACTTCAAACAGCTTGGCTTCAACGGGCCGGTACAGGTACGCGATATCTGGCAGGCGAAAGATCTCGGATCTATGCAGGACTCATACTCCGTCACGGTACCGCCGCATGGCGTGATCCTATTGCGAGTTAAGTAACTATTTCAGTTCCAAATATGAAACGACAACATCGGAGCTCATGTGGACACTGCCGCACGTAGGAAATTTCTGAAGATTGCTGGAGCGGGAGCATTCGCGCTGCCTGCAGTCGTGAGCGCTCAGCAGAATTCGTCCGGAGAGTTGACCTCCGGCCACGGCTCCGGCATGTTCGATGTTCGAGCCTTCGGCGCGAAGGGTGACGGAATCACGATCGACACCCCTGCCATCAATCGCGCCATCAATGCGGCAGCCGTGGCTGGCGGCACTGTGCGCTTTGCGCCCGGGCAGTATCTCTGCTATTCCATCCATCTCAAGAGCAATGTTGCGCTCTACCTCGAACAGGGCTCCGTTATCGTGGCTGCCGATCCGTTGCCGGAAGGCCAGGCCGGCGGCTACGACGATCCTGAGCCCGAGCAGCCGTGGGAAGCCTATCAGGACTATGGTCACAACCACTGGCACAATAGCCTTATCTGGGGCGAGGGCTTGCACGATATCACGATCTACGGCCCCGGACGCATCTGGGGCAAGGGTCTTACGCGCAGCAATGACCCCAAGAGCCAGAATCCCGCTCAGCGCCGGACCAATGGCGTGGGCAACAAAACCATCAGCCTGAAAAACTGCCGCAATGTGCAGCTGAGAAACTTTCAGATCCTGCAGGGTGGATGGTTCGGACTTCTCGCCACCGGCGTCGACAATATGCTGATCGACGGCCTGACTATCGACACCAACCGCGACGGGATGGACATCGACTGCTGCCGTAACGTGCAAGTCTGCAATTGCGCCATCAATTCGCCGTGGGACGATGCCATCGTTCCCAAGAGCAGCTTCGCGCTGGGCTATGCGCGAGCCACGGAAAACCTGACCATCACCAACTGCTACGTGACCGGCGCATACGAGCTCGGCACCATGCTCGACGGCACCTGGAAGAGATTCGATCCGTCGGCGAAGGTTCCTCACACAGGGCGCATCAAATTCGGAACCGAGTCAAACGGCGGCTTCAAGAACGTCACCGTCTCGAACTGCGTCTTTGATGGCTGCCAGGGCCTCGCGCTCGAGACCGTAGACGGCGCCCTGCTCGAAGACATGGCCATCACCAACATCACGATGCGCGACATTGTTTCGGCGCCGATCTTCATGCGCCTCGGCAGCCGCCTCCGCGGACCCGCTGAGTCGACCAAAACTGGAACCCTGCAACGCGTCATCATCAGCAACATTGTCTGCTCGAACGCAGCGTCAAACCTGGGCTGCATCATCAGCGGAGTTCCCGGTAACGAAATTCAGGACATCCAGCTTCACCACATTTACGTCCAGCATCGCGGCGGCGGCACAAAAGAGCAGGCCGCAATCACGCCGCCTGAGAACGAGCAGAAATATCCCGAACCGAACATGTTCGGCAATATGCCGTCACAGGGTTTCTACCTGCGACACGTCAAGAACGTGAGCCTGAGCGATATCGAAATCGCTGCGCTTACTGAAGACGCCCGTCCCGCGTTCATCTTTCAGAACGTTGAGGGGGCGGACCTCTTTCATCTCAAGACTCCGGCAAATGTTCCGGTTCTCGAACTGCACGATTCCAAGGATGTGAATGCCCTCTGGGTCCGCGGATTGAAGGACGGCCCGCAGACATAGAAGTGGGCTAAACTCCGGAAACACCTCGCCGGGCAATTCCCGATCTGCGTGGCACAAGCGCGCAGCAGTCGAACTTCCATTTCCTGCCAACCACCTATTCGACCGATTCGTTGTAACGATTTGTGTCCTCACGTCACTAATTGGACGATTCAGGCGGGTGCGCTGTGCGTGTCTCACGCACAACCCTCCCTGGCACCTAAATCGCAATGCGTTCATAACTCAGGGTGAGAACAGACAATTCAGTTACTTAGACAAGTAATGAAAGATATTTCAGTCCGATAGATATTGAAAGCCGCAAGAATTCATATTTCTGCTTGAAAAGGCCATTTTCTTATCACGCCGGCGGTGCTAGTTTATTTGACTGGTAACCGCTTCCGATTCTCACGAGCCTCTTCCTCGGGAATCTCCCCTCACGACGAACCAACCCACGGGGGATGTCGTGCTAGAAAGCGCAGTGCTATTCGCCCGAGAGTCAGAGCCGCCTCCTCCGCTGCTTACGGAGGCGCTGCATGTGTGCGGCCTCGATGCAATTGCGACTAATTCTGAACCTGAACTATTCCAAGTCCTGGACCGCTTTTCCCCGGAGTGTCTGGTCGTGGTGCACGGATTATCTCCCCAGCAGGAGGTCCTCAATATCGCCCGGCAGATCCGGATCATCGATCATCACTGCTCGTTGCTGGTCATTGCCGAGTCTATTTCGGCGGAATTCGTACTGAGCGCGATGAGGGCGGGCGTTTCCGATGTGCTGCCGCAAGATGCCGAGCACCCTCAGCTGACCGAGGCAATTTCTTCGTCGATGGCCCGCCATCGCGATTGCCGGCGCTGCGTTCCCGGCGGTGGCGGTCGCACTGAGTGCGGACTATTGGTAGGCAGCGGCGCTGCAATGGGACGCGTTCGCGATCAGGTGCTTAGGATTTCCGCGGCCGACGCTAACGTGCTGATTACAGGTGAAAGCGGCACCGGAAAGGACCTCGTCGCCAGGCTCATTCACAATCAAAGCCGGCGCCGCACGCAGCCCTTTGTTGCATTGAATTGCGCGGCCCTGCCGGATTCCCTGCTCGAGAGCGAGCTATTTGGTTATGAGCGAGGTGCGTTCACCGGCGCTCACGCGTCCCATGAAGGTAAGCTGCAGCATGCCTCTGGCGGAACGCTCTTTCTGGACGAAATTGGCGAGATGTCCCTGGCAGCACAGGCGAAGATCCTGCGCGCCGTCGACAACCGCGTCATACAGAAGTTAGGCAGCAACGTGAATACCCGCGTACAGGTCCGTCTGGTTGCGGCAACCAACCAGGACCTGGAAGTTCTCGTTCAGGAGAAGAAATTCCGGCAGGATCTCTATTATCGTCTGAACGTGGTGCGGCTGACGATGCCGCCGTTGCGCGAGCGCCTCGAAGACATTCCCGAACTGGTGGACTCCATCATGCGAGATTTCAGTCCCCATCAGCGCCAGCACGCCTACAACCTTGAAGGAGATGTCATCCGGCGTTTCCAGCAGTATGACTGGCCCGGAAATATCCGTGAGCTCCGTAACGTGCTCGAATCGATCCTGGTTTTCTCTTCTTCGCGCTCGATCGGAGTGGCCGACATCCCTGCACAAATTCGCCACCATATGAAAGCCAAGCCACCGCAGGCCGATGAGCGGTCGAAGATTCTTAGCGCCCTCAACTCTGCGCATTGGAACAGAAACCAGGCGGCAAAGATCCTCTGCTGTTCGCGAATGACACTCTATCGCAAGATGGAGCGATACGGAATCGCAGGTTGACCCTTAACGTCAACTGACTTACTCATCTCACCTTCAAAAATCTCCCACATCTTGTAACAGCTGATATCTGCCTCTTTGCAGCAGTTACGATTTGTAACCGCCAGCGTGTTACATGATCCCGCCCTGCCCTCTGAATCTTTCTGAAGAACCAATAATTTATCCGCGAAGAAAGCTTGGTGCTGCGCGTGCAGGGGCATGACGCGTACGGGATTCGTAAATCCGGCGAAAAAGAAGGTGAGGATTGCCTGTTGAAGGTCGCTCCTCCAACCATTTCGAGCTTGCTTTCACGGAGTCGGAGTTTCTTCTGGATTTCGGCCAGTCTTACGACGAGAAGCAGGAAAGCTTGATACACACCCGCGTTATCGTCACACCACTCGCTGCGAAGACTCTCCTCGCGATGCTGGGCGAGTTGGTGGACCAGTATGAGCAGAAGGTGGGCCCAATCACTCCGAGGAGGAGCTGACTTAGTGGCGAGTCCTAACGCCATCGCCGCCGTGGGACAGGCAATCCTCACGCTCATCGCGGGCAGGGTGCCGCGCGACGAGTTCGCATCTTCGCGATTCGAACTCTATCAGGCCAAGGATTTTCAGTCGCCGATGGAGGAAGGCATTTCCCTCTATCTCTATCGCGTCAGCCCGGCCGGCGAAATCCGCAACTATCCGCCTCGGATAGCTCCCGATGGACGCCGCTACCGCCAGGTGTTGCCCATCAATCTTCACTACTTGCTTTCCTCCTGGGCCAGAGAAGCTGCGAAACAGCAACGGCTTCTCGGCTGGGCGATGCGAATCATCGAAGACACAACGATTCTCCCCGCCGGCCTGCTCAACCAGGGCGCACCCGAGCCAGACACATTCCGCAACGGCGAGACGGTCGACATCACCATGGAGACCATTTCGATCTACGACATGGGGGCCATATGGGACGTAGCAAAGCCCAACACTCAGCCATCGGTCTGCTATGTAGCGCGCATGGTCGGGGTTGAGTCCCCACTCGAGATACCTGCCGCTGCACCCGCGCAAACGCGCGTATTCCGCACCGGCGAGGTTGTCGTCCCATGAGCTCCCAGGTTCTGGTGCTCGATCAGATCACACTCACCGCACCCTTCGGCGTGAGGTTCTGGGACGTTGCCACCAATGCGCAGGCGGAGCCTGGAATTTCTGTCGTCGCATTTCCCAAGGCCTACCCGGAACTTCGCACTTCAGCGACAGAGAGTCCGAGCGGTGTGTTTTCCTTCTCGGGTTTGCCGGGACTTCGAAATGCCGAAAACGGAAACGGCGACGATGCATATTGGAGCGCGAACCCGCCGGCCGTTTCCTATGTCATGCAGGTTTCTGACACGGCATTGCGCTACTTACCGTTTCAGTTTTCAGTCTCGCTGCCCGTGCGCGGACTCTTCGCCAGGTGGGATAGCCCTCTTTCTATCGGTCTCACTCCCGGTCCGGACTGGCTGCCGATCTTCTCTCAGCCGTCGCGAACTCTGGCTGGCCCGTACGGCGCAGTGCGAGCCACGCTGCAGGACGACGCGCTAGGCGCTGCGGCTTCATGGAGTCTGCTGTCGGTGCAGGCGCCAGGACTCTCTGCAACCACCGCCCTGACTGACGAGAACGGAATCGTCTCGATTTATCAGCCCTATCCAGAACCAGCCACGGCCTTCAGTCCGTCTCCGCTTGCGGCGCCGGATCTCACAAGCCAGACCTGGCCCATTTCAGTATCGGTCTTCTACGACCGTGTACCGGACCAAGACGGCTGGCCCGATCTGGACAGCATCCTGCAGCAGAAGTCGGCTTTTGCCTGGCGCGATTCCGCACACTCTGCTCTAGCTGACGATTTTCTTCTGAGCTTTGGTACCGAGCTGGTTTTGCGATCGCTCGATTCGAACAGCGGCCGGGAGCTATCCGTGCTGCTGGTGACACCGGCTACATCACCGCTTTAGTTGCAAGGAGCATGACATGCCTGAGTATCTATCACCGGGAGTTTACGTCGAAGAAGTATCGTATCGAGCAAAGTCGATTCAGGCGCTGGGCACTACCACGACTGGATTCATCGGCCCCACGCGCTACGGTCCAATCAACATCCCGCTCGACGTTATCACCAGCATCGGCGACTTCGAACGAACCTACGGCGACCGCCAACAACTGCAATTCAAGGGCCCGCTCACCATCGACAACTATATGTGGCATGCGGCCCGCGCCTTCTTCGAAGAAGGCGGAACAAAGCTTTACGTGTCACGGGTCTTTACACCAATCAACCCCGACAGTCTCGACGATGGGAAGGCCAGCTTCACGATCTCTTCCGCCGGCACGAATATCGACTTCCAGGCGCGATTTCCTGGGGACTTTGGAAACATGCACATCCGAATCACGTTGCAGCTTGGCGACAATGTGCTTGCCCAGGATGTGAACACCGGCTTGCCTGCTGCGCGCGGACTCTACGACAACGATGTCGTGGCCATTGTGTATGGCGGCGGCCCCTTCGCAAGCCCGAACTCCGTGGTATTTGCGACGGCCGAATCCTACTTCAACACAACATCTCGCCAGCAAACATGGCGGTTCAATTACGGAACCAACAGCTCACAGGAGCTGAGCGGTCTCCATCCAAGCACTGACCCCGATGCCGGAGATCACATTCGCGTGATCACTGCCACGGTCACGATCTACCCCAACGATCCGAGCCTTTCGACGTGGGTCTACTCCGGCCTGGCGCTGGACAAGGACCACCAGATCAGCGGAGCGTCAGACTCCATCGAGGCGCAGTTCTCAGCTACACCCGATAGCCTGGGGGAAGCGCGAACGATTCCGATCGTGGTCACCGTCACGGGATCGGACGACGGACTGGACCTGCTGAATGCTCTCCTGGGGTATGAACCGCAATTGGAGGCGAACCTGCTCGATCCCGACTCCGCCGATGTCGATCGGTCGATCGATATCGTGTTGCAGAATGGAAATGACGGCGTCCGCGCTCAGGCCGTTGCGCATGATGAGTACGGAGGGTACGAAGGCAACGCGGACCCCAGCACCACGACCAAGACCGGCCTCAAAGCCTTCGAGGACATCGACGAAATCTCTATCGTTGCGGCGCCCGGATCAACCTATCTATATCAGAACCCCGGGTGGAGAGACGAGGCGCAAACCATCCTCGGCCTGCTGATCTCCCATGCGGAAAACATGCGGTACCGCATCGCAGTCCTTGATTCGGGAAACAACCAGAGCATCGCTGATGTTAGAGCTTTGCGAGCCAAGCTGGATTCCAGCTATGCCTCGCTCTACTACCCATGGGTCACGATTCTTGATCCGGTCACCAACAAGGAGATCAACGTTCCGCCGTCGGGCTTCGTTTGCGGCATCTATGCACGCAACGACGTGAACCGCGCTGTCTACAAAGCTCCGGCGAACGAGGTCGTGAACCTCGCGCTCGGATTCGAAACCCTGCTCAACAAGGCGCAGCAGGACATCCTGAACCCTATCGGCATCAACTGCTTCCGATACTTCGAGGATCGTGGCTTCCGTCTATGGGGAGCACGCACCATCAGTTCCGATCCCGAGTGGATTTACGTCAATGTGCGGCGATACTTCGCGTACCTCGAACACTCAATCGACAAGGGCACCCAGTGGGCGGTGTTCGAGCCGAATGGTCCCCTTCTCTGGGCCAATGTTCAGCGCACCATCTCCGATTTTCTGCTGAACGAATGGCAGAATGGCGCGCTCCTTGGCGACACTCCGGCAACCTCGTACTTCGTTCGCTGCGACCGCTCGACGATGACCCAAAACGATCTCGACAACGGAAGGCTGGTCTGCCTGGTCGGCGTAGCGCCGCTCAAGCCTGCTGAGTTCGTGATCTTCCGCATCGGCCAGTGGACTGCCGATCACAAATAACAGGAGGTTCTCATGGCCATACTCCAAAGACCGGTTGTTCAATTCAACTTCCTGGTGGACCTCGGCACAGGCAACACCAGCGGGCCGGACGCGGGCTTTCAGGAAGTAAGCGGCATCGGAATGGAAGTTACGGTCGCCGAATATCGCAACGGCAACCACAAAGAAAACAGCGTAATGAAGATCACCGGGATGAACAAGTCCACGGACGTCACGATGAAGCGCGGCATCATCGGGTCCCTCACGCTGTACAACTGGCTTGACCAGATCCGCAACGGCGATCCCAATGCATTGCGCACCGTAACGGTGCAGTTGCAAAGCGAAGATCACACCGATGTCGTCATGACCTGGAAGCTGCTTCGTGCGCGAATCATCAAGCACACAAGCGGTCCCCTGAACGCGAAAGGCACCGATATTGCCATGGAAGAAATGGTCCTGGCTTACGAGCGCCTGGAGATGGTTGCACAATAATGGCCGCATCGACGCGACTGCCGGGAATTCGGTTCGACGTGGTGGCACCGCCCGTCGTGCCCGATCTTGTGCGCATGGACATCGCCGCCTTCGTCGGCTTTGCTGCCAGCGGACCACTGAATATTCCCGTTGCCGTCGAGGACATCGATCACTTCCAGGAAGTCTTCGGAGAAGATCTCTCCATCGCAGTCGATCCGGCCACGCGACAGCAGGTGTTCGCGCTCATGCCGTCATCAGTACGCGCCTTCTTTCGCAACGGCGGCACTCGATGCTGGGTGATACGTGTCGCGGGCAAGCAAGCCACAGCGAACCGCTTTCCAATACCCGGCCTGTCTGTCCTGGAGAACGGCATACCAACCCAGGCCTACGCAAGCGCCCGCTCCGAGGGAAGCTGGTCAGACGGCATCGCCGTTGGCTCAGCGCTTCGTTCGGATTCGCTCGAAGTCCTCAGTTTCTCCGCGCCTTCAGTGCGCCTGCTGCTCACAAGCACTGACGAAGTTGCGGCCGGTGATCTTCTGCGGCTCACTTTTGGGGACGCGGGAGATGTCTTCTGGCTCTTCGTGGACACCGTAACTCCAGCTCTGCTTTCGCCGTTGCAGCCGGGAACCAGCGCCAGCCGCATCATTGACGTGACCGGCAGCACCCTTTATTGGAGCTACAGCTCCCCGCCCTTCTCAGCAGGGTTGCCGGTTTGCGAACGCCTCACGATGGACCTCTTCGTCCAAAGCGATTCACAGCTCTACAACATCACCGGCCTGGGATTCGCGCCTTCGCATCCGCGCTACTGGGCGAATTTGCCGGCCGACGCCGAACTCTACAACATGGATGACCCCGATGAGTTATGGACTGAAGCCGCTCACCCGCGCTTTCCGCTCGCAGGCGAAGATCGCACCGGCTTTTATCTTCCACTTGAAATAGGCCCGCTTCCGCAGACATTTTCCATACCCGATCTAAGCGGTGCTGCCGACGCGCTCATCCGGGATGGCGTTTCGGAATTCGACGCCAGCCTCTTCCTTGATGGATCGTTGGCCACCACTTCGACCATCGATCTGCTGCCGAAGGCCGATTACATCCGCTATCAGAGCAGTCAGCCGCGGAACCTCACCGGAATCCATGCTGCGCTCAGCATCGATGAGGCCACGATCGTCGCAGCGCCGGACGCCGTGCAGCGCGGCTGGCACCAGGTAGTCAACCAGCCTCTGCCGCCGCCAATCCCCTCGTCACCCCTGCAGCATTCCGAGTCGTGGCATCTACTCGGCTGCTGTCAGTCGCAGCCGGTTCCGCTGACGGCCCCGCCATCAAAGAGCGACTTCCAGCCCTGCGTCGTGCTGATTGTGGATCCGCCCGTGCTCGAGTCGTTGAGCGTTCAGGGGGGCGCCCACACGCTTGAATGGACTTCCACTCAAGTGCTGGCTTCATTCACCGACTACCTTGAAGAAGCCGTCGACCCGGATTTTGTAACTGCCGAGGTGATTTATCAGGGAGTCGCTCAGCATTACAAGATCTTTGGCCGCCCCGCTGGTGATTACTACTACCGCGTCCGCAGGCAATCCGGAAACTCCAGCAGCGATTATTCGAATGGTATCGGAGTACGAATCGAGGGCGACAGCGACTGGCAGCTTAATCCCGCGACACTCTACCAGGACGACGCGATGATGGCGGTTCACACCGCCCTGCTGCGCATGTGTGCTGCACGTGGCGATCTGTTTGCCATTCTCGCCATGCCGGAGCACTACCGCGACAACGATGCGATCGCACATGCGGCCGAACTCAAGTCCATGCTTCCAAAGAGTGAGCAGCTCACCTACAGCTTTGGAGCGCTCTATCATCCCTGGCTGACCGGGCGGGAGGAAAACGATCTGCTTACTCTGCGCAGCAGCCCGCCCGACGGAGCAATGGCCGGAGTCATGGCCATGCGCTCATCTACGCGCGGCGCATGGATCTCACCTGCAAACGAAGCACTGCACGGCGTTGTCGATATGACTCCGCCAATCGCTCGCGCCTCGCGCCAGGCGCTGCAGGACTCGCTCATCAACCTGGTTCGGCAGGAGCCAGCAGGCTTTCTGTGCCTCTGCGAACTGACACTGACCGACGACCCCGACCTGTCGCCGATCAATGCGCGGCGATTGCTCTCGTTCCTCCGCAAGACAGTGCTTCGCGCCGGCAACGAATACGTCTTCGAACCGAACGGAGACGAATTCCGCCGCTCGGTGCAGCGCGGATTTGAAATTCTGCTTGATCGGCTC
>Ga0335085_10004661_pt1 | contig 22560 bp, 24 predicted proteins | sample Lox_Sample_45_FD_206712 | JGI IMG/M metagenome (GOLD analysis project Ga0335085, IMG submission 206712) | Soil microbial communities from Loxahatchee National Wildlife Refuge, Florida, United States - Lox_Sample_4.5 | ecosystem: Environmental > Terrestrial > Soil > Wetlands | place: USA...
CCGACCTCGTGGCGGCGCTGGCCCTGCTCGCGACGCCGTGGCGCTTCCATGCCGAACGCGCGGAGCAGGCGCGGCTGCTGGGCCTCCTCGCCGAGCCGATCGCCAAAAGCTACGCCCCGCTCGGCGAGGTGCCGGTGGACGTGCTGCAAGCGCTCTTTGCCGCGCAGGACCCGCTGCTCGTTTTGCGCAAATTCTCGCGCTTTGCCGAGATGGCCGAGGACAGCCCGGCAGCGCATGGCTTCGTCGCGCTGGAGGATTGGCTGAACGACGGCGTGCCGCTCTCGATCCCGGTGGCGCGCGAATGTCTCGGCGGGTGGTATGGCGAGGATCGGCCGGGCCGCGGCCAATGGCGCATCGAAGGCAAGCCGGTCCGCCCGCGCGAGGTCGAAATACCCGCCCTGGTTGTCGTGCCGGCGCAGGATCGCATCGTGCCGCCGGCGACGGCGGCGGCTTTGGCCGAGGAATTGCCGATGGCCGAGACCTGGACGCCGAGCCTCGGCCATATCGGCATGATCGTCGCGCGCGATGCGCCGAGCACGGTGTGGGCGCCGCTCGCCGGCTGGCTCGGCGACGCTACAGGATAAATCCGCAGCCTCTCGGGCGATGTCCGCGGCGCGCCGGTTTCGAGCCCGCCCTAGGTTTCCAAAGCAGAGTCCGCACGCTATCTAATACCAAATCACGAAAACCCGAGTCGCAGGAGGTCTTTCATGAGCGAGATCGTCATCGCCGGCGCCGCGCGGACGCCGATCGGCGCGTTCAACGGAGCACTTGCCGCGCTGCCGGCGCACAAGCTCGGCGAGGTCGCGATCCTCGAAGCGATGAAGCGCGCCAAAATCGCGCCGGGCGACGTTTCCGAGGTCGTGCTCGGCCAGATCCTCACCGCCGCCGAAGGCCAGAACCCCGCGCGCCAGGCCTCGGTCGGCGCCGGTGTGCCCTACGACGTGACCGCGTACAGTATCAATCAGCTCTGCGGCTCGGGCTTGCGCGCGGTCGCGCTCGGCTATCAGGCGATCAAGCTCGGCGACAGCGAGATCGTCGTCGCCGGCGGCCAGGAGAGCATGAGCCAGGCGCCGCATGCGATGCATCTGCGCAACGGCGTGAAGATGGGCGACGCCGCCATGATCGACACGATGATCAAGGACGGGCTCTGGGATGCCTTCAACGGCTATCACATGGGCAACACCGCCGAGAACGTCGCACAGAAATGGCAGATCACGCGCGAGCAGCAGGATGCGTTCGCGGCGCAATCGCAATCGCGCGCCGAGGCGGCGCAGAAAGCCGGCCGGTTCAAGGACGAGATCGTCGCCGTGAAGATCGCGACGCGCAAAGGCGACGTCATCGTCGATACCGACGAATATCCCAAGCACGGCACGACGGTCGAGACGCTGGCAAAGCTCCGCCCGGCTTTCGACAAGAACGGCACCGTCACCGCCGGCAATGCCTCGGGCATCAATGACGGCGCGGCCGCGGTCGTGCTGATGAGCGATGCCGAGGCGAACAAGCGCGGCGTCAAGCCGCTGGCGCGCATCGTCTCCTGGGCGACCGCGGGCGTCGATCCGGCGATCATGGGCTCGGGACCGATCCCGGCGACGCGCCTCGCGCTGAAGCGCGCCGGCTGGAAGGTCGAGGATCTCGATCTCATCGAGGCGAACGAGGCATTCGCGGCGCAGGCTTGCGCCGTCGCCAAGGACCTCAACTTCGATCCGGCGAAGGTCAATGTGAACGGCGGCGCGATCGCGCTCGGCCATCCGATCGGCGCCTCGGGCGCGCGCGTGCTCGTCACCTTGCTGCACGAGATGCAGAAGCGCTCGGCGAAAAAAGGCCTCGCGACGCTCTGCATCGGCGGCGGCATGGGCATCGCGATGTGCGTCGAACGCTAAGCGAGGGAACCGCGGTTAGCTCGATCGGCGTTATTTAGCGAGCGCGGCGAACCGCGCCATTACCAGAGAGGGAGGATTTCATGGCTCGGGTTGCAGTCGTCACCGGCGGAACGCGCGGCATCGGCCGCTCGATCGCTGAGGCTTTGCACAAGGGCGGCTACAAGGTCGCGGCGAATTATGCCGGCAACGACGAAGCGGCGAAGAAATGCAGCGCGGAGACCGGCATCCGCTGCTATCGCTTCGATGTCTCCAGTTACGCTGCCTGTGTCGACGGTGTGAAGGCGATCGAGGCCGATCTCGGTCCCGTCGACATCCTGGTGAACAATGCCGGCATCACCCGCGACGCCGTGCTCCACCGCATGAAGCCCGAGCAATGGGGTGAGGTGATCGCGACCAATCTCACCTCCTGCTTCAACATGTGCCGCGTCGTCATCGACGGCATGCGCGAGCGCAATTTCGGCCGCATCGTCAATATCGGCTCGATCAACGGCCAGGCCGGGCAATACGGCCAGGTGAATTACGCCGCCGCCAAATCCGGCATCCACGGCTTCACCAAGGCGCTGGCGCAGGAAGGCGCCGCCAAGGGCATCACCGTCAACGCCATCGCGCCGGGCTATATCGATACCGACATGGTGCGCGCGGTGCCGCCCAACGTGCTCGAGAAGATCGTCGCGCGCATTCCGGTCGGGCGCCTCGGCCATGCCGAAGAGATCGCGCGCGGCGTGCTGTTCCTCGTCTCCGACGAAGGCGGCTTCATCACCGGCTCGACCCTGTCGATCAACGGCGGCCAGCATATGTATTAGGGCGCACGACGCGCCCTTGGCGCGTCGCTTTAAGGCTCGTCCTTGTCGAAGAAGCCGCCGGCATGGGCCGCGTCGATCGCGTCGAGCAAGCCGGTATTGACGCCGAGCGTGCGGAGGATCGCGGTCCGGATGACGACGGAATCGGCGCAAGCCTGGACCGCGTGAACCAGATCGCCCGGCTCGATCGCGAGCCCGCCGCCTTTCGGGTCGGGCCAGAGATTGAGCTTGAGCGCGGGATCGTTCAGCACGTCCCGGCAATCGGGATCGATCGGATTCGTCGCGGCTGCCGCCTTCAGATAGAGGCTCTGCAGCGTCGTCGAAGTCACGAAAGCGACGGCGGTGCCGTCGATCGCCGTGTCGGTGCTGGTGCTTTGCACCATCTCCTTGGGCAGGAGCCGCCGCCAATTCACCGGCGCGCCGTTGGCGAGATCGTAGACCAGCACCATGTCGCCGGCATTGGGATGCGCGCCGCCGCAATCGAGATTGTCGCCGACGAGGAAGCCGAGAAAGGCGGGGCCGCGCATCGTCACCCAGATGCTGCGGCTGAACTCGGCATCGCTCGGCTTGTCGGCGTCGGCGCGGCAATCCTTCAGCGTGCTCCGCGCCCGCGAATCGAGCTTGTCGAGGGCGCGATTGATGCGCTGCGCCGCGGCGTCGGTGGCCGTCAGGCGCGGGAAGGCGGCAATGTCCTTGGCGATCGCCGGCATGGGCTTCAAATCCGCCGGCGCTTGCGCCGCCGCCGCGCCGGTCATGCCGAGCACGCCGCCGATCAGCCCGGCGACGGCCGCCGCTGCCCGCATCAAGCCTCTTTCGGTGCCGTCTCCACCATCGAGCGGCGCTGCGCGATGCTGTCGTACCAAGCGGCGAGACGGCGATGGCGCTCGCGCCAGACTTCGTTCGGATAACGGAAATCGAGCCAGCCGAGGGCGCAGCCGATCGCGATCTGACCGATCGGCGCCGGCGCGTTCGCCGTCGGCGCGGCGAGATCGCCGCTCTCGCATTCCATCTCCAGCGCCGAGAGCGCGCCGCGCACCTTGCGCATTTGCGCATCGATCCATTCGTGCCACTGGAACTCGCGCGGCCGGAGTTGCTCGTAGCGGGCGAGGATGCCGGCATCGAGGATGCCGTCGCCGAGCGCCTGCTGGCGCAGTGCCAGCCAGCGCGGCTTGCCCTCGCGCGGGAAGAGCTTGCCGCCGCCCGCGAGCGTGTCGAGATATTCGCAGATCACCGGCGAATCGTAGATGACCAGCCCGTCATCGGTGGCCAGCGCCGGGATCTTCACCAGCGGATTGTCGCGCACGACTTCGTCGTTGCGCTGGGTCGGCGCGACCCGCGTCGGAATGCGCTCGATCTTCTCCTCGAGCCCCAATTCATAGGCGGCGACCATCACCTTGCGGACGAAGGGCGAGGTCGGCGAGTGACGCAGCTTCATAAGCGATGCTCCCGGAAATCTGGTCTCAGAACTTGTCTTTGCGGGTGCGGATCGAGGCGAAGGTTGCGACGGCATCGCCGGGCGACCCCGCCGCCTGCTGCAGCGCCGGAATGTCGGCGCGCAGGAAGGGGTTGGTCTTGAACTCCTCGGCGAGCGTGCCTGGCACCGTCGACTGGCCCTTGGCGCGCATCTGGTCGACCAGCGCCGCGCGCGCGACGAGATCGCGATTCTCCGGCTCGACGGTCAGCGCGAACCGCGCATTGGCCTGGGTGTATTCATGCGCGCAATAGACGCGCGTCTCGGGGGGCAGCGCCTTCAGCTTCGAGAGCGAGTTCCACATTTGCGCATGCGTCCCCTCGAAGACGCGGCCGCAGCCCATGATGAAGAGCGTGTCGCCGCAGAAGAGGGCATGCGAGTTCGCGAAGTGATAGGCGATATGGCCGCGCGTATGGCCGGGCACGTCGAAGACGCGCGCTTTCTCTTCGCCGAACGCGTAGGTGTCGCCGTCGCCGACTTCGACATCGATGGCAGGGATACGATCGCGATCGGCGCGCGGCCCGACGACGATGCACCCCGTCGCTTCCTTGATCTCGCGGTTGCCGCCGGTGTGGTCGTTGTGGTGATGGGTGTTGAGGATATGGGTGATGCGCCAGCCTTCGCGCTGCGCGGCTTCGAGGATCGGCGGCGCGACGCTCGGGTCGACCACGCCGGTCGCGCGCGATTGCGGCTCGTGGATGAGATAGACGTAATTGTCCTTGAGCACGGGAATCTGGCGGATGACGAGTTCGGACATGGCGGCCTTCCTTTTTACTCGTTCAGCTACAATCTAATTCGCCGGGCGCTCCCATGCTACACTAGAGCCCGATGTTCGCCGACGTCGTCGAATTGCGCGAATTTTACGGCACCCGCCTCGGCCAGGTGGCGCGGCGCATGGTGGCGCGCCGCATCCGCCAGCTGTGGCCGGATGTCACGGGCATGCGGCTGCTCGGCCTCGGCTATGCGACGCCCTATCTCCGGCCGTTTCTCGGCGAGGCGGAGCAGGTCCTGGCGCTGATGCCGGCGGCGCAAGGCGTGCTGCATTGGCCGCCCGAGGGGCCGAACCGCGTCGTCCTGACCGATGAAGGCGAGCTGCCGCTCGCCGATTTCTCGGTCGACCGCGTGCTCCTGATCCACGGCATCGAGTTCAGCGAACAAATCCGGCCGATGCTCAAAGAAGCGTGGCGCGTGCTCGCCGGCGGCGGGCGCTTGCTCGCGGTGCTGCCCAACCGCCGCGGCATCTGGGCGCGGATCGACAACACGCCCTTCGGCCAGGGCCACCCGTACACGACCAGCCAGCTCTCGCGCCTCCTGCGCGAGGAAAGCTTCACGCCCGAGCGCAACGCCGCCGCGCTCTTCGTGCCGCCGACGCGCTCGCGCATGATGCTGCGCTCGGCGGTCGCGTGGGAAGGCATCGGCGAGCGCTGGTTCACCACCTTCGGCGGCGTCGTCATGGTCGAGGCGGTGAAAGAGATCTACACGCGGCCCATTGCCGTGCGGAAGCCACGCACACGCCGCGTGCTCCTCCCGATGCCGGGGACACCGAGCCCGGTGGGGCGGTAGGCTGCGATAGACAATGATTCGCTAGAAGAATTTCGTTTTCCTCGCGAAAGCGGGGACCCAGGGCAACATCGCGTCTCTCCCCTGGATCCCCGCTTTCGCGGAGAAGGCATGAGCGCTCTTTAGCTACCACTTCGCCTTTAAATCTTCGGCGAATTCTTTCCGCCAATCGCTCCCGGCGGGAACGAGCCCGTCATGCGGGCGGATGGAGCGATAGGTCGCCGCGTCGTGGCCGCGCGGATTCTCGCCGCGCTCGACCGCGCTCACCGCTTCGAGGAGCAGGCGGCGCATCACCGCGATGGCGCGGTCCGATGTGCCGAGATGCTCCTCGGTGCGGTCGGTGATCGCGCCCATGCCTTCCTGCAGCGCGACGTCCTGGGTGTTGATGCCTTTGATGCCGGTGAAGCTGGTGTTCTTCTGCTCGGCGCGGTCGATGAAGTAATCGTTCGCGAGATTGGCCTTCAACTTGAAGGTGCCGGGGATGTAGTCGTTGCGGCCGCGGCCATACATCACCTCGAGTTGCTCGGCGTAGTCCGGATCGAGCGCGCAGCTTTGATCGGCGCCGTAGCAAAAATTGTAGACATTGGTCTGCTCGTCATCGATCGGCACCCAGAGATGCCCGTCGGCGCGCGGCACGGCGCGGTTCGAGGAGAGTCCGTTATTGACCATGCTCGGCCGCATCTGCTGGAACGGCATGGCGTATTGGTAGACGCGCACCCATTGCCGCTCGGCTTCGACCTTGCGCGTCGAGACGTAGTAATAGCCGTACTCGGTCTCGTGCACGTCGATCTTCGGCGCGCCGTCGCGCGAATAGAGATTGCGGCGGTCGCCGATCTTGTTGTTGTGCAGGAAGCTGACATGCGCGGTGTCGAGCCCGCCCTCGAGCCCCTGCAGGTAATTGCACGCCTGATAGGATTTCGAGACGTGGCGATGCGTCTCGGGCACGCGCGTCCACTCGTAATCGGGCGCGGGCGGCTGCTTGTCCTTCGGGCCGAGATAGGCCCAGACCACGCCGCCGCGCTCGACCGTCGGATAGGATTTGATCCGGATGCCCGCTTTCATCGGGCTCTCGGCCGGCTCGCTCGGCAGATCGACGCAAGCACCGTCGACGGCGAATTTCCAGCCGTGATAGACGCAGCGCAGCCCGCCTTCCTCGTTGCGGCCGAAGAACAGCGGCGCGCGGCGATGCGGGCAATAGGCGTCGACCAAGCCGACACACCCTTGCGTGTCGCGAAACGCGACCAGGTCTTCGCCCAGAAGACGCACGCGCACCGGGGCGCCGTCGGGCTCGGGCAATTCGGCGGACAACGCCGCGGGCTGCCAATAGCGGCGAAACAGCTCGCCGGCCGGCGTGCCGGGCCCGACCCGAACAAGGCGCTGTTGGTCTTCGCTCCGCATGACGCGCGGCTCCCGCTGAAATTTTCCTCAGCGGTCCATCTTAGCTCAAAGCCAGGCGGAGCGCTTGAAGCGATAGAAGAGGAAGCTGCAGAGCGAGGCCATGAACAGCATCACGGCGGGATAGCCGAAATCCCAATCGAGCTCGGGCATGAATTTGAAATTCATGCCGTAGATGCCGGCGATCGCGGTGGGCACGGCGAGGATGGCGGCCCAGCTCGCGAGCTTCTTGACGATGTCGTTCTGCCGCGCCGAGGCGAGCAGCAGGCTGGCTTCGAAGGCCGAGGCGAGCCGCTCGCGCAGATCGCCGATGGCTTCGTTGAGAAGCTGCGCATGGTCGTGAAGGTCGTGCAGATAAGGGACGATCGCCGATGCCGTCGTCGGGAATTCGTGCCGGCCGAGCCGGTTGCAAATCTCGAGCATCGGCGCGACCACGCGGCGCATGCGCTGCAGCTCGACGCGGAGGCGGTAGATGTGCTCGATCTTCTCGTTGGCCGGCGTCGCCGCGAAAATCTCGCTCTCGATCGCTTCGAGCTCGTCCTCGATCTCGTCGAGGACCGGAAAGTAGTTATCGGTGATGAAATCGAGAATGGCATAGATGACGAAGCTCTCGCCGATGCGCATCAGCTCGGGCGTGCGCTCGCAGCGGGCGCGCACCGGCGTATAGGAGGCGGACGCGCCGTGGCGGATCGAGATGATGAAGCCCTTGCCGACGATGAGGTGGGTCTCGCCGAAATCGATGCGCTCGCCGGCAAGCTGCGCCGTGCGTACGGCAAGGAAGACGACATCGCCGTAAGAATCGAGCTTCGGGCGCTGATGCGCGTGGTGCACGTCTTCGATCAGCAGCTCGTGCAGATTGAATTGCGCCTGGATGCGACGGAGCAGGTCTTCATCCGGCTCGTAGAGGCCGATCCAGGCGATGCCTTCGCCCGCCTTGGCGGCGGTGCTCGCCTCTTCGATCGACATATCGCAACGCACGCCGTCGCGGTACAGCGCGCAAGCGACGACGCCGGGCGCCGAGGCCGATGCTTGCGCCCCGACGGGTATTTTTATCGGAGCCGTGCTCGCGTCGCCCATTTGCCCCAACCCCCTGACCATTCTTGGCCGCGATACTAGGATGGCCTATGAGACAGGATTGCGACAGGCCGCGCAACGGGAGGAGAGCATGCCGACACTGAAACGCGCCGATGCCGAGATCTACTACGAGGAATATGGCAGCGGTTATCCCGTGCTGCTGCTCGCGCCGGGCGGCATGCGCTCGCAGATCGCGATGTGGCGGGCCGCGCCGGGCGGGCCGCCGCGCGCGTGGAACGATTGGACCGAGGTGCTGCCGCGCGCCGGCTATCGCGTCATCGCGATGGACCAGCGCAACGCGGGCAAGTCGAAGGGCGCCATCGCCGCGGATCACGGCTGGCACACTTACGCCGCGGACCAGCTCGCGCTGCTCGATCATCTCGGGATCGCGCGCTGCCATACGCTCGGCGGCTGCATCGGCTCGAGCTTCTGCCTGATGCTGAGCCAGACCGCGCCGGCGCGGATCAGCGCCCAGGTGCTGCAGAACCCGATCGGCCTCAATCCCGAATTCCCGACCTATTTCCCGGAATCCTTCATCGAATGGGCGAAGGAGCTGAAAGCCGCGCGGCCCGAGCTCGACGACGCGGCGCTCGCGGGCCTCGGGCGCAATCTCTGGGATCACGATTTCGTCTACTGCATGCCGCGCGAGGCGGTGCCGAAGATCCAAACGCCGAGCCTCGTCCTGCCGGGCGACGACAAGCCGCATCCGACCTATGCGGGTCTGGCGCTCGCCGAGTTGTTGCCGCATGCCGAGATGCTGCGCCAATGGAAAGCGCCGGCGCATCTCAAGGTTGCCGGCGAACGCGTGCTGGACTTCCTTGCCAAGCACACGCCGAAAGGCACCGCCGCCGCCGCCTAGTTGCGGCCCCGCAGCAGGAACAGGCCCTGCGCCGCCAGGAGATTGGCGAGCTTGCCGTGCGGATTGAGCCGGTAGGGCCGGCCGAGATCGTCGAGGGTCACGCTGCGCTCGACGGCGATGCTCTCTTCCTCGCAAAGATCGATGAAGTCGAGGATGGTGCAGAGATGGATGTTGGGCGTGTCGTACCAGCGATAGGGCAGCGACGGCGTGCGCGGCATGCGTCCCTCGACCAGCAGCCGCGCCCGCATGCGCCAATGGCCAAAATTCGGGATCGACACGATCGCATGCCGGCCGATGCGCACGAGGTGATGCAGGACCTCGCGCGGGTTGCGCGTCGCCTGCAGGGTCTGGCTCAGCACGATGTAGTCGAACGCATGCGAAGGGTAGTCGTGCAGATCGTTGTCGGCGTCGCCCTGGATCACCGAAAGCCCGTTGCGCACGCAGGAATTGACCCCGCCCTGGCTCAGCTCCATGCCGCGGCCATCGACCGATTTGGTGCGGGCGAGATAGGAGAGCAGCTCGCCGTTGCCGCAGCCGACGTCGAGCACGCGCGCGCCCGCCTGGATCATGTCGCCGATGATGCGCAGATCCTCGCGCAGCGGCGCGGGCGTTGCCGGATGGCCCGAGGCGCCAGGAACCAGCGTCGACGCGTCGGGGCTCATCGCCGGATCAGGCCGCGATGCTCGGCGCAGCCGTCGAGGAAGCCCCGCAGGGTCGCGTGGAATTCCGGCTCGTCGAGCAGGAAGGCGTCGTGACCCTTGTCGGTCGCGACCTCGACGAAGCTGACATTCGCAGCGGCGGCGTTGAGCGCATGGACGATCTGGCGGTTCTCCGAGGTCGGATAGAGCCAGTCGCTGGTGAAGGAGATCGAGCAGAACCGCGTCTTCGTGTCCTTGAACGCGTTCGCCAGCACGCCGCCATGCTCGGCCGCGAGATCGAAATAATCGCAGGCGCGGGTGATGTAGAGATAGGAATTCGCGTCGAACCGGTCGACGAAGGTCATGCCCTGATGGCGCAGGTAGTTCTCGACCTGGAAATCCGCGTCGAAGCCGAAGGTCAACGCCTCGCGGTTCTGCAGGTTGCGGCCGAATTTCCGATGCAGCGCCTGCTCCGAGAGATAGGTCACATGCGCCGCCATGCGCGCGACCGCGAGGCCGCGCTCGGGGCGGAGACCTTTGGCGAGATAATCGCCGTTGCACCAATTCGCATCGGCCATGATCGCCTGGCGGCCGACCTCGTGGAACGCGATGTTCTGCGCCGAATGCCGCGCTGCGGTCGCGATCGGCACGGCGGCGAAGACGCGCTCCGGGTAGGACGCCGCCCATTGCAGCACCTGCATCCCGCCCATCGAGCCGCCGATCACGGCGAAGAGCTGCTCGATGCCGAGCGCATCGATGAGCCGCTTCTGCGCCCGCACCATGTCGCCGATGGTGATGACGGGAAAGCTGAGATTCCACGGCTGGCCGGTCGCCGGGTTGAGCTCCGCCGGGCCGGTCGAGCCCATGCAGCCGCCGATGACGTTGGTGCAGATGAGGAAATAGCGCTCGGTATCGAGCACCTTGCCCGGGCCGGCGAGGATATCCCACCAGCCGGGCTTGCCGGTCAGCGGATGGGGCTCGGCAACATATTGGTCGCCGGTCAGCGCATGGCAGATGAGGATTGCGTTCGAGCGATCGGCGTTGAGCTTGCCGTAGGTCTGGTATGCGATGGCATAGGGGGCGAGCGACTGGCCGGAATCGAGCGCGAGCGGCTCCGCGACGGTCAGGCGATAGCCGGGCCGATCGTATTCGGGGGCGGCGAGCCCCGCGACGGAAGCAGGCGATGTCACAATCGTGGTCATTCGGCTCAAAGCGGTGGAAAACCAGCCGGAAAGCGGGCCATAGCTAGGGATCAGGGGCCTAGCCTGTCAACGATTTCTTTGCTTTAAGGGCAGGGGCGAAGTATCAGACTCGCCCGCGATTTTCCGGTACTTAGCGAGATGTCGACCGCTTCGCCCACGCTTGCCGATCTGCGCCGCCGCATCGATGAACTCGACGACGCGCTGCATGAGTTGCTGATGGAGCGCGCCGCGGTCGTCGAGAGCGTCGGCAAGCTGAAACGTGCCGATGCGACGCCGCCGCTGCGGCCCGGGCGTGAGGCGCAGATCCTGCGCCGGCTCCTGGCGCGGCATCGCGGCCCCTTCCCCAAGCCGATCCTGGTGCGTCTTTGGCGTGAGCTGCTCGCTGGCTCGCTCGCCATCCAGGCCGAACTCCATATCGCGGTCCACGCCTCCGAGAAGAGCGCCGGGCTCTGGGACCTCGCGCGCGACCATTACGGCAGCCATACCCCGATGACCGGCTTCCGCTCGACCGGCGAGGTGCTCCGCGCCCTGGCCGACGGCCGCGCCACGCTCGGCGTGCTGCCGGTGCCCGGGCAGGGCGACAATGTCGAGCCGTGGTGGCGTTTCCTCGCCGCCGGCGAAGCGCCGGTGCCGCGCATCATCGCGCGGCTGCCGTTCGGCGGGCGGGGCAATGCGCGCAGCGACGACGGCGACGGCTTCGTCATCGGCGCCATCGCGCCCGAGGAATCGGGCGCCGACCGCAGCCTCTATATCCTCGAGACCGGCGACGATCTGAGCCGCGGGCGCCTGCTCGCCGCGCTGGGCAACGCCGGCCTGCCGGTGAACGTGCTCGCCGCGGCGGACGGCGAAGGCAGCGGCGCCACTCTGCTGGTCGAATTCGACGGCTGGATCGCGAGCGACGATGCGCGGCTGAGCGAGGCCCTCGCCGGGCTTGGCGGCAAGGTGCGGCGCTGCACCTGGCTCGGCGGCTATGCGCGGCCCTTGAGCGCCGCCGAACTGGCCGAGTGAAGGCAAGGCCGATGGCCAGCAGCAAGCAACCCATCCCGCAACCCGGCATTCTCGACATCGCGCCCTATGTCGGCGGCGAGGCGAAAGCGCCGGGCTTCGAGCGGCCGATCCGCCTCGCCTCGAACGAGAGCGCGCTCGGGCCCAGCCCCAAGGTGATCGCCGCCTATCACGCGCATGCCGAGGAGATCTTCCGCTATCCGGACGGCCACTCGACGGCGCTGCGTCAGGCGCTCGGCGAGCTGAACGGCATCGATCCCGCCCGCATCGTCTGCGGCGGCGGCTCCGACGACGTGATCAATCTTCTGACGAACGCCTATGCCGGGCCGGGCGACGAGGTGCTCTACGGCCGCCACGGCTTCTCGCTCTATCCGATCGCGGCGATGGCCGCGGGCGCGACCCCCATCGCGGTGCCGGAGAAGAATCTCACCTTCGATGTCGACGCGACTCTCAAGCGCGTTACGCCGAAGACGAAGCTCGTCTTCATCGCCAATCCCAACAACCCGACCGGCACTTTCATCCCGCGGAACGAGATGAAGCGGCTGCATGCCGGCTTGCCGAAATCGGTGCTGCTGGTGATCGATGCGGCCTATGCCGAGTTCGTGACGCACGCCGACTACGAGCCCGGCATCGAGCTCGCGACGAGCGAGCCGAACGTCGTGATGACGCGCACCTTCTCGAAGATCTACGCGCTCGGCGGCATGCGCATCGGCTGGGCCTATGGCAGCGCCGAGATCGCTGCCGTGCTGAACCGCATCCGCGCGCCGTTCAATGTGAGCTCCGCGGCGCAGATCTGCGGCGTCGCCGCGGTCGAGGATGTCGCCGCCGTCGATCGCGCGCGCGCGCATAACGAGACCTGGCGGCCCTGGCTGACGCGCGAGCTCGCAGCGCTCGGCCTCGCGCTGACGCCGGCGGTTGCGAATTTCGTGCTCGCGCGCTTCCCCAAAGGCGCGGCCCAGGCGGATGCGGCCTGGGAATATCTGCGCCAGCACGGCATCCTGGTGCGCAAGGTCGGGGTTTATCACCTGCCCGAGTATCTCCGCATCACGGTCGGCAAAGAGCATGAAATGCGCGCCGTAGGGGACGCGCTGAAAGAGTTTTTGAGGTCAGCATGAGTGATCTGTTCTTCGAGCGCGTCGCGTTCATCGGCATCGGCCATATCGGCTCGTCCCTGGCGCGGCTGCTGCGGCGCGAGAAGATCGCCGGCACGATCATCGCCTGCGCGCGCCGCAAGGAGACGCTCGACGCCGTGCTGCGGCTGAAGCTCGCCGAGGAAGTGACCGACGATCCGGCCAAGGCGGTGGAGAATGCCGATCTCGTCGTCATTGCGACGCCGCTCTCGACCTATGGCGATATCGGCAAGGCCATCGCGCCGCATCTCAAGCCCGGCGCGATCGTCACCGATGTCGGCTCGGTGAAAGAGCTGGTGATCCGCGATTTCGTGCCCCTGATGCCGGAAGGCGTGCATGTCGTGCCGGGCCATCCGGTCGCCGGGACAGAGAATTCGGGACCGGAATCGGGCTTTCCCGAAGTGTTCCGCGATCGCTGGTGCATCCTGACGCCGGTGCCGTTCGGCAACGCCGATGCGCTCGACAAGATCACGCGGATGTGGAAATCGGGCCAGATGCAGGTTGCGACCATGGACGCGGCGCATCACGACCGCGTCCTCGCCATCACCTCGCACGTGCCGCATCTCATCGCCTACACGATCGTCGGCACCGCGACCGATCTCGAGGACACGCTCAAATCCGAGGTGATCAAATTCTCGGCCAGCGGCTTTCGCGATTTCACCCGCATCGCCGCCTCCGATCCGGTGATGTGGCGCGACATCTTCCTCAACAACCGCGAGGCGGTGCTCGAAGTGCTGCAGCGCCTCAACGAGGACCTGACCGCGATGCAGCGCGCTATCCGCTGGGGCGAGGGCGACAAGCTGCAGGAGCGCTTCGCCAAGACGCGCGCCATCCGCCGCTCGATCGTCGAGGCGAAGCAGGCCTAGAGACGCGCGGCCCCATCCTTTGTCGGCGCGGCGTTAATCTTCAGGTAATGAGTTTGGCGGCCCAGGTGACGAGCGCCGTATAGGCGGTCAGATGCGGCGCCGCGGCGATCACGAAGCAGGCGCTGCCGATCAGGGCGAAGATCAAGAGAGTGGCGAAGCGGTCGCTCATATGTGCGCTCAAGGAACGGGCTGAACGAAATCTTCGATACTGCCAATAGGCCCCGGCTTTGAGGCAATCTTGTGGCGGCAGGCCGACATTGCCGAGGTATTTGCTAAGCTTGGTGTTAGGAGTCTGCGGAGGTTCACGATGTTCGTCGTCGTCTTCGAAGTGGAGCCCAAAGAGGGCCGCGAGCAGGACTATCTCGATCTCGCCGCGCAGTTGAAGCCCGAGGTCGAGAAGATCGACGGTTTCATCTCGGTCGAGCGCTTCAAGAGCATGGTGAAGCCCGGCCGGCTGGTCTCGGTCTCCTATTGGCGCGACGCGGATGCGGTGAAACGCTGGCGGGAGCACAATCGCCACCATCTGGCGCAGCTCTCGGGCCGCGGCCAGATCTTCGCCGACTATCGCATCACCGTTGCCGAGGTCGAACGCCAATACGGCATGTTCGAGCGTGCCCAAGCGCCGCAGCAATTGCCATAAGGCAAATACCCTAGTCTAGGCGGGATTGCGCAAGCCCAGCCGCGCGAGGCGCGGCAGCACCTCGGCGCAGAAATAGGGCAGCTCCGCGATATAGTGTACGAAGGACAGGGCGATGCCGGCGATGCCGGCCTGGCTCAGCGCCGCGATGTCCTGCGCGATCTCGTCCGGGGTGCCGACCAGCCGCACCCCGCCCATGCCATAGGCCTGCTTACGGCGCAGCGTCGCGAAATCCTCGGCAGAGTATTTGTCGGGCGTGACCCCGCGCATCGCGAGGATGTGGTCGATCGCGCCGAAATCGGCATTCTCGACCGTCGCGTAGTGATCGTATTCCTCGGCTTCCTTGCGCGTCGGCCGGCAGGTGACGACGCCGGCGGTGAAGACGTCGAGCTCCCGGCCCTGCTCGCGCGCGGCGTCCTTCACGCGGCGCACGGTCTCCTCCGCCGTGTCGAGCGCTTGCAGCGAGGTCGAGACGAAGAGCCCGTCGCAATTGGCGATCGCGAAAGCCTGGCCGGTCGGCGAGGCGCCCGCATTCATCACATAAGGCCGCGTGCCGCCATAGGGCTTCGGCTTGGCGCGCACGTCCTTGAGCTTGATGTAGCGGCCGGCGAAATCGAACTCCCCGTCGCGCGACCACATGGCTTTGACCGCGTCGAGCCATTCCTTGGCGTACTCGTAGCGCGCTTCATGATCGCGCTGCTCGACGCCGAACATGGTGAACTCGTCCTCGTTCCAGCCGCAGACGAGATTGAGCCCGAAGCGGCCCTCGCCGATCTGATCGGCGGTCACCATCGCCTTGGCGGCGACGACCGGATGGATCAGCGGCGCATGCACCGTGCCGAAAGCGACGAGGTTCTGGGTGGAGGCCACGAGCCCGGTCGCCCAGGTGATGGTCTCGAGCGTCGCGCCTTGGTAATCGGTCTCGCCGCCATAGCCTTTCCAGCGCCCGATCGGCAGCATGAACTCGATGCCGGCGGCGTCCGCCATCTGCGCCAGGCGCTTGCACTCGGCCCAGCTGCCGGTCCAGCGCTCGGGCACCTTCGTGACGGCGCGGCCCGAGGAACAATTCGCGCCGAAGAGGCCGATCTTCAGCCGATGCGTGCTGCCGAGGCCGACGCGCCGATTCTCGCCTGTCGATTTTTCGCCGTCCGCCATTGCGCGTCAGTCCCAGGGGATCGACGGGATGTTCGCGAGCTTCGCCGGGCCGAGATAGAGCTGCTGGTTCTGGATCGTCATCGGCAGGGTGAGCGCCTTGTCGCCATTGCCGTTCGGCCGCGCCAGCAGGCCCAGCACCGCTTTGGCCGTGCCGGCATCGCTCGGTTTCAGCGCGCCGGTCCTGACCGCGACATCGACCGCTTGATCCTGGCCGGTGATGACGGCGGAGAAAGCGCCTTCGGGCTGCAGCCCGCTGTCGAGAGCGAGCGTGCCCGTAGCATCGATCAGCAGCGAGCCCCAGCGCAGCCGCAGCGATTGCAGCTCGATCGTGCCGCCGTCGTCGCGCCAGCGCGTCAGTGCAGGGATCAGTGGCCCCGGCGGCAGCGCGCCCTTCATCTGCCCGGCGAAGGAAAACCCCGAGAGGGTGTTGCCGAAGCCAGGCACGGCGACCGGCAGGGTGGCATCGCTCACTTGCAGCGACAGGCCGAGCGACGTGTCGGTATGGCTTTGCGGCGGGCTCGCGGGCAATTCGATATGCGCCTCGGCGTCGCCGATCTTCGTGCCCTGGGCGATGCCGAGGCCGCTCAGATCGACGGCCGTCACGTCGATCGCGGCGACGACGCGGCCCTCGACATCGACGGCGCCGTCGACGCGGCGGATATCGAAGCCGGCGCTGCCGCTCGGCTCGACGACGCGCGCGCCGCCGGGCGTGGTGAATTCCCAATGCTTCAGATTCCACGGCATCGCCCAGGCCGAGGCGCTGGCCGCATTCATCGCCACCGGCACCGGGCGCAGCGTGCCGAAGCTCAGATTGGTGAAATCGAGGCGGAACGAGCCCGGGAAGCCACCGATCTCGGCGTCGTCCCAGTGGATGATATAGCCTTCGGTCGCGCGCGCCTGCGCCCAGGGCAAGAGCTGATCGCGCAGCGTGCCGGCGAGGTAATGCCAATAGGCGGCATAGACAATGAGCGCGACCAGGACGATGCCGGTCAGCGAGAGAACGATGCGGCGGGCGGCCGACGCGTTGCGCATCGGACCAGATTAGAAGCTTCTCACCCGCATTTCGAGTAATCGCAGTTGGTGCACTGGTCGCAATTCTCGAGACGGATCAGCGCGGCCTGGCCGCATTTCGGGCATTGCGCCATGCGCGGCGGGTTGTTGCCGCTGAGATTGACGACCTGCTTCTCCATCGCGATCTGCTTCTGCGTCTCTTTCGGCGCCATGAAGCCGATATCGGTCATGTGGCGCTCGATCACGTCGCCGATCGCGGCGAGGAGCGAGGGCACGTAATGCCCGCCCATCCAGGCGCCGCCGCGCGGATCGAACACGGCTTTCAGCTCCTCGACGACGAAGGAGACGTCGCCGCCGCGGCGGAACACGGCGCTGATCATGCGCGTCAGCGCCACCGTCCAGGCGTAATGCTCCATGTTCTTCGAGTTGATGAAGATCTCGAAGGGCCGGCGCCGGCCGTCCTGCACGATGTCGTTGAGGGTGATGTACATCGCATGCTCGGTTTGCGGCCAGGCGATCTTGTAGGTGTTGCCGGGCAGTGCCTCGGGCCGGTCGAGCGGCTGCGTCATGTAGACGACGCCGCCCGCCTCGTAGACGTCCCTGGGCTTCGGCCGTGGCGCCGGCAGCGGCAGCTCGCGCTGCGGCGCCGCCTCTTGGTCTTTCGCCGGCTTCACCTCGAGCACCGCACCGGTCACCTCGTTCGGGCGATAGGTGGTGCAGCCCTTGCAGCCGAGCTCGTAAGCCTGGAGATAGACGTCCTTGAACTGCTCGAAGGGGAAATCCGCCGGCACGTTGATCGTCTTGGAGATCGAGCTGTCGACGTATTTTTGCACCGCCGCCTGCATGACGACGTGATCCGCCGGCGCCAGCGATTGCGCATCGACGAAATAATCCGGCAGCGGCGCGCCATCGCCTTTAAGACGGTGGAAGAGACGATAGGCGTAATCCGAGACTTCTTCCTCCTTGCGGCTGCCGTCGGGCAGCAGCACGTTGCGCGTGTAGCGGAAGGAGAACACCGGCTCGAGGCCCGAGGAGACGTTGTCGGCGAAGATCGAGATCGTGCCGGTCGGCGCGACCGAGGTGAGCAGCGCGTTGCGGATGCCGTAATCGCCGATCGCCTGGCGCAGATCGGCGTCGAGCTCCTGTATCGTCTCGCCGGCGAGATAGGCCTCTTTATCGAAGAGCGGGAACGGGCCTTTCTCGGCCGCGAGCTGCACCGAGGCGAAATAGGCGGCGCGCTGCACCGCCTTCATCCAGTGCTCGGTCAACTCGACGGCGCGCGCCGAGCCGTAGCGCACGCCGCAGAGGATCAGCGCATCGGCGAGGCCGGTGACGCCGAGGCCGATGCGGCGCTTGGCCCGCGCTTCCTGCGCCTGCTGTTCGAGGGGGAAGCGCGAGGCATCGATCGCATTGTCGAGCATGCGCACGGCGAGCGGCACGACGCGCTTCAGCTCGTCGAGATCGAGCGCGGCTTTCTCGGTGAAGGGATCGCGCACCAAAGCGGCGAGGTTGATCGAGCCCAAAAGACATGCGCCGTAAGGCGGCAGCGGCTGCTCGCCGCACGGATTGGTCGCGGCGATGGTCTCGCAATAGGCGAGGTTGTTGCGGCGATTGATGCGGTCGATGAAGATCACGCCCGGCTCGGCATAGGCGTAGGTCGCGCGCATGATCTCGTCCCAGAGTTCGCGCGCGCGCAGCACCTTGTAGGTCGTGCCGGCGAAGCTCAGCTCCCACGGCGCATCTTCCTTCACCGCCGTCATGAACGCGTCGGTGACGAGGACCGAGAGGTTGAACATGCGCAGCTTGCCGGGCTCGCGCTTGGCCTCGATGAAGGCCTCGATATCGGGATGGTCGCAGCGCATTGTCGCCATCATCGCGCCGCGGCGATAGCCGGCGCTCATGATGGTGCGGCACATCGCGTCCCACACATCCATGAAGGAAAGCGGCCCCGACGCGTCGGCGCCGACGCCTTTGACCGGCGCGCCTTTCGGGCGGAGGGTCGAGAAATCGTAGCCGATGCCGCCGCCCTGCTGCATGGTCAGCGCGGCTTCGCGCAGATGGGAGAAGATGCCGGACATGTCGTCCGGGATCGTGCCCATGACGAAGCAGTTGAAGAGCGTGACGTTGCGCCCGGTGCCGGCGCCGGCGACGATGCGGCCGGCGGGCAGGAATTTGAAATCGGCCAAAGCCTCGGTGAAACGCGGCGCCCAGGCGGCCGGATCGCGCTCCGGCGCGGCAAGGGCGGTGCCGATCCGCGACCAGGTGTCCTCGATGGTTTTGTCCACAGCGGCGCCGTCCGGACCCTTGAGCCGGTATTTCATGTCCCAGATCTGCTGGGAGATCGACGCGACGCTTGCCATGGACCTTGGCCCTTCCGACAGAAAGAGGCCGCCCCAGGCTTGGTCGCGGCCCGCTAAAGACACGGAAAGTATTGATACAGCTAATATTTTCTCATTTGTGCGGCGATTGTCAAGAGCTTTGTTCCGCCTTTGTTTTCCCGCGCCTTAGCCACCGCGCGCGGCGGCCCAAGCCCTTGTTAGATAGCAAACTCTTATCGTTATCCCCGCTTTACCCACCACAGGCTTCCACAGCTTTGTCCCCACATCGCCCTACGTAGTTGCGCTTACGCGGAACTCCGAATTGTAGAGAAAACGGCTCCCGGCCTAGGGTGATCTCCGGGAGCAAACGAAAAATGTGGGATCGGGTCATGACGTCGAACATCACCATGACATTGCTGGTCGCATCCTATTTTGGCTTCACGGCCTATGCCCTGGCCGCGCTCCAGGCCCATCGCCACGCGCCGGCGGCGACCGTCGCCGCTCTCAACCTGCCGCGCTGAGGGGATCGGATCATGAGCTGGTATCGCGCCTACTTCCTCAACGCCCAACGCCGCATCTCCGACGTCGCCGAATTCGCCAGCGCGTCCGACGAGCAGGCGCTCGATCGCGCGCAAACCCTGCTGACCGATCGCGGTCATTTCGCGGGTGTCGAGCTCTGGCAGGGCGCCCGCCCGGTCTATCTCGGCCCGCAAGTCGCCGCGGCTTAGTCGCCGCCGCTCGCCGTCCCGCCGCTCTCTCTCACCAGACGCGCCGTCGCCTCTTCGATGCGCGTCCCGAGCTCCGCCAGCATGGCGCGGCGGTCGGCCCCCGGCGCGATCGCCGGCAAAATCTCCACGATGATTTTTCCCGGGCGCTTCGTGAACGCCCGCCGCCGCCAGAACAAGCCGGAGTTCAGCGCGACCGGCACCACCGGCACGCTCAGCGCCGAATAAAGCGCGGCGACGCCCGGATGGTATTTCACCGTCGCGCCGACCGCGCTGCGCGTGCCCTCGGGGAAAATCTGGATCGAGCGGCCCTCAGCCAGTCTTTCCTTGCAGGCGTCGACCATCCCCGTCAGCGCTTTGGCGCCGCCTTTGCGATCGATCGGGATCATGCCGGCCTTCAGCGCGTACCAGCCGTAGAACGGCACGTAGCCGAGCTCGCGCTTGATCACCATCGCGGCCAGTGGGAAGAGGATCGGCACCGCGAACGTGTCCCAGGCCGATTGATGCTTCATCGCGATGAGCGCGGGTCCGGGCGGCAGATGCTCGCGGCCGCGCAGCTCATGCGTCAGGCCGACGGTGACGCGCAGCAGCCACAGCGTGACGCGCGACCATTCGGTGCCGAAGCGCATCATCGAGAGCCGCGACATCAGCATGAAAGGCAAGCCGAGGAAAGCGCAGAGCGCGGTCCAGGCATAGAAGAGGATCTGGAACAGCAGCGAGCGCAGGAAGATCAATCGCTCGCTCCCGAGGGCAGCAGCGCCGCCGGCACGTAAGGCCGCACCATCGCCGCGAGGTATTTGCTGTATTCGCTGGCGACCAGGGCGGCGCTGCGCCGCGATTGCCACCACGGCGATGCCTGCATGAATTCCGGAAAGACCGGGTTGGGCACGATCGCGATATCGGGCATGGCGCGGGTGAATTCCAACAGGCTGCGCGGCATGTGATAGCTCGCCGTGACGAGGCGCAGCGAGTGATAGCCCTCGCTCTCCATCCATTGCGCGGTCTCGCGCGCATTGCCGAGCGTGTTGTCGGCGGCGTGGCCGAGCACGACGCAGCACGCGACGCTGTCGGGCGATTGGCGCGACACGCGCAGCAACTCGCTGACATCGACGCCGCGATAGACGCCCGAGATGAAAAGCTTCTTCGCCTTGCCTTCGGCGAGCAGGCGCAGGCCGCCTTCGACGCGCTGGCTCCCGCCGGTCAGCACGACGATCGCGTCGGTCGGCTGGTCGGGCGACGCCACCGCGCTCGGGATCGCGGCGGCGAAGCGCCACAGCCCGATCAACCAGACCAGCACGAGCAGCAGCACCAGGCCGATGAGGTTGCGGAGCAACCGCTTGGCGCCGCCCCTCCTCATGGCGGTATTTCCTTCATGGCAGGCGCGCGAGGGCGCGCATCACGGTCAGCCGCGCCGTCACCATGGCCGCGATCCCGGCGGCGAGCGGCAGCAGCACCAGCGCCCCCCATTGCCAGGCGACGAGGCGCAGATCGGGCAACAGCGCCGCTTCCTCGCCGAAGATCGACACCGCATCGGCGGCGTGGCCCAAGCCCCAGATCGTCACCGCCGCGAGGATCAGCCCGCCGATCCCGCCGGCAAAGCCCAAGCGCAGCGCCTCGCGCTCGAATTGCCGTGCGATATAGCCGTCGCGCGCGCCCATCATGTGCAGCAGCTCGATCACGTCGCGGTGCACCGCAAGCCCGGCGCGGGTGGTGAAGACGACGGTCAGCACCGAGGCCGCGCTCACCATGGCGACGATCGCGAGGCCGGCGGCCTCGACCGAAAGCGCCAAGGCATAGAGCCGGTCGAGCCATTGCTGGTGGTCGTCGAGCACGGTGCCGGGGGCCGCCTTGCCCAGCCTGGCGCGCAGCGCCGCGATGTCGAGCTCGCTGCCGGCCGCGACGCGCACATCGACGAGCCGCGGCAGATCGAGTTCTTCGGGCGCGACCGCGGTGCCGAGATAGGGCGCCAGCAGCTTGCCCTCCGCCGCGCGATCGAGCGGCACGGCGCTGGTGATGCCCGGGGTGGCGCGCAGCACCGCGACCACCGCGCTCACACTCGCATCGCTCGCGGCGCTGGGCGGCAGCTCGACCGTCATCGTGCCGACGAGTCCGCGATCCCATTCCTGCAGCGCGCCGCCGAGCGCGAGCATGGCGGCGATGGCGATGGCCGCGAGATAGACCGTCGGCGCGATCAGCCAGGGCAGCAGCCGCGCCGTGCCGTCGCGGCGCAGCGGAATATCCTCCTGCCGGCGGCGGATCATGCCGGCTCCCTTGCGACGGCGCCTTCGAGCTCGCCGTCGACGAGATGGAGCCGCGGGTGGCCGAGCCGGGCCGCGAGCGCTTCGTTATGCGTCGCCAGCACCACCGTCGTGCCGAGCCGGTTCATCTCCTCGAACAGGCGCAGGAGCCGCAGCGCCATCGCGTCGTCGACATTGCCGGTCGGCTCGTCGGCGAGCAGCAATTGCGGCCGCGCGATCACGGCGCGGGCGATGGCGATGCGCTGCTGCTGGCCGCCCGACAGCGTCGGCGGCCGCGCATTGAGCTTGTCGGCGAGCCCGACCCATTCGATCAGCTCGGTGACGTTCTCGCGGACGCGCTGCTCGGGCACGCCGGCGACGCGCAGCGGCAGCGCGACGTTGTCGAAGGCCGAGAGATGATCGAGCAGCCGGAAATCTTGGAACACGACGCCGATCTGGCGCCGGATCGGGGCGAGGGCGCGGCGCTTGATGCGCGACATGTCCTTGTCGAAGAGCGAGATGAGGCCGCGCGTCGGCCGCTCGCCCAGATACATCAGCCGCAGCAGCGTGCTCTTGCCGGCGCCGCTGGCGCCGGTG
>Ga0335085_10004662_pt1 | contig 22560 bp, 22 predicted proteins | sample Lox_Sample_45_FD_206712 | JGI IMG/M metagenome (GOLD analysis project Ga0335085, IMG submission 206712) | Soil microbial communities from Loxahatchee National Wildlife Refuge, Florida, United States - Lox_Sample_4.5 | ecosystem: Environmental > Terrestrial > Soil > Wetlands | place: USA...
CGGTTCCGTCCATTCCTGTTGGTGAATTTGCACGCGCGGCGATTCCAGCCAGGCCGGCCCGGCAAAACCTTCGCGATTGGGCAGTGCAAATAGTGTCGGGTCGCTCAGCATCGTCCATTCGCTTAAATCGCCGACGAGTTCCAGTTCCGGCACATTGGTCACGGGGCGTGGCGTGACTGGTTTTCGGGTGGCGAAGGTAAAAATCAACACGACGTGCGCGGCCAGGACGAGCACAATCAGCAGCAGCCAGCGGCTCAATGGCCATGGGCGTTTTCGTTGGGGGTCTGATTCCCCGGGCGGACTCAATTCGCCGGACGCGGTCTTCATGGCTGGCCGTGAGCGTTGATGACGCGCGGAAGCGTCGCCAGCAGGACATCATGGATGCCAGCGTCGCGCGCGAGCAACGTCAGATGGACAAGCTGGCCGTACGTGACGGTTTGGTCGGCCTGCACCACCAGCGTCAGCGATTCGCGGGAATCTTTCGCGGCGGCATAGAGATGGGCTTTCAACTCGTTCTCCGTGACGATTTGGTTCGCAAAAAACAAGCGCCCTTCGGCGTCAATGGCCACCGCCACCGTCGGTTTGTCCGTGCCGGGCAGGCCGCTGGCAACCGGCAGGCGCAACGACAAACCGGGCGTGGGCAGCAGCGCCGCAATCGTCAGGAAAATAACCAGTAGAAAAAAAACCACCGCAAACGGCGCCACGTCAAACGTGCTGCGCAAGGGGCGGGCATTGCGCGGGAATTTCATGGGGATTTCGGGCCACTGTTTTCGGTGACGATGTTGACGATTTCCGCCGCGGCGCGTTCCATGTCCAGGACGATTTTGTTGATGCGGCTGACAAGGTAATTGTAACCCGCATGGACCGGGATGGCCACGGCGATGCCCGCCGCCGCACAGATGAGCGCCTGCCAGATACCCGTGGAGAGCGAGCTGACATGAGCATAAAGGCCCTCCGACTGCAATTGCATGAACATGCGGATGAAGCCGATTACCGTGCCGAGCAAACCGAGCAGCGGCGCGAGTTGCGCGATGGTGGCCAGCAGGTTCAAGCGCTCCTCCAGTTGCGGCACCTCGGACAGCCCGGCTTCTTCCACCGCCTCGCGCACGCGTTCGCGTCCGTGATCGCGGTTCAGAATGGCCGTTTTGACCAGGCGCGCCACCGGACCGGGCGTGGCGTCGCAGATGGAAATGGCCTCCACCACGTTGTCGCGCTTGAGCACGTTGCGCACGCCGCTGAGGAACTCCGCGGAATTAATCTGCGAACGGTGGCAGTACAATACGCGCTCAATGAACACCACAAGCGCAACGGCCGCGGCAATCAATATCAGCCAGATTACCGGGCCGCCATCGGTCAGAAGCGTTGGCAACATGTGACTTTTATAGGCCGACGCCGCCCAAGTTCAAAGCGCAAAATGGCGCGTTTGATTATCCTCGGCGGCGTCCTCGCTCTCGCAATCGCAAATTCAATGAAGAGAACGGGTGCGCGGAGGAATTTTTCCCTCGTCACTCGTCACCGAAATTGTATTCTCCGCCTATGGAAAAAACCGACCAACTTCGCGAATTGTTCCGCATGCAAAAGGCCCTGAACGAACGCATCGGCGTCCGGACCGAAGGCATGAGCGAGGCGGACCAGACGAAGTGGATTTTGAATTATTGCCGCGCCATGACGCAGGAAATCGCCGAACTCACCGACAGCGTGCCGTGGAAATGGTGGGCAAAATATCAGAAATTCGACGAGCAAAACGCGCGGGTCGAGGTCGTGGACCTGTTCCATTTTCTCATCAGCCTGGCGCAGGTGCTCGGCATGAGCGCCGACGACGTGTTTGCCGCTTACGTCAAAAAGAACGAGGTGAATTTCAAGCGGCAGGAAAGCGGTTACACGGTGAAGGACGAGAACGACAACAAGCACATTTGAAGCCATGGCCTCCAGCCGGAATTCTGTGCGCGTTCCTTCGCGCTGGCGCAAGGAAGTCGAGCGCGTGCTCATCACGGAAGCGCAGCTTGCGCGGCGCGTCCAGACCCTCGCCCGCGAAATTGAACGCGACTTTCACGGGCGCGAAATGGTTGTCGTCTCGCTGCTCAACGGCACGGTGATGTTTCTGGCGGATTTGCTGCGGCATCTGAGCCTGCCGCTGCGGCTCGATTTCCTGGGCGTGTCCAGCTACGGCGAAGGCGTGAAATCCGGCGAACTGGTTTTCACCAAGGAACTCCGGCTGGACGTGCGCGGACGCGACGTGCTGCTCGTGGACGACATTCTGGACACGGGCCGAACCTTGAGCCGCGTGCTGCCCAAACTGCGCGCCCTCAAGCCGCGCCGGATCAAAATTTGCGTGCTGCTCGACAAACCCGCGCGCCGCGTTGAAAAAATCGAGGCTGATTACGTCGGGTTCACCGTGCCGGACGACTTTGTGGTCGGCTACGGGCTGGATTTCGCGGAGCGCTACCGCAACCTGCCATTCGTTGGCGTGCTGCATTCACACATTTACAAACAGGCGTGCAAACGGATTAACCGGAGGTAGGGCGCGCATCGACACCAGCGTGCGAAAATGTTCACTTTTATACAGTGAGATATAAAAGTGAGACTTTTGAGCTGGTTTGGTGTCTCAAATATCAAGCAAACGCTGCGGGAATAAGACCTGCTGCGTTGCCAAAAAGTAACGCAATAATAGGTTGCTTAGTAGTAACGGGTTTGATAGAGTGCCAGCAACCCAAATTATCAACAAATCTTGATTTGTTGATAATTTAAAAGAAAAGAAAAGAATATGGAAAATGAACAGAACAAAATCACGCCTGAATCAGGACAGCGTGGTCAGGATGCCTTGTCAAAGGAAATTGCTAGGGCATTGGAAATGATGAAGCGGGTAAAAAAGTCCAACGCTGTTCAATCACAATCGTCTTCTGAGCCTCAACCGGTATATTCAACCCCAGAGGAATTGGCTTTGTGTCAATCAACCTCTTGTTAGGCGTTGATTGTAAACGATACATCTGTTGTTTCGATAACGACGCTTTTAGCCGGCATTCCGTGTGGATTTGGTTGCATAAAAAATACTTCGTAGCGTACGTAAAGCTGCCATAGCTTTTGCCACAACGGATTAATTTCTTCCAATTCTTCGATTATTAAAGTTGGTTCACAATGCTGTCTTAATTCGCCAGCCAGAATCAACCTCCCATGCGAGATGTGTTCTTTCACGTCGCTTAAAAAATCTATCACAGCATCGGCCTTTTTTTCCGCTTCATCTAGGGGCATTGGGATTTTCACCAAACGAGCCGTGATCCATTTTCGGCCAACCTTCTTGGCGAATTCCATTAACTGACTACAATGTGCAACAAATACGGGGTCAATTGTAGCTAATTGCTGGAGGTAGGCATCAGGGGTTTCGTTTTTTGCGACGGCCTCATCATACTTTTCGATAAGCTCGTCACGTGCGTGAACAAAAGTCCACGCAGATAACTGTTGAGGGCAATTGCTAACCATTATGCGGATTTGAGGGTCAATTGGCCCAGCCTCCGAACAATGCCCCATGACGATTTTGTCTGCCCCTAATGCAATTAGGGTGCCCGCGCTTTTTGCCATGTTAGGAATTATCACCCTGAACTCGCCCGAACAATGATTGCGACACATTTCGACAATTTTTTCCGCAGTATCTCCGGAACCGCCCATTGTATGGATCATCAAATCCAAATTTTCTGTTTTGCCTATTTGGGCAAGCGCATCCGCAAGAGGAACAGTATGTGGTGGAGCGATTTGGCTGTTGAAATTAGCCATATTGCCTACATAAACCAAAAGACGACGTGGAATAGAATCTAGTGATTCAATTTCCTTTATCAATTGTTGGCGAATCTTATTCCCTTCTTGAAGGACCGATTGCAAATGAGTCTGTAATTGGATTTGCTTTAAATGCTGTGGAGGTATTACGGGTGGTGTTGGCGCTGCTGGTGTTGTTGGTGTTGGAAGACCGTTCATAATCATCCTGTTTTTTGATTCATTTTTTTTAAAAATAAAAAACCGCTCAGTCCTTCAAAGCCTTGATGGGAAGGTGTCATTCCTCGCGGAAACGACGGACTGAGCGGCAAATTCTAAATTTGTCAAACTCCCATCGCGGCTTTGAAACCGAGGGGTAGCCCTATATGTGGCTACAAGCGAATTTTTATACCCAACCTATAGTGGTGTCAACAGTTTTTTCAAGATTGAGCTGTAGTTAGAAAAACCTCTCTAATCCATTCGGATTTGATCTGTTTTGCTCGTTTAGCGGCGTCATGTACCTGCTTTACCGTCGGCTTGCTTCGACCTGTTGGTTAACATAAATTCCAAGGCTTAGGTTTTCCAACAAAACAACATTCATGGCCCAGTTAAACGACAATTATCTCAAGCTCAAAGCCGGTTATCTGTTCCCGGAAATCGGCCGGCGGGTAAAGGTGTTTTGCGACGCGAATCCCGAAGCCGTCCAGCGTCTCATCCGCTGCGGCATCGGCGACGTGACCGAGCCGTTGCCGCCCGCCGCCATCGCCGCCATGCACAAGGCCGTGGACGAAATGGCCGTGCGCGAGACGTTCCACGGCTACGGCCCGGAACAGGGCTACGAATGGTTGCGCCACGCCATCGCGCAAAACGATTTCCGCGATCGCGGCTGCGACGTGGCCGACGACGAAATCTTTGTCAGCGACGGCACGAAATGCGACACCGGCAACATCCTCGACATCTTCGGCCACAAAAACAAAATCGCCATCAGCGATCCGGTTTATCCGGTCTATGTGGATACAAACGTGATGGCCGGCCACACCGGCGAGGCCAACGAAGCCGGCGCTTACGCGAAGCTGGTTTATCTGCCGTGCCGGCCGAGCAACGGTTTCATTCCCGAACCGCCGAAACGGCACGTGGATATTATTTATCTCTGTTCGCCGAACAATCCGACGGGCGCGGCGGCCAATCGCCCGCAGCTCGAGGCGTGGGTGAAATACGCGCTGGAACACAAGGCCGTCATTCTGTTCGACGCGGCTTACGAGGCCTACATCACCGACCCGGCGCTGCCGCATTCGATTTACGAGATTCCCGGCGCGCGCGACTGTGCCATCGAATTCCGCAGTTGTTCCAAGAATGGCGGGTTCACCGGCGTCCGCTGCGCGTTTACCGTTGTGCCCAAGTCGCTCAACGCACAGACCAAGACCAGCGAGTCCCAGCCGCTGCATCCGCTTTGGTTGCGGCGCACGACGACCAAATTCAACGGCGTGAGTTACATCGTCCAACGCGGCGCGGAGGCGCTTTATTCGCCGGACGGCAAGGCGCAGGTGCGCGCGCTTATCGAACATTATCTCGGCAACGCAAAGGTTCTGCGCGAAGGCGCAAAGAAGGCCGGCCTGAAAGTTTTCGGGGGTCTGAACGCGCCGTACATCTGGGTGCGCGCGCCAAGGGGCGTCACCAGTTGGCAGGCGTTTGACAAAATCCTGAATGAAGCCAACGTGGTCATCACGCCGGGCAGCGGTTTCGGCACGAAAGGCGAAGGCTATTTCCGCATCAGCGCCTTCAACAGCCGCGCCAGTGCGGAAGAGGTCGCCCGCCGGTTGCAGGAGTTGAAGTGGTAGTTTGGAGTGCGGCGACATGTCGCCGCTTTGAAAGTGTGGACGTGTCCGCGCAGTCCAAATCGTAGTGTCCGATTATATTAAGAAATGCAATTTGCAGACCTGATTGCCTGGGTTGCCGCCGGTTTGATTCTGACCCGGCTGGCGGCGGAACTCTGGCTGGCCGCGCTCAATCGCCGCCACGTGCTGGCGCATGCCAGTGAGATTCCTCCGGCTTTTATTGGGCTTATTGATGAGCCGACGTACAGAAAATCCGTCAGCTACACGCTGGCAAAAGGCCGGTTTGGAAACATCGAAGACACCTGGTCCGCCGTCGTCTTGCTGCTCTTCTTACTCAGTGGCGTTTTGCCTTGGGCCTTCCAGCTTTTCTCGCACAGTTTAGGTCAGTCCGCGTGGGGAATGGCGGCATTTCTGTTTGCAATCGGTTTTGTCATGTCCCTGCCCGGTTTGCCGTTCGACTGGTTTTCTCAATTCCGGCTGGAGGGAAAATTCGGGTTCAACACCTCAACGCCGAAAATCTGGTGGACGGACCGGTTGAAAGGTCTGCTGCTCGCCATTGTGCTCGGTTATCCACTGCTGGTGCTCATCCTGAAAATTGTCCAGTGGACGGGAGCGTGGTGGTGGCTATGGGCGTGGGCCGCGTTGCTCGCGTTTCAATTTCTGATGCTGGTACTCGCACCGGTCTTGATTCTGCCGTTGTTCAACAAATTCACACCGCTACCGGAAGGCAGCCTCCGCGAACGGCTGCTCGCGCTGGCCAGGCGGACCCAATTCCGCGCCCAAAGCATCCAGTTGATGGATGGCAGCAAACGCTCGCGTCATTCCAACGCGTTCTTCACCGGATTCGGCCGGTTCCGAAAAATCGTGCTGTTCGACACGCTGGTGCAGCAATTGACCGAGCCGGAACTGGAGGCGGTACTCGCGCACGAGATTGGCCACTACCAGAAAAAGCACATCCCGAAGATGCTGGCCTTCTCGGCGGTCAGTTCGCTCGCCGGATTTTATCTCATCTCCATTCTGGCCCGGCAGGAATGGTTTTATCGCGCATTCGGATTTGAACCAGGCAACGTCGCGCCGGCGTTGCTTTTGTTTGGCTTGCTGGCGGGCACGGTCACGTTCTGGTTCTCTCCGCTGATTCATTGGTGGTCGCGGCGTTACGAATATCAGGCCGACGCCTTCGCCGCACGGGTGATGAACGAGGCGCAATCTCTGATTGGCGCGTTGCACAAGTTGAACGAAAAGAACCTGAGCAACCTCACGCCGCATCCCTTTTACAGCGGATTTTACTATTCCCATCCCACCTTGCTGGAACGGGAACAGGCGTTGGCGGGGAAAACAATGGCGACCTGTCCATGAACCGCACGAAATCCCGCGAGGTTTTGGACTGCGCCAGTCTTCTGACGCTATTCGTGCCGTAGCGATGTTAAAAGCGGCAGAGGGCTGCCACAGTCCAAGACGCTGCCGCGCCTGCACAAATTTGTTTCAGTTTGTAGTCACAATGCCCAATTGGAAAATCATCGAGGCCCGAAACCCGCGCCGACGTCACTTGTCCGCGTCGCCAAGTTGTGCCATATTCGCTTCAACATTCCCGGCTACGCGCAGAACGTGCCGGCGACCGCCTTGGTGACGGGGCTTGAAAAATCGGACGCTCCAGGGCGACGTAATCGAAAGCACCGATGTCAACCGTCGTGGACAGGCAACCCGTGCCGCACAGAAAGTGCGTGCTCATTGTGGACGACGACCTCGAACTGGCGTCGATCTACCAGCATCTTCTCGAAACGTTCAATTACGAAGTCCGCAGCGAGACCAATGGCGCAGCGGCTTTGAAACACCTCCTCAGCCGGGACGTGGACGCCATTATTTGCGATCTCCGTATGCCGGAATTGGAAGGTGATTTGTTTTACAGCGTGATTGAGCGGGTGAAGCCGCATCTGTGCAGTCGTTTCATTTTCCTCACGGGCGTGGCGGACGATCCCAAGTATCATTCCTTTCTCAGCCAGGTGAAGTCGCCGGTGCTGCACAAGCCGGTCCACCCGGAGCAATTGCTCATGGAATTGCAACGGTTGCCGGAGGCATGAGCAAAATTTCATCATTGCGGGGAGGATTTAATCTGGTAGCCTAAGCGCTCGATTTTACCGTTAATTTAACCGGAGAAAATTTATGTCACAGCATCGCAGTTTGCGCGCGGCGGCCGTCTTGGGCGGCAAGCGCAATGTCCTCAAACGCTTCGAGCGCACGGCGCTCCTCAAGAAGCGCGGCCAGTGGAAGGACGGCGACCGCATTACCGGTCTCCGCAAAACCAAACCCGAAGTGTGACGAGCGTCGGGTGGCGGGTGACGCGATTTCCCGACACTCGCCACGGGTCACGGGTCACTCTCTGTGGTTCGATTGCAAAAATTTCTGGCGGAGGCGGGCGTGGCTTCCCGCCGCGCAGCGGAGCAAATCATCCTGGCCGGACGCGTTCAGGTCAACGGCCGGCCGGTTCGGCTGCTGGGCACCAAGGTGGATCCCAACCATGATGCGGTAACCTTGGACGGCAAGCCCCTCCGCATCAAACGGAAGCTTTATGTGGCTTTGCACAAGCCCGCCGGTTGTATTTGTTCGCGCCGGGATGAGGCGGGCCGGCCAACGATTTACGATTTATTGCCCAAAGAATGGCAAAATCTTCATTCCGTGGGCCGTCTCGATTTTGCCAGCGAGGGATTGCTTTTCCTGACAAATGATGGACAATTCGCCCTGTGCCTGACTCATCCGCGTTATGGCGTTCGCAAGAAATACCTTGCGACAGTTGAGGGTTGCGCGGAACAGGCAATGTTGGAACGATTCTTGCGGGGCGTATGGCACGCAGGCGAAAAACTCCGGGCGCAGGCGGCGAGACTCATTTCGGCCGGCCGCACGCGCAGTGTAGTGGAGCTTGAACTGGCTGAAGGCAAAAACCGCGAAGTGCGGCGGCTGTTTGAATCGCAGGGATTGGCGGTCAACCGGTTGCAGCGGACACAAATTGGCAAAATTAAACTAGGCGAATTAAAGCCCGGACGTTGGCGGGCATTGACAGAAACCGAGATTAAAACTTTACTTGCAGAAATATGAAAACGAATTGCTGGTTGATGTTGGGCGTGATGCTGGCCACAAGCGCAATCGCGCAGGACAACTCAAACGCGGGAGCCACAATGCCCGCACCAACCGCTCCTCCGCCCGCCGAAGTCGCACCTGCGGCGACGACTCCTGAGCCTGGCGCGCCCGCCGCAACCAAGCCTGTCAAACACAAACATCACGCGCCCGCCAAAGTGGTTCCACTTTCCGAACCGCCCATCTCGTTGGTTCCCGGCCCGGCGCAAGTCGCCATCAAGAGCCTCAGCGTGCGCGCACAGGCTGGGTTCCGGGGAGTAGTAATCGGACATCTCTCGCAAGGCGAAACAGTGACGGTTTTGTCGCAAATCAATCTGGATAAACACCGGGCTGGCGAACCGGCACAGTGGGCGCAAATCGCGCTTCCTCCCGGCGTTCACGTCTGGGTCTTTGGCCGGTACATCAATGACTCCAAGACGGTTGAGTCAAAGAAGTTGAATCTGCGGGCCGGACCGGGTGAGAATTATGGCGTTCTCGGTGTGATCGAACACGGCACGCCGGTGAACGAAATTAAAACCAAGGGTCCCTGGGTGGAAATTGAACCGCCGGCCAATGCCTATGCTTTCGTAGCGGCAATGTATCTGGCACAAACCCCGCCCCCACCGCCACCCGCCCCCGCGCCCCAGCAACAGGCCCAGCCTCCCCAACAGCAGGCCCAGCCGGTGCAGCCGATGAATCGCGTGGTGGCACATGAAGGTGTGGTCGGACCGGTTATCAGCCCGGTCGCGCCGACGAAATTCAAATTGTACGATCCCAACACGTACGAAACGATTGATTATCTTTATTCGACCGCGCCGGACCTTGACCTGAACCGCTACGTCAACATGCGGATCATTGTCACCGGTGTGGAAGGCATTGACCAGCGGTGGCCGAGCAGTCCAATCATTGCCATCCAGAGCATCCAGGTGATCTCCACCAACGCCGTCCAACACGTTGACCTCCGGAGCCCCAGACAACGTGGTCATTGACGGCCGCGCCATTGCCGCGCAAATCCAGCGCGAGCTTGCCGGTCGCATCGCCGCGTTAAAAGCGCGCGGCGTAGTGCCCGGCCTCGCGTTTGTGCGCGTCGGCGAAGACCCGGCCTCCAAGGTTTATGTCGGGCGCAAGGAAAAGGCCTGCGCCGAACTTGGAATTTTTTCCGAAACGCACGTTTTGCCGGAGCGCTCCAGTGAAAGTGAATTGCTGGCGCTGCTGAAGAAATTAAACGCCGATGCGCGCCGGCACGGAATTTTGGTGCAGGCGCCATTGCCAAAACAAATTCGGGAATCGGTTGTTTATTCGACCGTATCGCCGCAAAAGGACGTGGACGGTTTCCATCCGGTCAACGTCGGCAGACTGATGTTGGGTGATCCGGCGGGTTTTCAGCCCTGCACCCCGGCAGGCATCCGCGAATTATTGGTCCGCTCGGAAGTTAAGGTAAACGGCGCGGAAGTTGTGATTTTAGGCCGGGGCAACATCGTGGGCAAACCAATGGCCGCAATGCTCTGTCAAAAAGACAAAAACGCAAATGCGACCGTGACGATTTGCCATTCCGCCACGCGTGACATTGCGGCGCACTGCCGGCGTGCGGATATTTTGATCGCCGCGATGGGCGTGGCCGAATTTGTGAAAGCCGGCATGGTCAAGCCCGGTGCCACAGTGATTGACGTCGGTGTCAACCGCGTGAATGATCCGAACGCCAAAAACGGCTCGCGGTTGGTGGGCGACGTGGATTTTGCGCGCGTGCAGACCGTGGCCGGAAAAATCACGCCCAATCCGGGTGGTGTCGGCCCGATGACGATTGCGATGTTGATGTCGAACACGGTGCGGGCGGCGGAGATGGCTCTGTAACGGCGGTCTATGAGCGCCGCATTTTGAGAAAATGAAATTAAATCAGCGACGCTCATAGAGCGCCGCTACAATGAATAAATATGCAACCCACCCGAATTTTACCTGATTTGCAATGCTCGCTTGTGTGCGAGGAGGTTCGCCAGGAAGCCAACGGAAACCTTTTTCTTATTGGCGTCATCAACTTCATCCGTGTGCCGCAGGTGCCAATCATGCTCGGAATGCTTTGCGTGTTCAACCGCTGGACAGCGGGCATTGGTCAATTCATCGAAAGCGTCCGAATCATCGCACCCGATCAGACCACGGTATTGCGCAAGGGTGAGCGGAGGTTTGAATTGCGCGACGCGGCAATACAAGCCACGAACGTCATGGTCTTTGGCCAGCTTGAATTTAAGACCGCCGGAACGTACTTCGTCGAGGTGCTGGTGGATGACGTGATGAAATTGCGGTACCCGGTTCCGGTCGTTCACGCGCCTCCGCCGGAGCAGAATCCGCCGCCCAAACCGCCGGGGCCGCCGGAAGAAAATCCAGCCTGATTCACACGAGTGCATTGCCGGGAGCCCGGCTTCCAGCCAGCGAGTTTATATTCCGGTTTGTGAAATTCGCCGACAAGATGTCGGCCTCCCGGAATGCTTCAGCACTTTGACGGTTCAACCGCTTCGGATAAGCTGCAGGTGGATGAGCGCATCTGCCAAATCAATTCGCGCCTGGGAACCATTTACCCCGCGCGGGGTGGCGGCATTTGCCGGGGCGAGTCTGGGACGTTTGTTGCTCGTGCAAGGCATCGTGGCATTGCTTGCCGCCGGAGCAATCGTTTGGTTCATCGGCACTGATTGTTTTCCAGCGATGGGAACTGCTATTCAAAAATTGCCCGCCACCGGCGAAATCCTTTCCGGCAGGCTGGACTGGCTCGGTCAGTCACCGGAATTGCTCACCGATGGCCGCCTGCTGGCGTTTGACGTGGACTTGGATCATTCCGGCCAAATTCGCTCGACGGCGGACGTGCAAATCGAATTCGGAAGAGGAACCATCCGCGTTTTCTCATTTTTGGGTTATATGGATTGGTCCTATCCCCGTGACTATATCATCGCTTTTAATCGCAACGAACTGGAACCGCTATGGGGCGCGTGGAGAGCCGAATTTCTGATGATTGCGGGCGCGGCGGCAGCGATTGGCCTTCTGCTGAGTTGGTGGCTGCTGGCAACTTTGTATTTTCTGCCGGCCTGGCTGTTCGGTTTTTTTACCAATCGTGATTTAAACTTCCGCCAGAGCTGGCGGTTGTCGGGCGCAGTCCTGATGCCGGGCGCATTATTGATGACGGTGGCCGTTCTATTATACGGCATTGGCTTTTGGAATCTGGTGTCCTTCAGTTTCGCCTTCGGCGCGCATTTTTTAATCGGCTGGATTTATCTGTTCCTTAGCCTGCTTTTCCTCCCGCGAGCGCCGGCCGCGTCGAACCGAGGCAATCCCTTCCGCCAATCGCGGAAAAGGCCTGAATAAAAGTCAGATCAGTACGCTGACTCACGCGCTTCGTTGACACTTGGGTGATGCACCTTTAGCCTGCGTCCATGTCTCGATTGCCGTTTGAATTGCTGCTCGCGCTGCGTTATTTGCGGCCCAAACGGACTTTCGTCTCCATCATCACGCTTATTTCCATTGTTGGCGTCGCGCTTGGCGTGGCCGTGCTCATCATCGTCATCAGCGTGATGAGCGGTTTCGACCGTGATTTGCGCGCCAAAATCCTTGGGTTCAATGCACATCTGAGAGTCGTCACGAGCGGCGAAACGATGCGAAATTACGGCGCGGTGATGGACCTTGTCTCTTCCAACCAAAACGTGGTCGGCGTGGCGCCGTATATTCTGGGCCCGGTGCTTATGGAAACGGAGCCGGCCAACGACCAACAGCCGTTCTTTGCCGTGCCCTATCTGCGCGGGGCCGACCCCGCCCGCGAAAGTTCCGTGAGTGTGCTGCCCCAAAGCATCATTGCGGGGAAATTCGACCTGAGCCGGCATGGCCTGGTGATCGGCAACGCATTGGCCGAAAGCCTGCGTTTGGCCGTGGGTGACCGGGTGGCGATTTATTCACCGAACGAGCTGAAGAAAATGAAGGAACAACAGGGCAAGCCAAACGAGGAGGCCGCCCTGCCGGATGACTACACCGTGACCGGCATTTTTGACGTGGGCTACTATGATTACAATTACTCCATCGTCGTCACTTCGCTGCAAAACGCGCAGGACCTTTACGACCTTGGCGACAACGTTCACGGGTTGATGGTGATGCTGCGCGATCCCTACCAGGCGCCGGAGGTGAAGCGCGAACTGGAAGCCACGCTGGGACCGGCTTATTCCATCACCACTTGGATGCAGGAAAACTCCGCCATTCTCGGCGCGATCATTGTTGAAAAGAACGTGATGTTTTACCTGCTGTTTTTCATCGTTATCGTGGCGGCGCTGTGCATTTTGAGCGCACAAATCACTTTTGTCGTCCAGAAGACGCGTGAAATCGGAATGCTGAAGGCGCTGGGCGCAACCAACCTGCAAATCTCCGGCGTATTTCTCGCGCAAAGCGCCATCATCGGCGTGCTCGGCGTGCTGGCCGGTTACGGACTCGGCATCCTCGCGCTGACCTATCGCAACCAATTCCTGAATTTTATGAACCATTGGACCGGGTTTGAATTGTTCCCCGCTTCCATCTATGGGTTCAGCGCGCTGCCGGCGGTGATTGACCTCCGCGACATCGCGGTGATTTGCTGTAGCTCGTTTGTCATTTGCATTCTTGGCGGTGTGCTGCCTGCATGGCGGGCGGGCCGGCTGAAACCCGTGGAGGCGTTGCGTTATGAGTAGGTTGAAAAACTTCGAATGCCAAACCTTGAATACTGAACATCGAATAGATCTCCAGATCATGTGTGACTCGGCCTTCGATGTTCGATGTCCGATGTTCGATGCTGCAATCTTCTGTGGAGGTTCTCGATGACCGAACCGCTCCTTTCCGCCAAAGCGCTGACCAAGTCGTACACGATGGGCCGGCGCCTGCTCGAAGTGTTGCGCGGCGTGAGTCTCGAAGTGCCGCGCGGCGAATTCTTCGCGCTGCGCGGCGCGTCCGGCGCGGGCAAAAGCACGTTGCTGCATTTGATCGGCGGGCTGGACTCGCCGAATGCGGGTGAAATTCGTTTTGCCGGACAAAACATCGCCGCGTTTTCCGAACGGGAGCTCACCGATTTTCGCAACCGCCGCGTCGGTTTCGTCTTCCAGGCGTACCATCTCCTGCCGGAACTCGACGCGCTGGAAAATGTTTGCCTGCCGGCGCGAGTGGCCCGTGTGTCCGCCGCGCGGGCGGAGGCGCGCGGACGCGAACTGCTCGCCCGTGTCGGTCTTAGCGACCGTCTGGAGCACAAGCCGTTTGAGCTTTCCGGCGGTGAACAGCAGCGCGTCGCCATCGCCCGAGCGCTCATCAACGAACCGGAGTTGGTTTTGGCCGACGAGCCGACCGGGAATCTGGACTCGCACACCGGTGGCGAAATCATTGAATTGCTCAAAAAACTGCACACCGAAAAGCAAACGACCCTGATTATTGCCACGCACGATGCCAAGGTGGCGGCGCATGCGCGGCGCGTCTTTGAACTGGCGGACGGCTGCATTGTCGAAGATTTGCCGCAATGACGTTGAAAACGGCTTTTCCGGCGATTAATTTCCGTCACCGTTATGCTTGAAGATCGTGATTACATGCGCCAGCCGGCTTACTACCGGCCACAGTTGTCTTTTACCGTGGCGTTGCTGATTGCGAACGCGGTCGCCTTCCTTGCTGAATTGGTATTGTGCGGCTATCCCCCGCGCATTGGCTTGGACAACTATTTTGCGCTGAGTCTTGAGGGCTTGGAGCACGGTTACGTCTGGCAATTAGTCACCTATCAGTTTATGCACGTGGGGTTCCTGCACATTTTTCTCAATTGCTGGGCGATTTACGTTTTTGGACGGGTGATAGAGGAAGCGCTTGGCCCGCGAAAATTTCTGATTTTGTATTTCTCCAGTGGCGTGCTGGGGGGATTGGTGCAAATGCTGGGGGCGTTGGTCTGGCCCAGCCATATTGGCGGGGCGGTGGTGGGTGCCTCGGCCGCCGCGCTCGGATTGGTTGCGGCGTTCGCCGCGCTCTATCCGGAACAGGTTCTGACCCTGCTCCTGTTTTTCTTTTTGCCGGTGAATTTGCGGGCAAAGTATCTGCTGTGGGGTACGGCATTGTTGAGCATATTCTGCATTCTGTTTCCCAATTCGGGGCTGACTTTGCTAATGGGCGGCAACGTCGCCCACGCTGCGCATTTGGGCGGCATGTTGATGGGCATTGTTTTCGTGCGGCAATTCATTCAAGGCCATTGGCATTGGCCGCAAGGGGGTTTCCCGTCGTCGCGCACTGCCGCGCCGCGTGGGTTCGTCGTCACCCGCGCGAGCAGGGGCAAATTCTGGCACTCGGCGGCGGGCAAACCGGATGAGGAATTGCCCACCGACGAGTTTGTGAAAAGCGAAGTGGACCCCATCCTCGACAAAATTTCCGCGCACGGCATCCAAAGCCTGACCGCGCGCGAACGTGAAATTCTGGAAAAAGCCCGCAACAAAATGACTATGACTAAGCGGTAACGGCAGCCGTCGGGTTATATGCTGCCCCAATTTATATTGTCTATACTTCACGTGAAGCTCCCGCTGTTCCTGTTCTTTATTTTATTCTGCCATACCGCTTCTGCCGCCGCTCCCCAAGGGTCATCGGCGCCGGTGAAAGTCATGGAAAACGCAGACCAACTCATAATGGAAAACGGCAGCGTGCGCCTCTCGTTTGCAAAAAAAGCCGGGGACATCAGTTCGATACAATATTGGATGAACGGTCATTATCTGGAATTGGGAAATGGCCAGACTGCAATGTATTTCGACGCGAACCTGGGCGGCGGCGTCAAGCCGGATTATTTTCGCCCATTAAGCCAGCCCGATGCACATATCGGTGTTGTGCAATCCGGTCCCGATTATGGAGAAGTTGCGGCAGTGAGCGAACCGACGCCGCTTTTTCCGTTTCACACGGAAGTCCATTGGATTCTGCCGCGAGATACGCCCGGTTTTTACGTGTATGTTATCTACCGGCACGGTCCAGGCATGGCGGCGGCTTCTCTGTCGCAAAGCCGCATGGTCATCAAGGGCGTTCCCGGCACACGGATTTTCACCCATCACATTGTGGATGACGGGCGAAAAGGCCCGTTCCCCACCGGCAAAATCGTTGGCACGGTCCAGGACGCGACCTTTCGTTACGCGGACGGGACCATTTACACAAAATACGACAACAGCGCCTTTGTCGCCGATGACCTCGTACATGGCATGGCGGGAAACGGCGTCGGGATTTGGATGATCATGCCTGGCCGGGAATACGTCAACGGCGGGCCGCTGCGCCAGGAACTAACCGTGCACATGGATAACGTTCTCCTTTGGATGTTTCAAGGCACCCATTTTGGCGGCAGCGCCATTGACGTAAAAGCCGGTCAAAAGTGGAGCCTGTTTTACGGCCCGGCTTTTGTATATTTCAATCAAGGCGGTTCAACTGACACGCTGTGGCAGAATGCCAAAATTCGCGCGGTCAGTGAGCAAGCCAGATGGCCTTACTCCTTTGTAAAAGACCTGGATTATCCATTGTCACGCGGGACCGTCATCGGCCGGGTAAAGTTGAGCAGCGGTAACAGCACCAAAGGAGCCTGGGCGGTCCTCGCCCCACCGGGCGCGAAGGATTGGTGCCAGTCCGCTGGTGGATACACCTTTTGGAGCAAGATGGACGCTTTAGGGCATTTTGTCATTCCCAAGGTGCGTCCCGGCGCCTACACCCTGTTCGTCAGCGGCGCCGACCAGTTTCTGGACTACCGCAAGGATGGCATTCGAGTGAAGCCGGATAAAATTACCGACTTGGGCACCTTGATCTGGGAACCGGTCACACACGGGCGCACCTTGTGGCAGATCGGTGTCGCCGACCGGTCGACCCGAGAGTTCAAGGATGGCGACAATGTGCGCCACTACTACAATTTCATCCGTTACGCCCGGGAATTTCCCGATGACGTCACGTTTACCATCGGCAATAGCGTGGCCGACAAAGATTGGAATTTTGCGCAATGGGGTTGGTACAACAAATATCCGTACTGGACGATTCGTTTCGACGAACCCAAGGCGTTGTCCGGCCGCACCACCCTGACCATCGGCGTTTGCTCCTCGTCCGATCGGCGGTTGCAGGTCAAGGCAAATGGCCGGGTGATTGGCGTTCTCAATCTTCCCAAGACCGGCACGGCGGCTTATCGCAGTGGTGGACAGGACAGCCAATACAACGTGTACACCCTGCCCTTCGACGCGAGTTGGTTGAAGGCAGGCACTAATAAAATCACTTTGGGTGTCGAAGGAGCGATTCCGTTTGCCAATCCCGATGAAGCCCGGCCGGCGCGGATTGGCGCCGTGATGTACGACGCCATCCGCCTTGAAGTGCAGGGAAAATGAAGTCAGCGTCAAAACAGCATAACGATAAGTTGGAGTTCACGCTTTAGCGTGTCTCAAGTTTAAACAACAAGCTGAAGCTTGAACTTCAACCAAGGCGGCGCTCGACTCTCGACACCTTGGCACGCTGAAGCGAAGCGAAAGCGGCTCGACACCTGACTTTTGACCTCCTACGCTTCTCTCATGATTACGCGCTATTCCCGCCCGGAAATGCGAGCCATCTGGACCGACGAGAACAAGCTCCGGCTTTGGCTGCAAATCGAATTGCTTGCCAGCGAGGCGCTCGTTAGGGAGGGCATCGTGCCGCGTGCGGATTTCGCCAAAGTAAAATACGGCGCGGACAAATGGTTTGCCAATTTGCCCGGCCTCGTCGCGCGTCAGCGGGAACTGGAAAAAACGCTCAACCACGACGTCATTGGTTTCACTACCGCCGTCGCCGAGAAAATCAACGATCGTGCCAGCCGCTGGTTCCATTTCGGCCTCACCAGCAGCGACGTCATTGATACGGCGTTCGCCGTCCAGATGGTCCAAAGCGCCGATATTCTCATTGCTGACGCGCAGACGTTGAGAAAGTCTATCGCGAAGCAGGCGCGCAAATGCAAGTTCACGCCCTGCATTGGCCGCAGCCACGGCATCCACGCCGAACCAACCACGTTCGGCCTCAAGCTCGCCTTGATGTATGACGAATTTGGCCGTGCCCTCGAACGCCTTGAATCCGCCCGCAAAACCGCCGCCGTCGGCAAACTGAGCGGCGCGGTGGGCACCAGCGCGCATCTTTCGCCACGCGTCGAATCCGCCGTCTGTAAAAAGCTTGGCCTGCGTCCGGCGCCCATCGCCACGCAAGTTGTACAGCGCGACATCCACGCCGAATTCATGACCACGCTGGCGCTGGTTGGCGCAAGCATCGAGCGCTGGTCGGTCGAATTCCGGCATCTTCAACGCACGGAAGTGCTCGAAGCCGAGGAACCGTTCACCAAAGGCCAGAAAGGCAGCAGCGCCATGCCGCACAAGCGCAATCCTATCACTTGGGAGCGACTCACCGGCCTTGCCCGCGTGCTGCGCGGCAACGCCGTCGCCGCGCTGGAAAATGTCGCCCTTTGGCATGAGCGCGACATCAGTCATAGCAGCGTCGAGCGCATCATCTTTCCCGATTCCTGCACGCTGCTTGATTACATGTTCGGCCTGCTCACGCGCCTCCTGGACGGCTTGGCGGTTTATCCGGAGAACATGAAGAAAAACCTCGGCCTGAGCCTCGGCATGTGGAATTCGCAGACCGTGCTGTTGGCGCTCATCAAAAAAGGCCTGACCCGCGAAGCCGCCTACAAACTTGTACAGGACGCAGCTATGAAAACGTGGGAAGTGAAACACGCTGGCCGCGACAACGCAGATTTCGTCGAACAATTAAAAGCTGAACCGGCTGTGGCGAAGCATTTCAAGCCTGGAGAGCTGGAAAAACTTTGTTCATTGGCTTTTCACTTTAAGGAAGTGAAAAACCGGTTTAAAAAGCTCGGACTTTAGGCAGGATTTGCGGGTGGCGTTTTCCCGGGTTGGCGGGCTGCCAAAGTGTGAGCCTGTGGGCCGGGAAGGCGCGCATTCGCCCAATCTCCAGTCCATTGTAGAGTTTGAAACTCGATTCAACCAAACCCTGTCTCAGGTGCTTCGCAGTCGCCCGCCAATCCAGAATAAGACCACATTTGGCTGGAAAAACACCTTGGTCGGGGTGATTATCACAGGAAATAGAAACCAGTGAAGATGCTGACATGAAGCCGCTCCCCAAAACTCCCTTTTTGTCAAATGTTGTCAAAATGAGGTTGATCGGTCTTTTCATCGCCTTGTCCCTTTCGGTGACGTGGTTTTACATGATTCGGCCCCTCGCCTTTGGAGTGCCGGGAAATTCGACCAATGTGTACGTTTTTTCGGCGGACTCGCACACCGCCTATCACTTGCCTGTACTTGAAAATGTATGGCGCCCGCGAATCGGCGGCTTGTGGCTGTCCGGCCGATTGTTTGATTTGTGCGTCAAGGATGGCAAGTTAAATGGCATAGCTTACCAGAACATTTTTGCATTTTATCATGCCGCATGGTTGGGGCTGCTTTTTGTGGCGATTCTTATTTTTGCTCCGGAACCCATCTTCGCTCTGCTCGGCTGCTTTGCCGGGCTGTTCTACATGTTGACCCCCACGTCCATGGGCTATTCGTATCCGTGGGACTTTCCCGCGCTTTTTTTCTTTGGCTTGAGCTTTTTCCTGTGGATGCGCGGCCACTACGCATGGATGCTGCCCGTGATTATTTTGGGCACGCTGTTCAAGGAAACACCAGCGGTCACGGCCATTCTGTTTTTCTTCACGGGCCTGACGCTGCGACGCAAGTGGACACTGTTTGGGATTGCTTTTGTTGCCTGCTTGATCGTGAAAATCCTGGTTGGCTACGCCGTGGACGGCAAGTTTGAAATTTTTACACAACAGTATGCCGCCGGTGAGCCGAACTGGCTGCTCAACTGCACGTATTTTCTGCATCCTCCAGTAAACAATGTCATCTTTGTGAATGCCGGAACATTCGTGGTCAGCTTTTTCCTGCCAATGCGGACAAGATTTGAGCGTGGCACGAAATGCCTGTTGTTGATATTTCTTGCCGGTCAGTTCATTGCCGGTGGATGGGGCGAAGTCCGTGAAATGCTGGAGGCAATTCCGGTATCGGTTTTATATCTGCAAAACTACATTGCCACTGCTTCCGTGGCGCCTGTTTCTATTGCTCCCGCTTCCACGAAGGCTGCAAAGACGCCTGGCCCTAAAATAAATCCAAAGCAATAAAACCCCCGGCATTTCCGCCGTTGAATCTGGATATCCACGAACGGCAGAAGGCCCTCGACCTGTTTAAACAGGAACAGTCTTAACGCATTTATCATCGCCCGGAAGATTTGTTAATGCTCCTCACCGTTTGCAACCCCGACGTTTGAATAATTTCACAAAGTGGTTGGATGATCAAGAAACGTCCATGGCAAACGGAACTTCTTTGAAAGGCATGCCGCCAGCGCCTTGACCCCGAACGTTTCCGTCGCGTAATGGCCGCCGTAAAGAACGTTGACGCCGAGTTCCTCCGCCAGTGCGTAAGTCCAATGCGGCCCTTCGCCGGTGACAAATGTGTCCACGCCTTCGTCGGCTGCCTGTTTCAGATCGCCGCCCGCGCCACCGGTCACCACGCCGACGTACCGGCAAATTTCCCCGCCACCGGGGATGAGGCGCGGCCTCGCGCCGGTTGCCCGCGCGAGCCGTTTGGCCAATTCCACGCGGGGAATATTTATCCGTCTTTTGAAGCCAATGGTTTGACCATGAGTCAGGAAAAATGGCTGCAACTTTTTGAGGCCGAGGGCGGCGCAAAGCTGGGCGTTGTTGCCAATTTTGGGATGCGCGTCGAGCGGTAGATGCGAACTGTAAACCGCCAGATTGTTTTCGACAAGCAGCCGGAGCAGTTCGTAATTCTTTCCCGTCCACGGCTGGCGGGAGTTCCAGAACAACCCGTGATGAACTATGAGCAAGTCCGCCCTGGCCGCCATCGCGAGTTTCACCGTGGCGAGGCTCGCGTCCACAGCGGCGGCGATGCGGCCGACCCTGCCGCGATTTTCCACCTGCAAGCCGTTGGCCGCACCTTCGTAATCGCTGATTTCACGCGTGCGAAGGGTTTTGTCGCAGTGAGCAACGATGGCCGCGAGCGAAGTTTTCGGCATGGCACGATGAAAACAAATTTTCCCCGCTGTGCAAAGCCAGAAGCGTCTTAAAAAATTTTCATTCCTCTTGTTGATTTCCGCGTGGGGAATTTTATAGTTCGCTCGGATTCATGAGATGAGCAATTCAAACGACGACGGTTCGCCGTGGAGCATTGACGCGGCGCGCGCGCTTTACAACATTCGCCGCTGGGGCGCGAAGTATTACGACATCAACGAGGCCGGGCACGTGGTGGCGCGCCCGTTGCAGGACGCGGGCGTGGCGGTGGATCTGACGGACGTGACTGAGGAGGCCAAGGCGCGCGGGCTGAAATTTCCGTTGCTCATCCGGTTTCAGGATATTTTGCGTCACCGGGTCGAGTCCTTGAATCAGGCGTTCCACAAGGCCATCACGGAATACAATTACCAAGGCCGGTACCGCGGCGTGTTTCCGATCAAGGTCAACCAACTGCGCGAGGTCGTGGAGGAAATTCTCGACGCGGGCAAATCGTATGACTTCGGCCTTGAAGTGGGCAGTAAGCCGGAATTGTTCGCCGGCCTGGCGCTGCAAAACCAGAAAGGCTGTCTCATCATTTGCAACGGTTACAAGGACGCCGAGTTCATCAAAATGGCCATGCTCGGCATCAAACTGGGCAAAACGGTCATCATGGTGGTCGAAAAATTGGAGGAATTGCGGCAAATCATTTCTGTCTCCAAGCAACTTGGGGTCGAACCGCTTATCGGCATCCGGGCGCGGTTGTTGAGCAAGGGCACCGGGCGCTGGGCGGAAAGCGGCGGCGAAAACGCGAAGTTCGGCCTGAGCACGGCGGAAATGTTGGAGGCGGCGGAAATGTTGAAGACCGAAAACCTCGGCCACTGCTTCAAGCTACTGCATTTCCACATCGGCTCGCAGGTTCCGGACATTTTGACGGTGAAAAAGGCCGTTCAGGAGGTGGCGCGGTTTTATGCCAAACTGCACAAGATGGGTTTTCCGATTTCGTATCTCGATGTCGGTGGCGGTTTGGGTGTGGATTACGACGGCAGCCGCTCGGCGTTCGACAGCTCGACGAACTACTCGTTGCAGGAATACACCAACGACGTGGTTTTTTACATCGCCGATGTGTGTAATGCGGAAAATGTCCCGCACCCTGACATCATCAGTGAAAGCGGGCGTGCCATCGTCGCCCATCACAGCGTTTTGATTGTCGAAGTGTTCGGTGCCATTGAAAAAATCCAGCCCGGCGAGTTTTTGAAATACGGCGACCAGGAACACGCGCTGGTGAAGGAATTGCTCGAAATTAAACAGAATCTACCGAAGCTCAACAAGCTCGAAGCCTATCACGACGCGCTCGAACGCCGCGACGACGCGCAACACATGTTCACGCTCGGCGTGCTGGATTTGCCTGACAAGGCGAAGATTGAAGACCTTTACTGGCAGATTAGCCGCGCCGTCGTCGAGCATTACAAGGGTCAGCCTTACGCACCCGAGGAGATCCGCCTGTTGGAAGACAGTTTGGGCGATCAATACCTCTGCAATTTTTCCGTCTTCCAATCGTTGATCGATCACTGGGCGCTGGACCAGCTTTTCCCCATCATGCCCATCACGCGGCTGAATGAACGACCAACGCGCGAAGTCACGTTGGTGGACATCACCTGTGATTCCGACGGACAGGTCAACAAGTTCATTGATTTCCGTGACGTGCGCGACACCCTGCCGTTGCACCAGCTTAACATTAATGGCAATGGCCTCCCGGAACCGTATTACATTGGATTTTTCCTCATGGGCGCATACCAGGACATCATGGGCGACCTGCACAACCTG